>Ga0105047_10000162_pt1 | contig 98883 bp, 81 predicted proteins | sample MAT04_FD_78384 | JGI IMG/M metagenome (GOLD analysis project Ga0105047, IMG submission 78384) | Freshwater microbial communities from Lake Fryxell liftoff mats and glacier meltwater in Antarctica - MAT-04 (megahit assembly) | ecosystem: Environmental > Aquatic > Freshwater > Ice > Liftoff... | reverse complement strand
TTTCAAGTTCATCACTAGAAAGCTGTGATGGCTTATTCAAAATCGATTCAGGAACAATAATCTTACCTATATCATGTAATAATGCGCCATACTCGAGCGCTGAAAGTTCTGTTGACGACCATCCAAGAGCATTCCCCAATTCCATAGACATTAATTGAACTCGCTCAACATGTCCTCGCGTGTATACATCTCGCGCCTCAATAACATTTGATAGCAAAATTATTGTTTGCAAATGTGCCTGGCGCGTATCAAAAATTTCAGCCATTCGGCGGCGTTCAATCCTGACTCGTACCGCATTTACAAGATCGTCTGGGTCAAAGGGCTTAAACAAGAAGTCATCCGCCCCCTGACGTCGAGCCGCATTAATGTCATCCTGCTCTGAATGCGCAGAAAGAAACAGGAACGGCACAACTGCGCCTTCGGGAAATTGACGAACACCATCTAATAAACCGAATCCATCCAGAGTTGGCATACCAATATCTGACACAATTAAATCGGGTGAGATCACCGGAAACGCGGCTAATGCAAGCTGCCCATTGGAATAACCAAATACTTCAAAGCCGCTCATTTCGAGAATCAAAGTTGTCATTTTTCTCAATGTTTCGTCGTCTTCGGCCAGAAGAATTTTTGCCATTTCACAAGACCCTAAAATTTTCCTTCGTTCTGATAATACGAAAATCGCAGAAAACTATAAAGCAATAATTTACAAACCCCGAGCCATCGTTAGAGAATAGGACCTTTAATAGATTGTCCTGTAACATAATTTATTTGGGACATCCGGTCAGTTTGAGTGTCCTTAAATTCGCCTTTTTGGTACAACTCCAAAAAAGCATCAACAAGGTGAGGATCAAAAAAAACGCCCGCATGTTTTTGTAGATACTCTAGCACTGCTTCCTCGGTGCATCCCCGACGATAAGGCCGATTAGACAACAAGGCATCCCAAACATCGACTATCGAAAATATTCGGGCAGCTAATGGGATTTCTTCACCCTTAAGACCGTGCGGATATCCTGTTCCATCCCAACGTTCATGATGATAATATGGAATGTCAATAGCAGAACGCAAATAAACGATAGGAGATAGCATCGAATGAGCATGCTCAGGATGCCTGCGCATCTCCTTCCACTCATCTTCAGTAAGTGGGCCAGGCTTTTGTAGGATGCTATCAGGAATAGCCATTTTGCCAATATCATGTAAAAGCGCGCCGCGACGAATATGCACTATTTCTTCAGCGGATACTCCTAATGCGCGCGCTAATCTGACTGTTATTTCTGTTACCCGTTGGGTGTGGCCCTCAGTTTCTTTATCCCGCAAATCAAGCACATGGGACCAACCTTCAATTGTGGCTTCGTAAGCTTCGGCTAAATCCAGGTGAGCATGTTGAAGATCAACTTCAACTCGCTTGCGTGAAGTAATATCCCTGATTATAGAAATTATGCAAGGCTCCTGGTTTACATCGATTATACGCGCAGAAACTAAGCCAATCCAAAGATTGCCATTCTTTTTCTTGAACACCCCTTCCATATTACTTACTTCACCATTCTGTTGAATAGAAATTGTAAATGCCTGATTCTCGTCATGGCTGGCCCACAAATTGAAAGCAAAGGTATTTTTACCAATTACATCATCAGGCAGGTACCCGGTTAGATCAGAAAAGCCATCGTTGATTTCGATAGTACAGCCATCCGACATTCGGCTTATCGATATTGCATCGGGAGATATACGAAATGCTTTTGAAAACTTATCCTCTGATAAACGCAAAGCATGATCTGCTTTCCGTTTTTCATCTCGCAGAGCTTTTTGTTGTAGCGCTCGCTGAACGGCCTGGCCAAGACGACTTAATCTATCCTTAAGAAGATAATCCGCTGCGCCATGGATCATCGTCTCTACTGCAGCTTCTTCGCTTATTGTTCCAGTTATAACAACAAAAGGAATATCAAGGCTTCTTTCTTGCAATAAATGCAGCGCCTGCAACGCAGTAAACTGCGGCAGACTATAATCGGCAAGGATAATATCGGGTGCGTCTTCAATCGCCTTTAGATAATCTTCTTGAGTATCCACTCGCTTACTAATGCAATTATACCCAGAGCGTTTCATTTCATACAAAACTAGCTCTGCATCTATTGGTCGATCTTCGAGCACCAAGACTCTTAAAGAAATTAATTCAGCCATGAAAACCTGTGAATACTAACTACCCAGTACGGGAACCTGATTAAGGAATAACCAATATAATCCAACATCGCGGACAGCTTCGGTAAACTGTTCAAAATCTATGGGCTTTACTATATAGCTATTAACGCCCAGGTCATAACTTTCAACAATATCTCTTTCCTCTCGCGAAGATGTTAATACTACTACTGGAATAGTTCGCGTGGCATCGTTAGATTTAAGTTTACGCAATACTTCCTGTCCATCAATTTTAGGAAGTTTAAGATCGAGTAAGATCAAGCGGGGAATGTGGAGAGGAGGTCTTGAAATATTTTTTTCTGATCCAAAGATATAACCCAAAGCCTCGGCGCCATCACGAGCATGATGAATGCGATTGGCTATTTTGAACTTCTTCAAAGCATACAATGACAGCTCTGCATCATTCATATTATCTTCAACTAATAATATCTCTACGGTCGAATCCATCATACCCGCCTCCTGGGTATTACTTCACAAAGTATATTTGATTATACTAATTTAACTATTAAGATTCGAGCCAAAACAGTTAAGTTTTTCTTGAAAAGCATCCCAATCTCAATTTCTAAAAATGTTGAAATTTAATTTTTGTTCCGTTAATATTAAAATTATCCGAAATCAACTTAATTTATTCTGTTATGAAACCCACGTTCTCATCTTAACTTGGATAAATATCCTCCAATCGCAAAATCATAATGTGCAGTACAAAAATATCCCTTTATCGCGAATTCTTTACGCATCTGATCGGAAGGTTCCCCAGTGCTCAATTTCAGCAAAACACTGGCGTAATCTGCCGGATCGCTCACAAGCAATACTCTCTCATGGTTTTTAGCTGCCGCGCGAATAAGAGTGACACCCCCAATATCAATATTCTCAATTATATCTTCATAGGTAGCATTTGGCCTGGAAACTGTTTCTTCAAAAGGATAAAGATTTACAACAACTAAGTCAATATAACCCCAACCGAAATTTTGTAATTCTTTTTGATCCCTCTCTGAAGATCTGGCTAATATTCCTCCATGTATTGCAGGGTGCAAAGTCTTTACACGCCCGCCAAGAATCTCAGGAGAATTTGTATATTCAGCTACTTCCAAAACAGTAACTAGATTTTCTTGTAAAAGTTTGGATGTACCACCTGATGCGAGCAACCTCCAACCCAAAGATGATAAACCTTTGGCAAAATCAACCAAACCAGTTTTATCATAAACAGATAACAAGGCAGTTTTCATATTTTTTATCCCTTTTATGTGTTTAGGTTGCTAACCCTTATAAAATAATAACCTCGCCCCTAAATTCCAAAATTCTTTTCAAAAACCTAATTAATTTTACCAGAAATCAATTTCTGCAGCGCTTCCACCAATAGAATGTGTTCCAGATCATGAATACGGGCTTCAAATTGATCCAGGGTTTCACCTTGCCTGAAAAATATTTCTCGACTCATAAGAATCGGTCCACTGTCCACCCCTTCGTCGGGCACATAATGTACCATCACACCACCACGATCAACTTCCCCAATCAAAAAAGCATCAAAGGATCGCTCAATAGCATGGGTTCCAGGAAAAAAACCTGGCAGGGCTGGATGTATATTTATTACTTTTCCTTGGAAACGTTGTAAAAAAGCAGATGAAAGTAGGCGCATCCAGCCAGCCAAAATAACAAAATCAACTCGCAGTTCTTCTACAATATCTGCCAGGCGCTTGTCATACTCTATCCGAGTTCCAGAAGTAAGATTAGGAAGCACAATAGTATTTATTCCTGCTTTTTCAGCCCGGACCAATCCAAATGCACCAGAATTGTTCGATATAACAGCTACTACTTTTGCGTTAATTACTTTCTTTTCACAGGCATCAAGAATAGCCTGCAGATTTGAACCATTTCCAGAAATGAGTACTACCAGCTTTACTGTCATAACAGGAATCCTGAAAACAACTTACCGGCAAACCACATCTAATTTCAAACGTTTCAAAAGCTAGCCAAGCTAATGATGAAATAAACGCACCCCAGAAAAAATTAAGGTCATATTGTAATTATTTGCCGCTCGTATAACGGCATCATCCCGGGTTGACCCTCCTGGTTCGAGAATATATTTCACGCCACTGGCTGCCGCGCGATGAACGCTATCAGAAAACGGGAAAAAAGCATCTGAGCCAAGGACAATATCATTCAATCCAGTAAGCCAGCTGCTTTTTTCGTCATGGCTCAATTGAGCAGGAATTTCTGTAAAAATCTCGTCCCAATTTCCTTTTTCGGAAGGTGTAACATCGTCACGTAAAAATTGGTCAATCGCGTTATCTCTGTCCGCTCGTCTTATAGATTCCAGAAATGGTAAGCCAATAATCCTGGGATGCTGGCGTAAATACCACAGATCCGCTTTTTGACCTGCCAGACGCACACAATGAATTCTTGATTGTTGCCCCGCGCCAACTCCAATTGTTTGACCATCGGCTACAAAACAAACTGAATTAGACTGCGTGTATTTAAGTGTGGTCCATGCTATCATCAAATCTCGGATGGCTGTCTCAGGTAATTCTCGATTTATACTAACGATATTGGAAAAATCCGAGGGTGTAACCACTCTATCATTACGGACCTGCTCGAGGGTTATTCCAAAAACATCGCGTGCTTCCGTATGAAATGGCTCAAACGTCGGATCAATTTGAACAACGGAATATTTCCCTTGCTTTTTTTTCTTCAATATCGCCAGTGCGTCTTTCTCATAACCGGGCGCAATTACACCATCAGAAACCTCACGGGCAATTAACTTCGCTGTAGAAACGTCAACTACGTCAGATAACGCAATCCAGTCGCCAAAGGAACACAAGCGATCTGCTCCACGAGCACGGGCGTATGCTGTAGCCAGCGGAGAAAGTTCCAGATCGTCAAGAAAATATATCTTCCGAAGTGTTTCACTTAAAGGTATGGCTACTGCAGCGCCAGACGGACTCACGTGCTTGAAGGATGCCGCCGCAGGAAGCCCTAATGTACTTTTTAATTCTTTCACCAATTGCCAGGAATTAAATGCGTCAAGTAAATTAATATAGCCCGGTGAGCCACTAAGTATTTCAATTGGAAGGTCATCTCCGCTTTTGATATAAATGCGAGCAGTTGATTGGTTTGGGTTACAACCATAACGAAGAGCTAGTTCTTTCATCAAAGACCTCACCTTTTTCAATTGTCGATAAGAGTAAAACGTTTGTCCAAATATAGTTTTGCAGAAAAACTAGATTAACTTTACCTTACGAGAACCCTGAATTAAAGTACCAATCACCCAGGTGGTTTCTAAAATTGAATTGCGGAATTTATCCACATCCGTCTTGTCCACAATCGCTATCATCCCTATACCCATATTGAATACTCGATACATTTCGTCTCTTGAAATATTCCCCTTTTGTTGTATTAGCCTCCAAAGAGGTATCGTGGGCATGGAATTGAAATATATTTCAGCATCGAGGTGCTCTGGCAAAATACGCGGAATATTCTCAATAAAACCACCTCCTGTCAAATGCGCCAATCCCTTTACAAGGGTTTGTTTCAAAGCTCCATCAAGTAATTGAAGATAGCACCGGTGGGGAGCCAGTAATACGTTGGCAAGGGGTTCGCCTATTTCTGGATATATTGTATCAAGCGATACATCAGAAAAAATCTTACGGATGAGTGAATATCCATTAGTATGTGGTCCGCTTGATGCCAAGCCTATCAATACGTCCCCAGCCTTCATAGCGACTGTGCGAGGCAAAATATCTTCTCGTTCTACAATGCCAACAATCGTTCCCGCAACGTCAAATTCACCCGGAACATATACCCCAGGCATTTCGGCCGTTTCACCACCCAGTAAGACCGTGCCAGTTTCCCTGCAAGCACTAGAAATTCCAGCCACCACATCAGCAGCTTGCTCCGGATTGAGCTTTGATGTAGCAAAATAATCCATAAAAAAGAGCGGCCGCGCACCCTGTACAAGAATATCATTAATGCAATGATTGACGATATCGTATCCAATTGAGCGATACCTTTTAGCCTGCGCAGCCAATTTTACTTTTGTTCCAACACCGTCTGTTGAGGCTACCAATACAGGTTTTTTCAAATTCTTAAGGACACCTGCATCGAACAATCCACCAAAAGACCCTATACCAGCCAAGACTGCTGGCGTATATGTAGATCTGACTGCTTCTTTCATTAACTCAACGGCTTTATTTCCAAAATCTATGCTAACACCTGAGCCTTGATAAGAAATTCCAGGGAGAAATTGGGTCACTGTTGTCTTACTCTCCGCTTTCCCAATATTTACAGACACCTGCTTTTCGAATACACGGGATGCAATATCGCGTCGGTATTGCATCCCATCAAAATGTATTCGATTAACACCCTTATAGGCCATTTGCGATGCTGTTTCCAGGTTTTTAGCCCATGCAGAAATAGAAAATACTCTGCCGCCAGATGTAACAAGTTGTGCATTCGCATCAATGCGTGTACCGCCATGAAAATAGACGGTATCTTCAAGAGGTTCCCCAATTTCGATTACTTTTCCAAAATCGACCTTCTCAGGGTAATCTTTCGATGCCAGTACAACACTAACCGCTGCCGCATCTTTCCATACTATTTCTTCTTCATCTAGTTGCCCAAACACACAGGCTGCCATAATTCTCAATAAATCTGTTTCCAGGAGGGGTAGAACTGCCTGAGTTTCGGGATCGCCAAATCGGCAATTAAACTCTAGAACCCGTAATCCATTTTCAGTAAGCATCAACCCGGCATAGATTACTCCAACAAAGGGAGTACCTTCTATCCGCAGCCCACTGATTACAGGCTTCAAAACGATTTCCAAAGCTTCATCAATCAAGGCATCGGTCAAAATCAACTTCGATGCATACGCTCCCATCCCGCCAGTATTAGGTCCCCTATCACCATCCAGCAGCCTTTTGTGGTCCTGGGCTGGCAGCATTGGTTTTACAGTTTTTCCATCGGTAAAAGCCATTAGCGAAACTTCTGGTCCGCTCAATCGTTCTTCTATTACGATCTCATCTCCTGCTTCGCCAAATATTCTATTCACAAATATTGATTGAATAACAGATAATGCCTCTTCATTAGATTCCGGTAATATCACTCCTTTGCCAGCAGCCAAACCGGATGCTTTAATTACAATAGGATAATCCACCGTGGAAAGATATAAGATAGCATCACTTTGCCTGGTAAAGGTCGCATATCGAGCAGTAGGAATTCCGTGACATGCCATAAAATTTTTCGAAAACACTTTTGAAGTTTCTATTCTAGCAGCTACACTACTGGGTCCAAAACACAGAATGCCGGCTGATTTTAGCGAATCTGATATTCCATCAGCGAGTGGGGCTTCAGGTCCAACCACAACCAGATTAATATTGTGTTCCAAACAGAATTTGATGACAGCTGAATGATCTTTGATATTTAGATTAAGATTCTCACCTAAAGACCCTGTGCCCGGGTTGCCAGGAGCAATATATAGCTTTTCCAGCAAGTCTGATTGGATAAGCTTCCAGGCAATCGCATGTTCCCGTCCCCCACTCCCAATAAGAAGAATATTCATCATCTCTCCGTCTGTAATGTTCGATTAGGTAAAACGTTAGGATAATTTATTTTAAGTTACGCTCAAAACCAGTCTTGGCTTTTACCATATTGATGGGAATAGGATAATTCCCGGTAAAACACGCCTGGCAATAGCCTTCCTTTTCACCTATGGCACTCATCATCCCTTCAAGTGAAAGGAAATGCAAACTGTCCGCATTCGAAATCATACGAATTTCATCATTACTGCGTTTATGTGCGATCAAATCATCGTAAACGCCCATATCGACACCCATAAAACAAGGATGCTTTATGGGTGGACATGTAATGGCTACATGCACTTCTGCCGCTCCAGCATTACGCAATAATTTAACCAATGGACCAGTGGTATTGCCTCTTACAATAGAATCATCAATCATAATGACACGTTTATTGAGAATATTTTCGCCAATCACGTTGAATTTAAGCGCGACACCGCGCTTTCTCAGTGAGTCGGTTGGCTCAATAAATGTTCGTCCAACATACCGGTTTTTTATGAAACCGTCATTATAAGGAATGCCAGATGTACGCGAAAATCCTATTGCTGCTGGTGTTGAAGAATCTGGGACAGGTATGACAACATCCGCAAATTGTGTCCCCCACCCACACTCCCGAGCCAGTTCTTCGCCCAATCGCTGACGTACCTTGTGTATGCTTTTTCCATCCCAAACAGCATCTGGGCGCGAAAAATAAATATGTTCAAATACACATAAAGCTTGCGGACGCATTGGCTTTACCGCTTGATTAACGCTTAATGCTTTATTACTTAATGTAACTATTTCTCCAGGTTTTATCTCACGAATCGCATCACAGCCCAAAGTACTGAGAGCACCGGTTTCAGAAGCCACAGCACTACCGCCCGAAGGTAAGATTCCAACACTAAGGGGCCGAAACCCCCAGGGATCGCGAATTGCATAAACGCAATCACGTGTTAATATTACTAAAGAGTAGGCACCTTGCCATTTCCCCATACAATCACGGATGCGCTCATCCCAGCTCCCGCCCTTAGCCCGCGCAAGCATCATTGTCATTACCTCAGTATCCGATGACGACGATAAACCTACACCAGCCTGAAGCAATTCATCTCGCAGCTCTGCAGAATTCACCAGGTTACCATTATGACCCAAACCAAGCGGACCATACATTGTTTCTATCATAAAAGGTTGAGCATTTCTCGCAGAGGATGATCCAGTTGTAGAATAACGAGTATGCCCAATTGCGTAATGGCCAGAAAGCTTGGCAAGGTTCTGCGCAGTAAAGACATTCGCTACCATGCCAATGTCTTTATACATGGTCATACTGGTACCATTTGATACCGCAATGCCAGCAGCTTCTTGCCCGCGATGTTGAAGCGCGAATAAACCAAAAAAGGCCATTCGCGCCACATCTTCTTCAGGAGCAAAGATTCCAATAATGCCACATTCTTCGCTGGGTGAATCTGAAAAGAAATCCTTCATTCAAACCTTTCCAGGGTCTATAAAATACTCAATAAACGAACGCGTACAACTTTGGCTATAACATTCAAACCATTTTATCTACCGACTCAGTCGCTCATTGTCTGCAATTATTTTTTCTGATTGACTCTGTTGAAATTTAATGACACGGACTCTTATTTCGGGATCAAACTGACCAAATATTTTTGCCGTCAACAATGCGGCATTTACTGGTTCCAGTACCAGGGCAGGTGCAACTCCAGATGGCATCCTGATAGAAGATATCACATCCATTCCGCCAAAAGCATCACTCGGTGGTGGACAGGCAATAACCGGAGCACTGACAAATCCGTCTGTAAAGCCACTCAAGGCATTACTTCGTCCAGCAACAGTAATATAAACCTTAGGTCGCTCATCCAGTTCATATTGACGCAATAAGCTCAACGTATGTTCAGCTGTTTTATGAGCCGATCCAATTCGCATGATTGTTTCAATGCCAAAATTCACACATGCCTCTGAAATTTTCTTACAATGATCCATATCTGCGGTTGAACCCATAAGAATAATTACGATTGGCTTTCCCATCATAACTCCTCCGCGTTTTTATTTATTCAACGTATCTCTAAGGTGCCTTAACGAAAAATGATTCAATTAGCAACAATGCCTGCTTTTTTTAAATTTTCGAGCAAGCGAGGCTCAATAGGATATTTCCCTGGTTCAAAAATCAATCCCGTCAACATTTCGTAAATCATTATATAGCGTTGGGCCGTCGCAACCCATAAATTAACAGGCACTTGCGGAATTTCGCCATCGCCTCGATAACCGAGATCCGCAAAGGCAATTCTCACGAATTCCTTGTCAAAGTTCTCTGGATCATTCCCTGCCGAAAGTCGTGCTTCATAAGTATCCGCTTTCCAGAAACGTGAAGAATCAGGAGTATGAACTTCATCAATCAAAATAACCCGGCCATCTGGCATGTGCCCAAACTCATACTTTGTATCAACCAGTATCAACCCAGATTTTTTCGACAACTCCTGACCACGGCGAAATATTCGTAAGGCTGCAGTTTTCACTTGTTCCCAGGTAGTCTCGTCAAGCAAACCCTTCTCTGTCACTTCAGCGCAAGTCAAACGTTCATCGTGACCAGACAAACCTCCCTTTGTGGTAGGAGTAATGATTGGATCGGGTAAGGCCATATTTTTTTGAAGTCCATCTGGAAATTGATAACCATAAATATCACGTTCGCCCAGTGAATATCGAAACCAAAGTGCTGTAGATGTTACACCTGTAATATATCCCCTGACGACCACCTCCACCAATATTGGTTGAGCCTCAATAACAACAGATGCGTTAGGATCGGGCAAAGATACAATGTGACTTGGAACAATGTCTTCCAATTGCGAGAACCACCAGGCAGAAAGTTGGTTTAACACCTGCCCTTTAAAGGGCACTTCAGCCAGAATTCTATCAAAAGCAGAAAGTCGATCAGTAGTTACGATCAACTTTTTACCTTGCGACAAATTATACGAATCGCGCACCTTGCCATCAGTTCTTCCTGGCAATGGCAAGTTTGTTTGTGCAAGTGACAGCGGATAAAGAGCAAGCAATTCATTTTTTGAAATCATAAAGCTCCTTGACATAACAAAAGCAAAAATAGATTCTTTTTAGGAGGCTCTCTTCGCTAGAGATTTGCAGCATAGCCAACACCGGCTTTAAAAAGCGCCAACCCATCAAAACCAGATGCACCCCGTGTACGTTTAGGGTGCTGATATGGGTAAATATGATTTTCAGGGTGAGGCATTAAACCCAGCACATTTCCTTGCTCATTACAAATCCCGGCAATATCTAAAACTGAACCATTGGGATTCACTGGATAATCTCCAGCCGCAGGGTCGCCAACGGAATTCACATAAATCAGCGCTATCTGATCATGCATGACCAGCCGATTTATAACATTTGCATCAGAAACTTGCAGATTGCCTTCACCATGAGCCACAGGGCACTGAATTAATTCGCTAAGGCTCCGGGTCCAAACACAAGTTTGAGACATAGGCTGAATTGATACCCAGCGACACTCAAAGTGACCGGATTCATTAAAAGTCAAAGTTAAAGACTGTGCAGTTTTCGAGGTGGAATCAGTTTGGGAAACTATCCCTGGCAATATTCCTGACTTAATCAACGCCTGAAACCCATTACAAATACCAATAACTGGTTTTTTTGCCTCTACAAAAGCGTTAATCTCATCACCGAAATAGGTTGTTAAGTCCAACGCCAATAATTTTCCTGCACCTAATGCATCCGCATAAGAAAACCCACCCGCAATTACCAACATTTCATAATCCACAAATCGCTTTTTATCTTTTTGCAAAGAATTAAGTGGCACACACTCCGGCGTAGCTCCTGCAAGAAGTAAGGCATCAAACACATCGAAATCACGATTTGTTCCACGTGCTTGCAAAACAAGTGCCCTTGGCTTCATAAATTCGCTCCCCATGCCGAAACCAGACGATCAATATGCACTTTGAAAAGTATTTTTTGGTTAGCAGTCACCCTCATTTCCTGAGTTGCCGTCACTTTTGCAACCTCACACACGGGAAGGTTGGCAAACACAGCCGTAAATTCATTGGCAAACTCTGGTTTAATCTCAACCAAAAAGCACCCGGTTGTTTCCGCAAAAAGGGACCGTACAAAATCAGTACTTTCTATTCTTACATCTAAGCCAAGGCGTCCCCCAATGCACATCTCTGCAGCACACACCAACAAACCGCCCTCCGAAATATCGTGCGCCGAACTAATAAGCCCTCTCTCAATCGCTTCATGAAGGGCAAAATATACTTTAGGCGTAACACTGCTTACTGTTGGCACTGATTCATTTAGGATCGTCCCGGAAATTTCAGATATCAGACAATAATGCGATCCACCAAAAGAAGGGACAAAATCACCTACCAAATAAACTACGCCTCCTGGTCCCTTTAAATCCATGGTAATCGATTTTGTTACATCATCAATAATTCCCAAAGCCGAAATTAATAAAGTTGGAGGAATGGAATGGCGCAAACCATCGACCCCCATATATTCATTATTCAAAGAGTCTTTCCCGGAAATAAATGGGCTTCTGTAATGCAGCGCTGCATCATGGCAGCCACGCACCGCCTCTACCAGAGTGCCCAAAGTTTTAGGATTCAGCGGATCTCCCCAGCAAAAATTATCCAATATCGCTATTTTCTTTGGGTCCGCTCCAACAGCAACCGAATTTCGAATGGCTTCATCCAGAACCGCCCATGCCATCTTGTAAGCATCGCGTTTGCCATATTCAGGATTTATTCCATTGGCTAAAACTATACCCCTTAACCCAGCCGTGCCTGCTGGTTTTATCACAGCCGCATCAGAAGGACCATCGTCCATCGCGCCTGTTAGAGGTTTCACAACAGTGCCACCTTGAATTTCATGATCATACAGCCTTACCGTATCTGCTTTCGTAGCAATATTAGGGTGGGCTAATAATTTCAACAGGATTGGGAGATAGTCCGATGGCGGTATCTGTTGACAAGTGGCAGCCTCATCATCAATTCTCTGGTGATTAATAATCGCTGTCAATTGACGTTGTGGAATCCCGTCATGCAAAAAAGAATTCTTTAAATCGAGTACACATTGATCGGCATAAAATACCTGAATACAACCAGTGTCTGTAAAAAAACCAATATCTGTATATTCAGTATCAAAAGTGCTGCATAACTCCTCTAAAGCAAGCATGTTCTCAGGTGCTATAGAAACTACCATCCGTTCTTGAGCTTCAGATAACCAAATTTCCCAGGGTAACAAACCAGAATATTTCAACCTTACAGAGTCTAGATTTACAACCCCGCCAAGGCTGGATGTCATTTCTCCAACTGCTGACGATAGTCCACCTGCACCACAGTCCGTTATATCAGTATATAACCTGGCGTCTCGCGCACGCACGATTACATCGATCAATCCCTTTTCAGTAATTGGATCGCCTATTTGCACAGAAGCACCTGAAACTTTTCCCGTTTGAGCATCCATCGTCATCGATGAGAATGTTGCACCCCGCAGCCCATCACGCCCAGTCCGTCCGCCAAGAATTACAATTCTATCGCCGGGTCGTGGAGATTTGATATGTCTTCCTCTTGGCGCCAAACCAACACATCCGCAAAATACAAGTGGATTGGCGGTAAAACTCTCATCATATAAGATGGCGCCGTTCACAGTTGGAATTCCAATCTTATTACCGTAATCCTGTATACCTGCAATCACACCTGATTTAATTCGGCGTGGATGCAGTACACCTTGCTGTACTTTCTCCGCAGGTGTTTCCTGCATCCCAAAACAGAGAACATCTGTTGCGGCAATCGGTTTGGCTGAAACTCCAATTACATCCCGAATAACCCCTCCCAAGCCGGTGTTTGCCCCCCCGAAAGGCTCAATTGCGGATGGGTGGTTGTGAGTTTCCACCTTTATTGAAACATCAAATTTATCATCGAATTCGATAATACCGGCATTATCTACAAATGCAGAAATAACCCATGGCGCGTTAATTTTTTCTGTAGCTGCTTTAAGGTATGTCTTTATCAGGCTATCGATAGCACCAGAATATACTGGTAAAATTTTGTCTTCAATAACCGAACCCGCATTTTTGTTAAAATTATACTCATCTTCAAATATTTGAATATTTGCCTTAAAAGTCTTGTGAACACAATGTTCGCTCCATGTTTGAGCAATCATTTCAAATTCGACATCAGTTGGATCGCGTTTTATCGAAATAAAATAATTCTGAATGCACTTCATTTCCACCAGGTCTAGAGCAGCGCGGCGATCTTTGGACAATAAAAGTAATTCTTCATCAGATGCATACCGTATTTGAATAGTTTCAACAAGATTCACCGCTTCTGCTTCTTCTGGAAAAGAAGGTTGAATTTCTCCGATGGCCCATCTCTGAATTGTGTTGTTTACTAATATGGCAGTCGCCAGTCTCTCTACGCATGCAAAACCCGAACCATCAATAAGAAAGCGAAGACCAGAAGATGCACGGTTCACACCTGCAAATCCCAGCTCATGCGCTGAACGAACAATCTCGTCAGAGACCGGATCGGTTACACCAGAGCGCAAAACAACATCAATTGTAATTTCTGGAGAACCTTTCCATAATTTATCAGAGCCGGTTATGTCATCATCAAGAGGGTCAGCCACTTTGGACAAATCCAATTCGGACCATTCATAACTTTGTGTTACCGGGTCTGATAAAAGCCGAAAGGCCAACTGTCGGCAATCCTCCTCCGACAGTTGGCCTTCTATAAAATACAAATCCATACACTTAATCCTCAGGATATCAAACCCTAAGGCACGCGCATCAGAAGTGTATATCGATGACCGAGGATCAAGAGATGAAAAGCTAACAACGAAACGGTAAATAGCCATTTGCACCTTTTTTATAAACTCTTCTGGATTGTACAATGAGATACTTGTCTAGTCAACGATTTACCTTCAAATTACATGTCCTTTTGTTGCAGCTTTCACCAGATTATGCCTCACAATTACTCATTAAAATATCCTGTTTTCTTGCCTGATTTCACATTTTTCCCCTTAACCGAAGTGCTTGTGATTTTTTACTCAATTCGACCTATAATAGTTTATCAAGCAGTGTGACGAAAGTCACATTACATCCATGATATCCAATACTGATAATAACCACTCAAAGTCATCATAATGACTAATAATGAACTTCAAGACCTTGCCAGAGAGGTAGGTCTATTTTTCAATATTGCTCCTTAAAGGAGGGGCTATGGCGCCAACCGAAATGCTCGAACAGCAAGGTGCAGGATTGCGCAAGCAAGAAGATTTGACGCTCTTGCATGAAGTTAGCATAGCCACAGCAGGTGTTTCCAATCTGGAGATGTGTATCCAGTGCGGCTCCTGCGGCGGTTCATGCCCATCAGCGGCAGATATGGACCATACACCACGTATGCTTTTTGCCATGTTGCGCGCAGGTATGCGAGACGAAGTTCTACGGAGCAACACACCCTGGGTTTGCGTTTCTTGCTATCACTGTGTTGTACGATGCCCGCAGAATGTCCATATTCCAGATGTTATGTATTCGCTAAAAGGAATGGCAATTTCTGCCAAGCTCTATAAAGATTCAACTGCGCCCGATTTTGCCCAATCCTTTGTGGATTTTGTAGAAAACTATGGGCGCAGTTTTGAATTCGGGCTGGCAACTCGCCATTATCTAAAGCACTACCCTCTTCGCCTTCCCGGAATGACAACAATGGGGCTGGGAATGCTTACATCCAAACGTATGAGCATGACGCCAAAACGAATAAAGAACATGGATCAACTCAAAACCATTCTAGATAAAGCCAAAACACTGGAGCTGACCTCATGAACGAATATATCTTTTACCCAGGTTGTTCCATGGAAGGCAGCGCTAAGGCTTATTATGATTCACTTAACGCCATAAAAACTCCTCTTAATATGGAACTTCATGAAATTGAGGACTGGAATTGCTGTGGCGCAACTGAATATGTTGGTATTAATCTAATACCAGCTTATTCTCTTATTGCCCGCAATCTGGCTCTTGCTGCAAAACAAATCGATGGCACCAACACAGTCATGGCACCTTGTTCTGCTTGTTACCTCAACCTGGAGAAAGCCGACTATTACATGACCGAACGCCCTGCATTGGGCGCAAAGGTAAACGAAGCCTTGGGCGCCGGAGGACTGCATTACGACCCGGGTTCATTGAAAATCCGCCACTTGCTGGATGTCATAATTAATGATATCGGCCTGGATACAGTAAAAAGCAAAGTTACGAAGCCCCTGAAAGGCTTACGAGTTGCCCCGTATTTAGGTTGCATGGTGCCCCGACCAGATTATCAACGACGGTGGTCAGATTTTGAACACCCGACCGAGCTGGATGATGTCCTGAAAGCCTTGGGCGCCGAAGTAGTAGACTTTCCGCTAAAAACAAACTGTTGCGGTGGGCACATGACACAAATTGGCCCAGAGACAGCCTATGAACTTATCCGCCGACTCGTATCTTCAGCCGAAGAGAACAAGGCCGATATTATGGTTACAGTCTGTCCTATGTGTCAAATGAATCTCGATGCATACCAGGCCGAAACCAATCGGTATTTTGGCACTAATTTCCATATGCCAATCGTTTTCTTTACCCAATTAATGGCATTGGCATTTGGAAAAGACCCCAAAGAAGCCGGGTTCGGATTGGAAACGACCAGTGCCAAAAATGCGCTGACACGCATTGGGCTGGATATTCCAGCAGTCCCAGCTGGGCAATCTGTGAAGAAACCAGAAGGCCTGCCAATGCCGCTGCGCAAACAAAAAAGATACGCAGACGGGCAGAAAGTCAGCGAGTAGGAGGCCAAAATGAGCGAAAACACCCCTAACAAACCAAAAATTGGCGTTTATGTCTGTCACTGCGGAACAAATATATCTGCGATGGTCGATGTGGAAGGTGTACGCGATTGGGCAAAAAAACGGTTGGGCGAGGATGGCGTAATAGTCTCACGTGATTATAAATTCATGTGTTCAAGCCTCGGTCAGGAATTGATCGAGAAAGATATCAAAGAGTTGGGGCTTGATCGTGTTGTTGTCGCGGCATGTTCTCCTCACTTGCACGAAAAAACCTTCAGAACCGCATCAGAACGTGCCGGTTTAAATCCATACCTTACTGAACTTGTTTCCATCCGTGAGCAGGTTTCATGGGTGCATACAGATAAAGCCGTTGCAACTGAAAAAGCCAAATCACTGGTTGCTGGCACAGTCGAACGAATTATTCACAACGAAGCCCTGGAAAAGCTAAAAGTGCCTATCAACCCAAACACCCTTGTGGTTGGTGGCGGAATTGCTGGTATCCAGGCGGCCCTCGAAATCGCTAATGCGGGCTTCCATGTGTACCTGGTTGAACGAGAGCCATCTATCGGTGGCCATATGGCACAATTTGATAAGACTTTTCCAACTCTCGACTGTTCTGCCTGCATCCTCACTCCGCGCATGGTAGAAGCAGGAACCAATCCGAACATTACATTACTCACCTGGAGTGAGGTAATGAGTGTTTCTGGCTTTGTTGGCTGTTTTAATGTCACGATCAAGAAAAAAGCCCGCTACGTCAATGAAGAATTATGCACTGGCTGCGGCATTTGTGTAGAAAAATGCCCCAAGAAAGTAATTGATGACGTTTACGAAGCGGGAATCGGCTACAGGAAGGTCGTCTACACTCCCTTCGCTCAAGCAGTACCTAAATACCCGGTACTCGATCGACCTAACTGCACATTTTTCCAAAAAGGCACCTGCAAAGCTTGCGAAAAATTCTGCCCGACAAACGCAATTGACTTCGCCCAACAAGATGAATATATAAACGTGGAAGTTGGCAACGTAGTATTGGCAACTGGCTATGATCTCTTCGATGCAGGCCGCGTCTCCAATTACGGATATGGCCGCCTTCCGAATGTTTTCACCAGCCTGGAATTTGAGCGCATGTGCAATGCCTCCGGACCAACTGCTGGAGAAATCACACTACGTGATGGCAAAACCCGTCCAAAGACTGTTGGAATCATTCACTGTGTAGGGTCGCGCGATAAAAATTACAACAATTATTGTTCAACGATCTGTTGTATGCAAAGCCTGAAGTTTGCCCACCTGGTCAAAGAGCGTACAGGTGCAGATGTTTATGAATTCTACATCGACATGCGCACAGCCGCAAAGTCATACGATGAATTCTACCAGCGTGTATTGGATGAAGGCACCTTGTTTGTGCGCGGAAAAGTAGCAGAAGTTACAGATGCCGCCCGCGTGCCCCATGAAAAAGGGAAGCTTATTATCCAGGTAGAAGACACATTAATCGGTAAACAACGCCGTATCCCCGTAGATATGGTTCTCCTTTCAATCGGCATGGAGCCGCGTGCTGATGCAAAGGAAACCGGGAAGCTGTTTGGAATTGCTTGCTCCTCAGATGGTTGGTTTATGGAGCGCCATCCCAAGCTTGATCCCATCTCTACCATGACAGAGGGCATATATATTGCTGGTTGTGCAACTGGGCCCAAGGACATCCCCGGTTCTGTCTCACAGGGTGCAGCAGCTGCTGCTCGCGTATTGGATAAAATTCTACAAAAAGAAGTTGAATTGGAACCCATTCGCGCAACCGTCAACGAGGCGAAATGCTCTGGATGCCGAATTTGTAACAATCTCTGCCCGTTCAATGCGATTTCATTCATAGATGACCTGGCCATTACCCGCATTAACCCTGCTCTTTGCCAGGGTTGTGGTACCTGCGTTGCAGCTTGCCCTGCTGGCGCAATCAGCGGAACGGGTTTCAGCAATGAGCAGATCTTCGCCCAAATTGACGGCATTTTGATGAGCCTCTAGGAGGATGACATGAGCGAACAATTTGAACCCGTCATCGTGGGTTTTACCTGCAACTGGTGCTCTTACCGCGCTGCTGATACAGCCGGCACAGCCCGAGTGAAATATGCGCCAAACGTACGCTTAATTCGCCTGATGTGTTCCGGACGAATGGATCCAACCTTTGTCATGAAGGCCATTGCTGGCGGAGCAGACGGTGTTCTCATCACGGGCTGCCACCCTGGCGACTGCCACTATATCGAACAAAACTACAAAGCCTTACGTCGTTTCCTGTTGCTCCGCCGCACACTAAAAGGCTTAGGTGTTGCTCCTGAACGTGTCAAACTGGTCTGGGCAAGCGCAGCAGAAGGAATGAAATTGGCGCACGAAATCACACAATTCGTTGAAGAAGTCCGGGCCTTGGGGCCGCTGAGCTGGCCAAAATGGAACGAAAACGCCATCCAGTCTGAACCCATAAAGGAGGCAGCATGAGCGACAAGCCGAAATTTGCGATGTATTGGGCCTCATCCTGTGGTGGTTGTGAAATTGCCGTACTGAACATCCATGAAAAGATCCTGGATGTGGATGCAAATTTTGATGTAGTATTCTGGCCTGTGGCAATGGATGCCAAATATCATGATGTTGAAGCCATGGAAGATGGATCAATCCTCCTGACGCTTTTCAACGGTGGCATGCGCACAACTGAAAATGAGGAAATTGCCCACTTATTGCGGCGCAAATCCAAAATTTTAGTTTCCTTTGGCTCATGCGCAACAGAAGGCTGCATTCCCGGCTTGGCGAATTTATTTCCTGTAAGTGAGATTTTCGATGTAGCCTTCCATACCGCCAGTACTGACAATCCGAATAATATTCATCCGGTGACGTCATTTGAAGTCCCCGAAGGCACGCTTACCTTACCAGCATTGAACCCAACTGTAAAAACTCTTGCGCAGGTGGTAGATGTGGATTATTACATGCCAGGCTGCCCACCTGAATCTCATCAGATTGCAGCGGTAATCGATCTGGTAATCCAGGTACTGCAGGGGAAAGCCCAGTTACCTCCCAAGGGAACCGTAATCGGCGCGGGTGGATCTACAGTTTGCGACGAATGCCCACGTACCCGTAACGTAAAATTGATCAAAGCCTTCCATCGTATTCAAGAAGTTGCACCTCTTGAACCTACCCTGTGCGTCCTTGAACAAGGTGTCCCGTGCAACGGCCCCGCAACTCGCTCAGGCTGCAACGCCAGGTGCCCGCGCGTAGGTGCACAATGTATAGGCTGTTACGGCCCGGCCGAAGGGGTTTTAGACTATGGAGCCCGCCTCATAACGGCCTTTGCCTCCGTAATCGATGCGAAGGAACCGGAAGAAATCGAAGCCATCCTGGATGGCATTCCCGACCCAACGGGCCAGTTTTACCGTTTCAACCTGGCAGATTCCCTGCTTCGTGCAGGCGTCTCTAACTGGCAGAAGAACGGGCATTAGGAGGCTGATATGGCTACTACCAATCGAATCACAATTGATCCCATTACTCGCCTCGAAGGCCACGGCAAAATAGACATTTTTCTGGATGCAAACGGTGATGTTGCCAACTCTTATTTCCAGATCCCTGAATTGCGTGGCTTTGAACGTTTTTGTGTTGGTCGCCCGGTAGAGGAAATGCCGCTATTAACCAACCGCATATGCGGCGTGTGCCCTGAAGCCCATCATATGGCTGCAGCAAAGGCAGCAGATGCCGTTTACCATGTAGATCCACCCCGTACGGCCAAATTGTTGCGCGAACTTCTTTACATGGGATTCTACGCAACCGACCATACCACCCATTTTTACGCCCTTGGCGGCCCCGATTTTATTATGGGCCCAGATGCACCAGTTGCTGAAAGAAACATACTCGGTGTAATCCACAAAGTAGGGCTGGAAATTGGCGGAAAAGTCATCCAAATGCGCAAATATGGTCACACTACCGTGGAAATTATCGGTGGGCGCAAAGTACATCCTGCAACTTCAATTCCTGGCGGGATAACAAAAATCTTGAGTGAGGAAGAACGCAAACAGATCGAAGAAATGGGTCGTTGGGCGATCGACTTTGCATTGTTCAGCATCCAGGCTTTCAAAGATATCGTTCTCGCAAATAAAACCTATCTGGATTTAATTCTTGGTGACATTTACACCCACAGAACATATTACATGGGCCTGGTCGATGAAAATAACAAGGTCAATTTCTATGACGGGAAAGTACGCGTCGTTGATCCAGATGGCAATGAATTCGTCAAATATGCACCAAAAGATTATTTAGAGCATGTGGCTGAACACGTAGAACCCTGGACTTATCTGAAGTTTCCTTACCTCAAAAAAGTTGGGTGGAAAGGATTCACAGATGGAAAAGATTCTGGCGTTTACATGGCTACCCCACTTTCTCGTCTAAATGCATCCAACGGCATGGCAACCCCACGCGCCCAGGAAGCTTACGAAGAATTTTATGCAACACTTGGCGGAAAACCGGTTCATCAACGCCTCGCTACTCATTGGGCCCGCCTGGTTGAACTCTTGTATGCCGCAGAACATTGGGTTGAACTTGCAACAGATCCTGAAATCACTTCGCCTAACGTCCACCGTGTGCCAACAGAGGTACCAACCGAAGGTGTTGGAATTGTTGAAGCCCCGCGTGGCACATTGACTCATCACTATACAACAGACGAACGTGGTATTCTAACAAAAGTTAACCTGATCGTTGGCACAACCAATAACTATGCGCCAATTCAGATGTCAACCAATAAAGCAGCTCGCAACCTGATCAAGGGCGGCAAAGCCACAGAAGGCTTGCTGAATATGGTAGAAATGGCCTTCCGTGTTTATGACCCCTGTTTTGGATGTGCGACTCACTCACTTCCCGGCCAAATGCCTCTGGAGGTCACCATTCGTAACAAGGATGGCGAAGTCACAGAAGTAATCAAACAATTTGTAGATTAGTCTGTCATCTGCCAGGTATTAGTCTGGATTTATTAGAATTCATTTTTGGTAGTATTCAGACTAATACCGTAACAGATAAACAGAGAAGAAATCCATGAATATACTTGTAATCGGTCTTGGCAATCCCATACTCGGTGACGATGGTGTCGGCTGGGTTGTTGCAAAAAAGGTTGAAGAAAACCTTGGAAAGTCCCACCCAGATACAAAAATAGAATGTTTTGCCCTCGCTGGCATCTCGTTAATGGAGCAAATGATCGGCTTTGAACGTGTAATCCTGATCGACTCCCTTAATACCGGCAATCATCCACAAGGGCAAGTGGTTACATTTACGCTTGCCGATCTGGCCGATCTTACCTACGGGCACAGCGCGTCTGCACATGACCTGTCTTTAAAAAATGCCCTCGTATTGGGGAGAAGTATGAAAGCCAGTCTTCCCGATGATAAAAACGTCCACATAGTTGCCATCGAAGCCCAACATGTCTATGAATTTGGCGAAACGCTTACACCCTCTATCGAAGCATCCGTACCCATTGCAGTTTCAGAAGTTTCCAAACTACTTCAAAGAGAAACATAAAACGCGAAGTAACTTAAGAAACATGAGCAGGAGCGAAAAAAACGCTCCTGCTTTTTGTTAGTACGCATTCGTAAGGTTTTATACCACCGGGGATTCTAATTGGCGAGATATAATCAAGCAAAAACGAGGTTTATATGAGCGAAACAAACTTAAGTGAATGGGTAAGCAAAGATCACAAACAATTGCATCCTGTATATCATCCCAAATCACATGCTGACCCATTGGTTATTGAGCGCGGAGAAGGGGTCTGGTTGTATACAGTTGATGGACAAAAAATTTTGGACGGGATGGCCGGGCTCTGGAATGTAAATGTTGGCTATGGAAATGAAGAATTGGCCCGCGCAGCATACGACCAGAGCAAAAAGTTGGCATTTACTTCCAATTTCTCTGGAATGTCCAACCTCCCATCCATACTTCTGGCCGATAAGCTTTGTAATTTTGCATATGACGGACTTGAAACAACTTTCTTCGCATCCGGTGGTTCAGAAGCAAATGATTCTGCCTTTAAAACCGCGCGGTACTACTGGAAGAGAAAAGGCAAACCTGGCAAGTACAAAATTATTGCAAGAAGAGGCGCGTATCATGGAGTAACTTTAGCCGCAACCTTTGCAACCGGGCTTGAAAAATACCACACGATGTTTGGCCCTGCAATGGATGGATTTCTCCATATTCCATCACCCAACCCATATCGGTTTGAGGGCGAGATCAGGTCAGGCGAAACGATTGGCCAGGCATCAGCTCGCGCACTGGAAGAAACAATTCTTCGTGAAGGTGCCGATTCAATCGCCGCCTTTATTGCTGAACCAATTATGGGTGTCGGTGGCGTAATCATTCCCCCGGATGATTATTTTCAGTTGGTCCGAGAAATTTGCAGCAAGCATGAAGTTCTATTCATATCTGATGAAGTTATCACTGGTTTTGGTCGAACTGGTGAATGGTTTGCACTAAAACACTGGGGTGTAAAACCAGATATCTTAACTTTTGCGAAAGCAATTACCAGCGGTTACGCACAACTGGGCGGTATTCAAATTTCTAACGAGATTCGTGAAACAATGGAAACTGCGCCCGAAAGTGAGGCATGGATGCATGGATATACTTACTCTGGGCATGCCACCGCCTGTGCTGTAGGTCTCAAAAACCTGGAAATTATGGAGCGCGAAGATTTTCCATCAAGAGCCAGGACTCTAGGCAAACAGCTGCTGGACGGTCTTCAAACGTTAATGGAATTTCCCTTTGTAGGCGATGTTAGAGGCATGGGGCTTGTTTGTGGTGTTGAAATTGTCACATCAAAAGAAACAAAAACGCCAGACAACGCTATGGCTATGCGCATATTCAAGGCGGCTCAACTTCTTGGCTTGCGATCACGTCCCCTGGGTAACATACTGGCTTTTTCACCTCCGCTGATTATTACAGAAGATCAGGTGGATGAAATTATCAAACGGCTTGGCGCTGCAATGGATAGCATTTCCAGTTAATATATATGCCCTAAGGAAATGCGAAGAGTAATAATCCGCATTTCCTTAGTGTTTACCCTTTTCCATCGCTTCCATATCCTTTAATTGCAAATCCAACGCACCCACTGAGATTTGTATCTCTCTGATCGATATCGCAAGAGCAATAGTCATCAAGACCAGGCTAACACCAAAAATCCATTTCCCTAGTTCAATCAACCCGGCGAATAAGAACAACATGCACACTACACACAGTAACAGACTTGAAACTCCAAAAACCTGCATGTCACGAATTAAGTTGATTCTATATCGAATGTTGGCAATTTGTCCCAACAAAATTTCATCCGGGTCAGATTTATAACTGGCGTGCAATTGTCGAATTAAATTTGCCAATGCCAAAAAGCGATTGGTAAAAGCCAAAAGCAACAATGAAATCGCAGGAAACAAGAGCGCCGGGGTAGTGATATTTATATCCATAAGCAAGCCCACCACCTTTTATCTGAGCAAAGAATTTAGCATTTTCAAAAGTATTTTAGCAAATTCTTGGTAACATCTCGCCCATTAAAACATCGACAATACGCGTAGAACCTATGGCTGTCTTCAACAAAACCCGTTTCTTCGGCGCTTGCTGAACAACACCAATTACTACAGAATCTTCGCCATATTTCGTTCTTCGCATGACGGCAAGTACCTTTTCAACATCTTCAGGACTAACAATTGCCAAAAGTTTGCCTTCATTTGCCACATATAATGGGTCAAAGCCCAACATTTCACACACCGCGGCTACCGAGGAACGGACTGGGATGCTCGTTTCATCCAATAAAATGCAAACATCGGATTGATGCGCAATTTCATTCAAGGTAGTGGCAACCCCACCGCGGGTGGGATCACGCAATACATGAATATTGTCACTTGTTCCCAGCATGGCTTCGATCAAATGATTGAGGGGAGCAGAATCACTGCGCACGTCGGTTTCAAATCCTAATTCACCGCGTGCAGCCAGAACAGCAATCCCGTGATCGCCTATCGTCCCGCTTAAAATCACCATATCGCCAGGTTTGGCCTGCGCACCTCCAATCGTTATCCCCGGCGAAATAAACCCCACGCCGGTAGTGTTGATATATATGCCATCTGCTTTTCCTCGTTCAACCACTTTTGTATCACCACAAACGATTTGCACTCCTGCTTCTTCCGCGGCAGCTTTCATAGAAGCTACTACACGTTGAAGTGTCGTCAGGGATAAGCCTTCTTCAAGAATAAATCCTACACTCATATAAAGGGGTTTCGCGCCCATCATAGCAACATCATTTACTGTTCCACAAACTGAAAGGTGGCCGATGTCGCCCCCTGCAAAAAAAAGCGGCGAAACAACATGCGAATCAGTACTTATTGCGATACGACCTTCAGATATTGCTACAACCGCCCCATCATCTCCCGCCCTTAACGCTTCATTATCGAAAGCCGCCAGAAAGGTTTTGGCGATCAAATCTGCCCCCATCTTGCCACCTGAACCATGCCCCATCATAATTTGGTCCTGATGTGGTAAGGGAAGTGGACAGACTGCGCCTGAAATATCAATTTCGCTCATAAATCAATTCCTTTAAGAATTCCATTCCAGCCTATCGCCCATATTTATAATAAGCCGCGCATGCACCTTCAGAAGAAACCATTGTCGCTCCTAATGGATGCTCGGTTGTGCATTCTTTTCCAAACGCTGGACAATCATGAGGTCTCTTTCTACCCTGCATGATCTGTCCAGCGATACATAGCGGCGATTCTTCAGTGCGGATATTACCCACATCAAAACGCTTTTCGGCATTGAATTCATCAAATTCCGGGCGTAAGCACCAACCCGACATCGGAATAATCCCTATGCCGCGCCAGGCCCGGTCGCATTCCATAAACACTTGATCGATGATCTTTTGCGCGGATTTGTTACCATCAAAGGTCACTGCACGCGAGTAAGAATTATCAATCCTGGTCACCTTCCCAGATTCCAATGAAAGGATAACCTTCAAAATACCGTTTACCAAATCCAGGGGCTCAAAACCCGTTATCGCCATTGGCACTTTATACTGTTCCGCCAGAGTCGGATATTCATGGTATCCCATCACTGCACATACATGCCCGGCTAGCAAAAAACCCTGCACCCGGTTGGATGGTGAACCAAGAATAGCATGAATTGCAGGAGGCACGCGCACATGAGATACCAGGACACTAAAATTTTTCAATCCGAGCGCCCTGGCTTGCAAAACTGACATTACATTTGCAGGCGCTGTTGTCTCAAAGCCAATGGCAAAAAATACAACTTGTTTGGAAGGGTTTTCTTGCGCAATCCGTACTGCATCCAGGGGAGAATAAACAACCCGTACATCTCCACCTGAAGCACGAATTGAGAAGAGATCAAGATTCGTACCCGGCACTCGCAGCATATCACCATATGATGTAAAAATAACATCCGGGCGGGAAGCAATCGCCAATGCACGATCTATCTGCTCTAATGGCGTTACGCACACAGGGCAGCCGGGGCCATGCACCAATTCAATTTCTGAGGGTAACAATTGGTCAAGACCATGCCTGATGATCGAGTGAGTTTGACCTCCACATATCTCCATCAACACCCAGGGACGGGTCACAACACGTTTAATTTCTTCAATCACCCCGAGAACAAGGTGCGCATCACGAAACTCAGATACATACTTCATAGTCAGATTACCTGTAATTGTTTATGCTGTTACCGATAAATCGGGGCCTAGTTCATCCTCGAGGTTGGCAATTTCCGTCAGTAAAGCCAGAGTCTCCTGCGCTTCTTGTTCGCTCAAAATATTAAGCGCAAAGCCTACATGGATAATCGTGTAATCTCCGAGTACAGCTTCTGGTACATACGCAAGGCAAGTCTCTCTCAATACTCCGCCGCCAAAGTCAATCTTCCCCATTTGCAAACCATTCTTTTCATAAATAGCAATTATTTTTCCTGGTACGCCTAAACACATTTTTGCCTCCTAATTTCTCAGCCGATAAGCAGCAATCGCAGCCTGACCTAATGCCAGACCGCCATCGTTGGTTGGAACGCGGTGATGAATATGCACTGTAAAACCATCTTTTTCAAGATAACTTACCGTTTTATACAGTAAGGTCATATTTTGCCAGACACCACCAGAAAGCGCCACTTCAGACATATCATAATTATCACCTATCTTACCGCAAATATCAGAAACAATGCGGGCCAGACCTGAATGGAATTTACTCGAAATTTTCCCCACGTTAACACCAGAAAACACATCTGCCAACAGTGCTTCGATTGCAGCTTTTGGATTTATCTGGCCATCCACATACTCAAATTCATAAAGGCCGGTCTCATCCGGGTCTGCCATTGTTTCAAATTCTATTGCTGCTTGAGCTTCATAATTAACTTTCTGCCTTACTCCAGCGAGAGCAGAGGCTGCATCAAACAAACGACCAATACTGGAGGTCAATGGCGAATTAATTTTATGTTCCAATTGTGCTCGCAATGCACTGCGTTCATCAGAACACAAATCGGAATGTGTCGCAAGCCGCTCATCCCAATCCAGACCCAAGGAAAAAAGAAGGCTGAGCGCTGTGCGAGATGGACGTCTGATTGCGGCATCCCCACCGGGCAATGGAAAATATCGCAGATGAGCAGCCCGGCTATATCCCGAATAATCAGCAACTAGAAACTCCCCACCCCAAATTGCACCGTCATCACCATACCCGGTACCATCAAACGCCACACCAATTACCGGACGCGAACCATCCAACCCTTGTTCCGCCATCAAGGAAGCAATATGAGCATGATGATGTTGAACATTTATACCTGGAATACCTTCCCTTGTCGTCCGCTCCAGACCGTAGCGCGTGGCCAGATAATTTGGATGCATATCGTATGCAATCGCCTCAGGCTTTACCCTGAATAACCGCTCAAAATGTGATATGCCATCTTCAAAGGACTTGAGGGTTTCATAATTTTCCAAATCACCGATGTGATGACTGAGAAAAGCATAACGTCCATTCGTAAGACAAAAAGTGTTTTTTAGTTCCGCCCCAACGGCCAGCACAGAAGGCACTGACCAGGGAAGGAATACCGGGTATGGTGAGTATCCGCGAGAACAACGAACCGGATAGATTTCCTTATTGAAAACACGCATCACTGAATCATCTGTGCGAATATGTATATCACGATCATGCATCAGAAATGCATCCGCCAGATCAGCCATACGCTCACGAGCCTCAACATTATCGGTACAAATTGGTTCATCTGAAATGTTGCCACTGGTCATCACCAGTACTTCAGAATATCCTTTTTCTTTCTCAAGTAAAAGCACATGCAGAGGTGTATAGGGTAACATAACGCCAATCATGCGCTGCCCCGGTGCGATATCCCCTGTTATCATCGAAATAGATCGGCGCCGTAAAAGCACAATTGGGTGCGCTGGCGACTCTAATAATGCGCGTTCAGCCTCTGAGACATGACAATGACGCTTAATCGTCTCTACATCCGGCATCATTACCGCGAACGGCTTGTCTACGCGCAGTTTTCTGCGCCGCAGTTCAGCTACAGCCTGAGGGCTTTTGGCATTGCAGGCCAAGTGAAAGCCCCCCAAACCCTTAATGGCGACAATCTTATCCTCATTCAACAAACGGCGGGTTCGTTGTATGGCATCATCACCAATTTGCATTACTGATACAGTCGCTTCATTATCGCCAGACCGGTACTGCTCCAGCCACACCTTTGGCCCACAATCGGGACACGCTATTGGTTGCGCATGAAACCGGCGGTTGGCAGGATCCTTATATTCATCAGAGCACCTGGGGCACATCTGAAAAACAGCCATACTCGTAAGGGGCCGATCATAAGGGATGTCCTTTATGATGGTAAAACGAGGGCCGCAATTTGTACAATTAATAAATGGGTAGCGGAATCGACGGTCTTTGGGATTAAGCATCTCGGTCAGACAGTCCGAACAAATTGCCACATCTGCAGGGATAGGCTGAAAAGCAGAAGAAATTGATTCGGAAGTTAAAATCTCAAAGTTTTGATAATCAACCACCGAACAATCCGAAACAATTACCTCATCGAGTTTTGCCAGTGGAGGTGCATCCGACTCGAGATGCTTAATAAATGAACGCAAATGGGAATCTGTACCAATTACTTCAATCTCAACCCCTGAGGATGTGTTCTTGACCCAGCCAACCAGATTAAATTTACGCGCGAGCTTGTAAACAAATGGCCGGAATCCTACTCCCTGCACAATTCCCGAAATATGGATATGGTTGCCTTTTACATTACTCATTTCCATTCACGCTTTGGATAAGCCAGTCATACCAGCTTTCCAATCCAGCACCAGTTCGGCAGGAAAGCTCAAACTGGGCAACTCCAGGGTTAAGAGCCTCAATACCCCTTTTGAAAAAGTCAACCCGAAAAGTAACATACGGCAGCAAATCAATTTTGTTGATCACCACAGCATCGACACCACGATACATACCCGGGTACTTGTAAGGCTTGTCGTCACCTTCCGGGATGGACGCCACCAAAATACTTTTGTGTGTTCCGAGCTGAAATTCAGCCGGACAAACCAGATTTCCAACATTTTCGACGATAATCAAGTCCAGATTGTCAAGATCAAGCTGAGGAAGTGCCGCTTGCAGCATGACCGCATCCAAATGGCAGTCACCCCCCGTATTAATTTGAACCGCAGCGGCACCCGCAGCGGCAGCACGGTCTGCATCAAAACTGGTAGCGATATCGCCATTAATCATTCCAATACGCAGTTTACTCTTTAGAGCGCTCACTGTTTGTTCAATCAGTGAGGTCTTTCCCGCGCCTGGCGAAGCCATAATATTAATGGCAAATACGCCAGCGTTATTAAATTTAATACGGTTTTCGGCAGCCAGGCGGTCGTTGGCAGATAATATTTTCTCTACGATAGGGATTCTAGTTGTCATATTGATCCATCAAAAGCAATTCTTTTAATAACTATTCAGAACCAGCGTTTTATTGGGCATAATAAATGATAACTTTGCGCCGGGTTGGAGTTCTTTCTTAACATGCAATAAGGAAAAGTGAATCCTTTTCCTCGCAATTTTAACGGGATTTTTACGAAATTTTCTGACAATTATCATGGCTTCAAGATTCGATTTCGATTGCTTCGAGATAAAATTCTTCACCAGTTTTGACTTTGATGTGTGTACTGAAACATTTTGGGCAAAGTAATTCGCGAGAATCTGGTTTATAAATATAGCTGCAGTCGAGACACTGGATCTCAACGGGAATTCGCTTGAAGTGCAGATTTGCGCCTTTTGCAATTGTCCCATCGCTGATCATATCCCAATAAAATTGGATGGAATCATCAACAGTGGAAGACCAGTCTCCCATAACGATAAATAAATCGGTGATGCGTTTGGCCTGTTGGCCTTCAGCGTGGCGCACAGCGATTTCCAGAATACTTTGAGTGACGGCAAGTTCATGCATAATTTTTCTTAAATGCAATGGTATTCAAAAGCCAACAAAAATCAGAGTGACAAATGTAACGAAAAATGTAACCTATTCAGATAAGAATTAAGTGATTTTAGGATTGTTTAAACCTGCTTGCAGCAGGGCAGTTTTAATGGCAACAGATTGAATAAAGTTTCCTTGAGCTTGTTGGATAATCGACCAACCAGATAGTATTAGAGAAAATTCTATTGACATATATTTTCTCAGTGGTAGAATAGTGACATTATGTTCGTTTTTAAGCCTTCCCTTCGTATTCGTCGTCCACGCCTATCTGAAACCCAGAAGGTCGGGATTTTTTTGTTTAGGATGACGAGCTAGACGCTAAATAGCGCTAAACCTGTTCAACCAAGCAGCTCCCCCTTCAGAGGGGAGCTGCTTTTTATTATCTGCAATCCAAACAGGAGATTTCATGACAAACAAAGCAAAACCAATCGTTAAGAAAGTTGTTCTAGCCTACTCTGGTGGGTTGGATACTTCTGTAATCGTCCCCTGGCTCAAGGAAAATTATGGTTGTGAGGTAGTCTGCTTTTGCGCTAATGTTGGTCAGGGTGATGAAGATCTCACCATTTTGGAAAAGAAGGCCATCGACAGCGGAGCAAGCCAGCTAATCGTTCATGATATGCGTGAAGAATTTGCCAGCGAGTATTTGCTTCCAATGCTCAAAGCTGGCGCTGTTTACGAACATAAATATTTACTTGGCACATCCGTCGCACGCCCACAAATTGCCAAGCATCTTGTGGATGTAGCGCACCAGGTTGGCGCGGATGCAATCGCACACGGCGCCACCGGCAAAGGAAATGACCAGGTTCGCTTTGAATTGACAGTGATGGCGCTGGATCCACGCCTGAAAATAATTGCACCGTGGCGGGAATGGGACATTCGTTCGCGCGAGGATGCGATTGCCTACGCCGCCAGGCACAATATTCCAGTAACTGCAACCATCAAGTCGATTTACAGCCGCGACTCAAATCTCTGGCACCTTTCTCACGAAGGCGGGTTGTTGGAAGATCCCTGGAATGAGCCCGAAGAGGCCATGTTCCAGATGAGCACATCCCCAGAAAACGCGCCGGATGAGGCTCAATATGTGGAAATCGAATTTGAAACCGGCAATCCGATTTCGGTCAACGGGGAGAAACTTAGCCCTGCAAAAATAGTAGAACGATTAAACGCGATTGGCGGCGTACACGGCATTGGCCGCGCTGATCTTGTGGAAAACCGATTGGTTGGCATGAAATCGCATGGTGTTTATGAGACACCTGGCGGCACGATCTTACTTTACGCCCACCGCGAACTTGAATCCCTGGTACTAGATCGTGAGACTTCTCATTTCAAAGAAATGATTGCGGTGAAATACACAGAATTGGTCTATAACGGCCTGTGGTTTACACCGTTGCGAGAGGCAATTGACGCTTTCGTAAACACCACCCAGGGACCCGTCACCGGCACCGTAAGGCTTAAGCTCTATAAAGGAAATATCATCTCTGCCGGGCGAAAATCGCCATTCAGCTTATACAGAGAAGACTTTGCCACTTTCGGCGAAGAGGATGTTTACGATCAAAGCCATGCCGAAGGGTTTATCCGCCTGTTTGGATTAAGCATGAAGGTGCGCGCGCTCAACGGGTTGCCTATTTCTGGTCTGGACATGCCGAAACCGGACTACAGCCGGTTCAAACGAGACTGATTCTGCATCCATCATCGATGGAATACCCTGAACGGGAGACTTTATGACACTTTGGGGCGGGCGCTTTAGCGGTAAGCTGGACGAATCAGCCTGGATTCTGAATACTTCGCTGCCAGTCGATCAGCGCATGGCAATCCAGGATGTAAATGGAAGCCTGGCATGGGCAAATGCACTTCATAAGGCAGGAATACTGAGTGCTATTGAATATACTCAAATATTCAATGGGTTGGCGGCCATCAAAAAGGAATTTGTTGAAGGTCAATTTTCGTACGCCGCGGGCGACGAGGATATTCATACAGCCGTAGAGCGCCGCCTGACAGAAATCATAGGCATTCCGGCAGGCAAGCTGCACACCGGGCGAAGCCGTAATGACCAGGTAGCCACAGATTTTCGACTGTGGATGCTGGACACGCTGCCAGAGGTTACAAAAGCGATCACAGGGCTGCAAGCAGCCCTTGTAGAGCTGGCTGAATCAGCCCAGGAAACGCTGATGCCCGGATACACTCATCTGCAACGCGCGCAGCCGATCCTGCTGTCGCACTGGTGGATGAGCCACTTCTGGCCTTTGCAGCGCGACCAGGAAAGGTTGTCAGAGCTATTGAAGCGGGTAGCCGTTTTGCCGTTGGGATGCGGAGCATTGGCTGGCAGCCCGGTGCCGGTTGACCGCCAGGCACTGGCAGAATCGCTCGGTTTTAGAGAGGCTTCACCCAACAGCCTGGACGCTGTATCAGACCGCGACTTTGCGGCAGAGTTCCTATTTTGCACCTCGATGATAGGGATTCACTTGAGCAAGCTGTCAGAACAAATCGTGCTTTATTCCAGTGCTGAATTCGGTTTCTTCGAATTATCGGATGCCTTTTCCACTGGCTCCAGCCTGATGCCGCAAAAGAAGAACCCGGACGTTTTTGAACTCACCAGAGGAAAAGCGGGTACGCTGCTGGGTCTTCTGGTAGGGTTAATGGCTACGCTAAAAGGACTGCCATCCACGTATGACAAGGATTTGCAAGAGGATAAAGCGCCTGTTTTTTCTGCGACAGACACACTGCTGACGATTTTGCCAGTACTGACAAACGCGCTGCTCACGATCAATATCAAAGCAGATCGAATGCGTTCAGCCATCGATTCTTTTATGATGGCAACTGACCTGGCAGATTATCTCGTGGAAAAAGGAATACCCTTTAGGGAAACGCATGCGCTGGCAGGCAAAGCTGTACGCATGGCAATCAACCAGGGTAGCGGCCTGGAAGCATTGACTGTCCAGCAATACAAAAGCCTGCACGAAGCATTCGATAACGATGTTTACATGGCGCTTGACCCAAAAATATCCATCAAGCGCCGTAACGCAATCGGTGGAACATCAATCGAATCTGTACGCAACCAAATTCAACAAGCTAAAAACAAAATCCAAGGAGAATAAATCATGACCACTGTAAATTGCCCTGAATGTGAAGCCGAAATCACGCTTGAAGCGAATGCTGAAGTTGGCGAGATCATTGTTTGTCCGGATTGCGGCGTAGATCTGGAAGTCATTTCTCTCAACCCGGCCAAGGTTGATCTCGCGCCGATGGAACAGGAAGATTGGGGCGAATAACGAGAAACTTATGCAAAAAAGACTGAAGATTGGCGTGCTTTATTCAAGGGTACGCGTAGAGGAAAAATGGATTTTTTCTGCGATGGAAAAACGCGGTATCGACTATGAGCGTCTAGACGACCGCGCGATTTCCTTCGACCTGGAAAACCCAGCGCCCTGGCGCACTTTTGATGGCGTTCTTGAGCGCAGTATCAGCTATAACAGCGGCCTGTATGCCCTGCGAATTCTGAACGCGTTTGGTGTGCCAACCGTCAACACCGCGGCTGTCGCTGAAATCTGCGGTGATAAATTGACCACCAGCGCCATGCTGGCGCGCGCCAATGTGCCGCAGCCGAGGAATGTAGTGGCATTCACCCCTGAAGCCGCGCTGGAAGCGATCGAAGCCTTTGGCTACCCGGTGGTGCTAAAACCAGTTGTTGGCTCGTGGGGCAGGTTACTGGCAAAGATCAATGACCGCGATGCGGCAGAAGCGGTGTTGGAGCACAAAGCCACACTCGGTTCAGTACAGCACTCTGTATTTTATATTCAGGAATATATTAACAAGCCTGGCCGCGATATCCGCGCAATCGTAGTTGGGGATAGAGTTTTGTGCGCTATCTACCGTAAATCAGAGCATTGGATCACGAATACCGCGCGCGGCGGAGAGGGTGAACTCTGCCCGATTACACCTGAAATTGAAAGCCTGTGCCTGAATGCTACCGCTGCAGTGGGCGGAGGCGTACTGGCTGTAGACCTGGTGGAGCACCCTGAAAGAGGCATGGTGGTCAATGAAATCAACCACACGATGGAGTTCCACACTGCGCAGCCGATCAGCGGCATTGATATTGCTGATGAAATTGTTACCTACGTAATGGGTGCAGCGAAAGAACGCGCTTAACCGGGCAGTAGTTACCCTATTAATTCCAGGAGATTTTTCATGACCAGTGTTTCCATTATTGGCGGGTCGGGGTATGGCGGAGGCGAACTGTTGCGGCTGTTGTTGGGCCACCCACAGGTAGAAATTATCCAGGCAACCTCGCGCTCACACCTGGGAGAATACGTTTACCAGGTGCATCCGAACCTGCGCAAACGCAGCACACTCAAATTCAGCGATTCGGGCGACATGCAGCCGGTGGATGTGCTCTTTTTAGCACAGCCGCACGGCCAGGCGCAGCACAGCATTGAACAGTACGCCAGCATCGCCGGGAAAATTATCGATCTCTCGGCCGATTTTCGGTTGAAAGACCCGGCGGCCTACCTGAAATGGTATGGAGAGCCTCACAGCGCCCCTCAATGGCTGGAAAGGTTTGTGTACGGGCTGCCAGAGCTGCACCGCGAAGAAATTTCAAAAGCGAGCTATGTGAGCGGGGTTGGCTGTAATGCAATCGCCAGCAACCTGGCGCTGCTGCCCCTGATAAAAGCGAATTTAATCGACCCGGCCGACCCGGTGATGATCGAAATCAAGGTGGGGTCGTCTGAATCAGGCGCAGAAGGCAACAGCGGCTCACTCCATGCCGAAAGAGCAAACGTCATCCGCACCTTTTCCGCTTTTGGACACCGACACACGGCGGAAGTCATTCAAGAAATGGGCCTTCGAAATGTTTCTTTGACGATGACGGCGGTAGACCTGGTAAGAGGCGTACTGGCAACCGCACACGCCAGAGTAAAACCGGGTGTAGCCAACAAAGATTTATGGAAAGCGTACCGGGCAATCGCCAATGAGAATCCATTTGTGCGGGTTGTCAAAGAACAACGCGGCATCTACCGCGTACCAGAGCCGAAGATATTATCCGGTTCCAATTACGCCGATATCGGTTTTGAACTGGACGAAGAAACCGGTCATATTGTTTCGATTTGCGCCATTGATAACCTGATGAAGGGTGCAGCTGGAACAGCAGTGCAGTGTATGAATTTGATGCTTGGCTGGCCCGAAACCACCGGGTTGGAGTTCGTTGGCCTGCACCCCATTTAGCGAGCAGCGGAGAAATAATGGAAGAATCGATTATTGTTATCAAACTGGGCGGTACGGAAGGCGTGGACTTCCGAGCGATCTGCCTGGATGCGGCCGAGCTGCTAAAACAGGGGCAGCGGCTGGTTTTTGTGCACGGCGGTTCCGCCGAGGCAAACGCGCTGGGTGAAGCCGTGGGAACGCCGCCGAAGTTTATTACTTCGCCATCCGGGTACACTTCGCGCTACACTGACCGGAAAACGCTTGAGATTTTGCTGATGGCCGTCAACGGCAAGGTCAATACACTACTGGTTGAGCAGCTGCAAATGCTGGGCATTAATGCACTTGGCTTGAGCGGTCTGGACGGCAAATTGATGCAGGCCACGCGCAAGGATTCGATCCAGAGCATTGAAAACGGGAAGCGCAAAATGATCCGCGACGACTACACTGGCAAGATCGAATCCGTCAACCGCGGGCTGCTCCAGATCCTGTTGAATAACGGTTACCTGCCGGTTATCGCGCCGGTGGCCGCCAGCATGCAGGGCGAAGCGCTGAATGTGGACGCCGACCGGGCCGCGGCAATGGTGGCAGCCGCGCTAAAAGCGCAAACGCTGATCTTGCTGACAGCCGTGCCCGGTTTAATGAAAAACTTCCCGGACGAAAGCTCGCTGATCCGGCAGCTGCCGAAAAGCCAGTTAGCAGCGGCGCTGGAAGCGGCCAAGGGTCGCATGAAAAAGAAGGTGCTTGGCGCAGAAGAAGCGCTGAACGGCGGCGTCGCCAGGGTCATCATCGCCGATGGCCGTATCTCAAATCCCATTTCAAACGCACTCGCAGGAAACGGAACCTGCATCCAATGAACGCATCAGAAATCTTCGCGATTGAATCCAAACATACCTCCGGGCTTTACAGCAAACAGCCCATCATTTTTGTGCGCGGACAAGGCGCGCTGCTGTGGGACATCGACAATGTGGAATACCTGGACTGCGCTTCGGGGCACGGGGTGGCAAATTTAGGTCACGCACATCCCAAGGTAGCCGCGGCGCTGGCAGATCAGGCCACCAAACTGGTGACACTTTTCGAGACCTTTTACAACGATCAGCGCGCGGCCCTGATGCAAAAAATGGGCAACCTGGTTCCCGGGCTGGAACGAGTGTTTTTCTGCAACTCGGGCACAGAGTCAGTGGAAGCGGCCATCAAGTTTGCACGCATCTCCACCGGGCGGGCTGGGATTGTGGCTGCCATGCGTGCATTTCACGGGCGCACGATGGGCTCACTTTCGGCAACTCACAACAAAAAATACCGCGAGGGCTTTGAGCCGCTGGTGCCGGGTTACAACCATGTGCCTTACAACAACATCGAGGCGCTGGAAAAAGCGATCACCAACGAGACTGCGGCGTTTATCCTGGAAGCTGTGCAGGGTGAGGGCGGAGTCTACGTGGCAGAGGCGGAATACGTGCAGGCTGCCCGGCGAATATGCACTGAACACGGCGCGCTGCTCATTGTGGATGAAGTGCAGAGCGGGTTTGGCCGGACCGGTAACTGGTTTGCGGTTCAATCAACCGGCGTGAACCCCGATCTGTTGTGCTGCGCCAAGTCGCTGGCGGGCGGCGTGCCAATGGGGGCGGTGCTGATCGGCGAGGCAGTCAAGAACCTGGTGCCGGGCGTGCACGGCTCGACCTTTGGCGGTAATCCGCTTTCCTGCGCGGCAGCCGTGGCAGCCTTGAGCGCGATGGAAGAAGAAAACCTGCCGCAGCAGGCTGCCGAGAAGGGCAAGTACCTGATGCAAAAGCTGCGCCAGATCGACTCGCCGTTGATCCGCGAAGTGCGCGGGATGGGCCTGATGGTGGGCATTGAGTTGAAGCAAAAAGTCCAGCCGTACCTCAAGGCGCTGCAGGAGCGCAAGATCCTGGCTTTGAACGCGGGTCTGACCGTCATCCGGCTGCTGCCGCCGCTGGTGATCACATATGCGCAAATCGACCACCTGGTGGATGAAATCAGCGCTGTTTTGCGGGCTGAGCCGACCCCCAACGCACAGGCAGAATAACTTACCAGTCGAGGTACAGCATGACAGATGACTTTTCGACATTGACCGGTCTGGTTTCACAATACAGCCCATCCGGCCAGGAACAAGGCGCGGTTGAGTGGCTGACGACCCGGATGAATGCGCTGCATTTCACGCGCGCATTTATCGATGAGGCCGGGAATGCTGTGGGAGTGATGGGCAGTGGGCCGAAGCAGCTGGTGTTGCTGGGGCACATCGACACCGTACCCGGTGAAATAGCGGTGCGGGTTGAAGATGGGGTGCTGTACGGGCGTGGGGCGGTGGATGCCAAGGGGCCGCTGGCCTGTTTTGTGGATGCGGCGGCGCGGGCGGGCGAACTGCCCGGCTGGCAGATTGTGGTGATCGGGGCGCGTGAGGAAGAACGCAATTCGGAAGGCGCGCGTCACGCTGTAACGCAGTACCGGCCCGATTTTGCCATCATCGGTGAACCCAACAGCTGGGAGCGCATCGCGCTGGGGTACAAGGGCAGCGCCTGGGCGGATGTTCGCGTGCGGGTGGAGCAATTCCATTCGGCACATGCCGGTGACTCGGCCTGCGAGCTGGCAGTGGAGCAATGGCTGAAAATCAAGTCCTTTGCGGAGGGGTTCAACCAGGGCCGTGAAAAAGCCTTTGAGAAGTTGCTGCCAACCCTGCGAGGCATGGAATCAGGGGCGGATGGGTTTGAGCAGTGGGCTGCGCTAAAGGTGGGGGCACGCCTGCCGGTCGACTTGAACCCGCAGACCTGGTATGAGAAACTTGCCGAAATTGCCGCTGGGGCTGCGGTTGAAAAGACCGGGTTCGCCATCCCGGCCTGGGCATGTGAGAAAAATTCCCTGCTGGTGCGCGCGCTGCTGAACGGCATCCGGGCTAACGGTGGGACGCCTTCTTTTGTCTACAAAACCGGGAGCGCCGACCTGAACATTGTTGCGCCAATCTGGCAGTGCCCGGCGGCAGTGTACGGGCCAGGCGATTCGGCGCTGGACCACACGCCGAACGAACGCATTGAGCTGGCTGAGTATGCCCGCGCAGTCGATACACTAAGCGCTGCAATCAAAACACTTGCCACACAGCCCAAACTGGCGGTATAATCCTGCTGTCTGCGGGTGTAGTTCAGTGGTAGAACGCTTGCTTCCCAAGCAAGATATCGTGGGTCCGAATCCCATCACCCGCTCTATTTTTTTAGCCAGGTTGCACAAGGTGGCATACGGGTTCCGTATGCTATTTTTGTTGGTAGGGTGGAAAGCCGGAAATGTGCTAAGCTCTTTTATAAATGCTGTCCCAATGCGGTCGCGGCGATAAACAATCCTTCATTCTTACAAATGTCATTGCCCATAATCGGGTTTTCCTGTATGCTTAATTGTCATAGGCGCATGAAACCGCAGGGGCGGGTCTCGCCTAACCAGTGTTGGATCTGTCTGACAGTGCCAGGCCAGGCAAAGGGTCCCTGCTTGCAAAAGAAGACCTGCCCCTACTCAAAGCCAAATAAAAATCTCCACGAATTTCTCGTGGAGATTTTTTAGAATATTACCTGTATTTCGTTTGATTAGTCGTGAGTGGAAGAACCGGAGATTACCAGAACATTGTGGTCGAGGGTGACTGCGGTCTGGGCCAGAGCGCGGCCGTTCATGGAAGCGCCAGTCAACAAGTGGATGGCGGTCTGGCACAGGATGTTGCCTTCAAAATGGAAGGTTGTTCCGAGACTGGTGTAACCAGTGACCTGCGGATGATGAAGGCAGCCAGAACATGCACACCCTCCAGCGCCGCGGGAATCATGGAATCCTTTTAGGAGTGCCACGTGCTTTCATCAAAGGCAGGCAGTTCGCAGCGCAATGGTCCATCAACCCTGTAGCCCAGAGCATAGCCAGCCTGCATAAGCTGGTGGATTTCGCTTGTGCCTTCATAAATAATCGCACCGCGTGCATTGCGCAAATAGCGTTCCACGTCATACTCATCGCTATATCCATACGCCCCGTGGATCTGGATCGCTTCGTTGGCCGCATCAAAGGAAGCATCAGTAGAGAACCACTTCAGCAAAGAGGTTTCTTTTGTATTGCGAAGGCCCTGATTTTTCATCCAGCCAACATGCAAAAGCTGCAAACGGCCCATTTCATAATCGCGCACCATGCGGGCAATTTTTTGCTGCACCAACTGATGTTTGCCAATTTCTTTGCCAAAAGCCTTACGGTCGCCGGCATATTTCACGCTGGCTTCCAGGCTGGCGCGGATCAACCCGACTGCACCGGCGCCCACGGTGTAACGCCCATTATCCAGGCAGGACATGGCAATTTTGAAACCTTCGCCTTCTTCACCAAGACGATTGGCAGCTGGAACACGCACATCCTGGCAATTGACCCAGCCCGTCGAACCAGCTCTGACACCCAATTTTCCATGAATATCTCCCCGAGACACGCCCGGCCAATCCGCTTCAACAATAAAGGCGGAAAGCTGATCGTGCGGATCTGCCCGTTCCGGATTCGTGCGCGCCACCCATAAGATGTGGTGTGCTTTGGTTGCCAGAGAAATCCACATCTTTTCACCATTCAGAATGTAATCATCACCATCCCGGCGCGCGGAAGAAACCATGTTGGCAACATCACTGCCTACACCTGGTTCGGTCAACCCAAACATGGCGAATTTTTGGCCTTTTGCCTGCGGAACAAGGTATTTCTGCTTTTGTTCTTCCGTGCCCCATTGCAACAGAGCCAGACTGTTTAAGCCCATGTGGACAGACAAAATCACCCGTAAAGAAGTATCCATGGCTTCAAGTTCTTCGCAAACCAGCCCCAGGGTAATATAGTCAAAACCCTGACCACCGTATTTCTCTGGAATACAAATTCCTAGAATACCCAATTCGCCCATGCGCGGCAAAATGGCAGGATGCATGGTCTGATTGCGATCTGAGTCTTTTATGACGGGCGCAATCTCCTTGCGGCAATAATCCCTGACAACCTTGACAACCTGTAGATGCTCTTCGCTCAAATTGAAGTCCATACGATGCTCCTTATTTTTGATATCCGTTCGTTTTGAATCCAAGGAAAGTTGAAATTTTCTGTACTGTTTCCATCAAAACCGGGGTTACCTCATCCTGAATACGCTGATAAGACATTTGTTGGGTTAACCCAGAAACATTTACGGCGGCGACCGTTGTGCCAGAAGCCTCACGAATCGGCGCGGAGACCGCACGTAACCCAACCGCCAGTTCTTCATCGCCAACAGCATATTGCTGCTTTCTGATCGCATCCAGTTCCTGCAATAACACATCACGGGATGTAGTCGTCTTTTGAGTGTAAGGTGTGAGCGGGTTCGCATTCAGCAGCTGATCCAGTGCTGGAAAAGATAAACCTGCCAATAACACTTTGCCCAGTGATGAACAATGCGCTGGCAGGCTTGACCCAATTTTTACGACCACCCCCACTAAAGCCTGATTTCGAATGCGATCAACATAAATCGTGCGAAAATCATCCAGTACTGCCAGGCTGACTGTTTCGCCAAGCCTTAGAGAGAGTTCTTCGAGATGCGGATGCGCCACCTGGCTGATTTCCATGGAATTAATCGCGGTAAACCCCAGTTGAAGAACTCGAATCCCGGGACGATAAAGGCGAGTCTGCCGATCCTGCTCGATGAAGTGATGGGCCTCGAGCGTTGCCAACATGCGAAATACAGTGCTTTTATTCAACCCAAGCAGATCAACGATCTGTGAAAATGAAAGCGCAGATTGCTCTGATGTAAACAGGGAAAGGATTTCCAACCCTCTTGAAAGTGCTTCTATGTTATAGCGTGTTTTTTGAGCAGGATTGATTGGTTTCATTAGATAAAACTCTTATTTATTAGATAAAACTATTCTAGAGTAGTAGTTCCCTTTTGTCAAGATTTCAGCTCAAAATAACAAACAGGCGACTAAACCCGGCGCATTATATATTATATATAATGTATAATATTACGCAGCCGGTAACCACTGCAAGATTAAAATCAGGAAGCCATGTCAGAACAACTGCTGGAACGCAAATCATTAAAAGAAGAGATTTTTAACGTTTTACATGAACGAATCATCTCCGGGAAATTTTCACCGGGTGAATGGTTACGCCAGGAGGATATTTCATTCCAGTTGGGCGTCAGCCAGACTCCGGTACGGGAAGCTCTGGATTTATTGGTTTCATCTGGATTGGCGGAACGCATTCCATATCGCGGCGTACGCGTGCTGCAACTCACGACCGATGAAATTATCGACTCGTATGTCTTGCGCTTGCTGATTGAAAGCAGCGCTGTTGCTGCGACCGCCCGCCTGCGTACGCAGGAGCAGCTCCAGGCACTTACACAGATGGTGAATAAAACCGAAGCACTGATGACTCTTAACGACATGTCTGCACAAATGCAATTAAATCGAGAGTTCCACCTGGCACTCGTCGCTGCCAGCGGAAATTCGCTGATGACCCGCATATACGAGATGGTATCGCATCAGTTTCCAGATTGGATGCTATACGAGTACATGTTCCGTCACCCGGATCTACTGCAACCCATCCTGGCACAGGAATTTCAAGAACACAAAGCCATACTGGATGCCATTGGGCTGCAAGACCATGAACTGGCAGAAAAGAATGTGATCGCACATATAAAAAACCTGGGGGAAGAATTAGTTAATTTTCTTGGCATCCCGCAGGAATTGATTAAAGAAAAAGAATTGCACATCTTGACGCCCAAAAATATTTCATAATCAGTCCACCAAACCAAACGGTCCCAAAGGAGAACAACCATGTCAGCAGAATTATTTCAAAAAATGGCTCAAAGCATTATCGATGGAGATGCAGATCAGGCCGTGGCCCTGGCCGCTGAAGCAATCGCAGCAAACATCGACCCCCTTCAGGCAATCACCGATGGGTATGTGATTGGTGTAAACCAGGTAGGAGATGCCTTTTCTTGCGGTGATGCATTCCTGCCGGAGCTGGTGATGGCCGGTGAGGCCATGAAGGCGGCTGTCAGCGCACTTGAGCCGGAAATGGAAAAACGCGGCAGCCAACGACAAATGTTAGGAAGAGTTGTTCTCGCAACTGTCGAAGGCGACATCCATGAGATTGGTAAATCATTGGTTGGCACGATGTTATCGGCTTCAGGATTTCAGGTTTATGACCTTGGCGTGGATATCTCCGCAGAAAAAATCATCGACAAAGTCAGACAAGTCAACGCTAACATTGTTGCATTGAGCGCCCTGCTGACAACAACCATGGTTAAGCAGCGCGAGGTGATCGAAGCCCTGGAAAAAGCCAATTTACGTCAAACTGTTAAAGTAATGGTTGGCGGGGCGCCGGTAACGCGCGAATGGGTACAAAAAATCGAGGCGGATGGATACAGTGAAGATGCGATTGGAGCTGTCGGCGTAGCCAAATCTCTGGTTGGCATCAGCTAGAAACCACACGACCACCTGACTTTATTGAAAACCGGAGTTAAACCCATGACAAAGAATATAAAATCAATCACCAACCCCAAGCTCAGTTTAAACATTCTTTCACCCGAAGATGTAAACAAAATCCACGCGGCCACGCTTGACACCCTGGAACATGTGGGCGTGCGCTTTCCATCGAAGAGAGGGCTGGAAATTTGGGCTGCAAACGGCGCGGCAGTCGATTTTGAGAAAATGATTGTCAAAATCAAGCCGCAAATCATTGAAGAAGCCCTAAAAAGTGCGCCGCACGCTTATGCGCTGGGCGCTCGAGATCCACAGCAAAACTGCCCGATGGATGGAAACCACGTTTTTCTTGGCACAGACGGCTGCGGTGTGGAAATCATGGACATTCAGAGCGGGCAAAAACGGACGTCAGAACTAAAGGATGTCGGCGAAATTGCGCGTATTGCCGATGCCACAGAAGAAATCGCTTTCCACTGGGTGGCGCTCTCCGCCCAAGACAAGCCGACAGCCACGCGCGGACTGCACGAATTAAAGGCCGTTTGGGAAAATTCGACCAAACATGTTCAAACTGAAAGCGTTTACAACGAAACCGAAGCGCGCGCGGCTATCGAATTAGCCATCGCTGTGGCTGGGAGCAAAGAAGAGCTGCGGCGCAGGCCGGTACTCTCTTTGATGCAATGTACAGCACCTCCGCTTGGTCACGATGGCGGCAGCCTGGACGCTGCGCTGGTAGCAGCCGAATATGGCGTGCCAACCGGGTTTATGACCATGGCCGCCAACCTGACAACCGGCCCGGCAACCATGGCAGGCAATCTTGTGGTGGGTAATGCTGAAGTAATCTCGGCAACCGCACTCATCCAGCTCGCTTACCCTGGCGCACCGGTATTCTATGCCGCGGCACAAACTGCATCCGATTTGCGTAATGGTGCGTATACAGGCGGCGGACCTGAAGACTTTTTATACGGCGCGGCCACGAATGTACTGGCTGACTTCTACAACATCCCACTTTCAATGGGGTCATTTGCAACCGGCGCCAAAGAACCAAACTGGCAGGCCGGTCTCGAAAACAGCCTGTCGACCATGATGGCCTGTATTGTCATGTCGGATATGCTTTTAGGCGCGGGTTTCTTACACGGCAGCCGCATCTGGTCTTACGCTGAAATGATGCTGGATTGCGAAATTTTTTCCATCATCCACAAGGTCATGCAAGGCATTGAAGTTAACGACGAAACGCTGGCCCTGGGCACAATCGCAAATGTGGGACCCGGGGGTAATTTCCTGAGCCAGAAACATACCCGCCAGCATATGCGTGATGTTTTCCTGCCGCAATTCATGGACCGCAGACCGTATTCTGAATGGGAAACCAAAAAAGATGATGCGCGCGACTGGGGGCTGGAAAAAGCTCGCAAGACACTGGCTACGCACCAACCAGACCCGCTGGATGCTCACGTTTCTGCCGAGCTTTCAAAAATTATCGCAACCCTGGAATAATCAAAATCCCGGCCCAACCGGGAGAAAGCCCGGAGAATTTCATGCAGCCCAAAATGGAATTGCTTTCCGTACATTTAGTTGAGCGCGTCCTGGAAGAAGCTTATCAACTACTACAAAAACCGGGCATAAAAGTCCTGTCCGCCGAAGCACGAAAACTACTTGCAGAAGCAGGCGCAGATGTGAAGTCTGACAGCGATATTGTTGCAATTCCCCAATCGCTTGTGGAAAAAGCGCTGGAGACTGTGCCGCACTCTTTTAACCTATACGACCGTGACGGCAACCCAACCGTGACCTACGGAGGCGATGTTGTTCAGTTTGACCCTGGTTCATCCGGGGTGCACATGCTTGATCCGGAAACCCTGGAGCACAAACCTTCTTTTGCCAATGACCTGGTAAAGGTGGTGAAAATTGCAGAAATGCTGCCCCAATACGATGCACAATCGACCGCCATCGTCTGCAACGAAATCCCCAAATCCATCGGAGATATGTACCGGCTCTACATTGTGCTTTTATACTCAAAAAAGCCGATTGTCACCGGGTCTTTTTCAATAAAGAGCCTGCAAAGCATGATCGATATGCTGGCAATCTTTGCCGGAGGGCGCAAAGCTCTATCTGAAAAACCACAGGCTGTTTTCGATGTTTGCCCTTCACCTCCATTGATATGGAGCGGCTTTGGCGCAGAAAACCTGATAGAGCTGGCGCGTGCCGGGATCCCGGCGGAGATGGTTTCCATGCCGCTGGCGGGCGGCGCAGGCCCTGTAACCCTGATTGGATCGGTTGTACAGCACAGCGCGGAGTGCTTAAGCGGGATCGCAATCCATCAATTGGCCCATCCCGGCGCGCCGATCGTGTGGGGCGGCGCGCCTGCTATATTCGATATGCGCAAGGGCAGCACACCCTTTGGGGCGGTGGAAACCGCCATGATTAATGCGTCCTGCGCCAGTGTTGGGAAATCTATGAATTTACCAACGCACGCCTACCTGGGTGCAAGTGATTCAAAATTGGTTGATGCCCAGGCAGGCATGGAATCGGGTATGACGGCTCTGATTGGGGCACTGGTTGGGATAAATATGATTTCCGGAGCGGGTATGCTTGACTTCCTGGCCTGTCAGAGTCCCGAAAAACTCGTCATGGACGCAGAAGCAATTGGCATGATCAAGCGCCTGCTGGAAGGCATGAAAATCCACACGGAGACCCTCGCAACCGCCATGTTTGAGGGCATAAACTTCAAAAGTGATTTCTTGAAGCAAAAAATTACCCGCGATCTTTTTGCGAAAGAACAATACCTGCCTTCAGCCGTCATTGACCGCACATCCATGCGCGGTTGGCAGGCGGAAGGCAGCACGGATGCCTTCACGCGCGCAAAAGTACGCACAAAACAATTACTTTCAGAATATAGACGACCTGAAATAAATGCCGGGCAACAAAAAGAGCTGCAAGACCTGATTGAAACCCAGGCACGTGCAGCCGGAATGGATCACCTGCCGGGATTAGTGTAATAGAATAACCTTTGTAATTTTCTAGCCAGGAGAAAGTATGCTTAAATCAGCTCATGCAATCTTTGAAGACCTTGTTCAATGGCGGCGAGACATTCATACGCATCCCGAGCTTGGATTTACAGAAAAACGAACAGCCGAACTCGTGGCAAGTGAACTTGAGAGAATGGGGTGTCGGGTGCGGCGGCAGGTTGGCAAAACAGGCGTCATTGGCGATATCGGGCCGATGGATGGCCCTACAATCGCAATTCGCGCTGATATGGATGCGTTGCCGATTGTCGAAGCGAAAGATCGGGAATATGCTTCACTCAGTATTGGCATCATGCACGCTTGCGGTCACGACAGCCATGTTGCCATGGCGCTTGGGGCTGCGGCGCTGCTGGCGAAAGAAAACCTACCCGGCAGAGTCCGGTTTATTTTCCAGCCTTCAGAAGAAATGAGTGATGAAGAAGGGCTTAGTGGAGCGCTGCGGATGATTGATGATGGCGCATTGGACGGGGTGGATTTCATCATCGCCCAACACGTTGACCCGCAGGAGCCAGTCGGCACAATGGGCATTTCTGCCGGGCCTGTCTCGGGCGGGATTGAAAATTGGTTTGGCACGATCATCGGTGTGGGCGGGCATGGCGCTCACCCAAACCTGACGATTGATCCATTCTCGATTTTGGCGCATATCATCTTTGCGCTCAATGGAATCATATCGCGCCGGATCAACCCTTTTCACGCGGTGGTTATTAGTATCGGTACGATCCGGGGCGGCTACGCTGAAAATGTTATTCCTGAACGAGTGCAGATCAGTGGGACACTGCGCTATACCGACCCGGCATTATTGCCAACCATACAAAATGAAATTCAGCGCGCTTTTGCAATATCAAGAAGCATGGGTGGAGATTATGAGCTTCGTTTCGAGTCTGGAGGCGGTCCTAACATTAACCACCCGGATGTGGCTGCCCTGCTCAGCGAGGCGGGCAGCAAAATTGTGGGCGAGGACAATGTAAAAGCCGGAACTCCAACGCTGGGCGCTGAAGATTTTGGTGCTTTTACCGAGAAGATTCCAGGAGCCATGTTTACACTGGGAACTCTTATAGAAGGTGATGAGCGCACCCTGCACCATCCGCGATTTGATATTGACGAACGAGCCATGCCGATTGGAACAGCCATCCTTGTAGAGGCTACTTTACAATATCTGAGGAAAGCAAAATAAAAAATAGGTTCGTATCAAAAAAGAGTGAAAGGTGACAGTCACCTTAAAAAGAGACTAAAGTCATAGAATAGATAGCCCATAGGCATTAAAATAAATTATGAAAATTCTTGCTATTTATTCCGGGGAATATGGGCTGAGGCATATCGCCAATCTGCGCGCACGCAGCCCCGAGGGCTGGTCAATTGAAACATGGAAGGCACCCCCGGCTTTACCATTGATTATCGATTACCCCGAAGACTTCCTGCCTAAAAGTTTTCCGGCCAGTGACTTGATCCTTTCCTTCGCGGAGAATAAATCCGTGGCAGAACTTATCCCTGAAATCGCCGGGATGTGCGGTGCGCGCGGGGTGGTCGTGGCGGTGGACAATGAGAGCTGGCTGCCTCGCGGTCTTTCGCGGCAACTTATCGGTTGGTTGGAGCGCATGGGAATAGCCTGCGCATGTCCCAAACCACTGTGTTCGCTGACAGAACATGATTACAAAATCACCAGGGCCGAGCGGGAAGGTTATGAGAGCCAGATCATATCGGAGTTTGCCCACTATTTTGGTCAGCCCGATATCCACATCACGGTAGACTCGCAAACACGCCTGGTTACATCGGCAGAGGTGCAACGCGACGCGGTTTGTGGTTGCGCCCACTTTGTTGCTGAAAAACTGATCGGGCTTTCTGCGGATGAGGCCGAGGAAAAAAGCGGTCTGGCACACCATCATTTCCCCTGCCTGGCGAGCATGGTGAAGCTAAATGACTATAATCACGATACCTTGATGCACGAATCAGGCCATTTGCTGCAGGAAAATTTAGCGGTTCAATTAAAACCCTACAAGCAGGTTAAGTATATTTCGCCTGGCAATTTGAGCGAATAGGCCAGAGCTGAACTATTTACAAACAAAAACGAGCGCCGCAACCCACTGCCGTTATCAAACGGAGAAGGGGTGCGGCGTTGCGGTTTCTTTATGCTACACTGCGGCTTAATAAGATGAATTGGAGTGAGATATTTCCAAATCATTTACCCGCATAAAGTGCGGAACGACCACCGCGGACGGGTTGCGTGCTCCGTAACTACTGGATGTATTATAGGCAACAGTCCCGCCAGATAACCATGCGACATTATCGCCAAAAATATCCAGCAAACTCTGTGTCAGGCGCACGTTGTATGGGACTGTGACAGTGCCATCCGCCTTGAGCAGCAATGCCCCAAAGCGTGAGCTGCCGGTTAGGACGCCTTTGGATGGGTTTACGATATTCATGTAGTGCAAGAACGGGATATAAAGAATATCCTTATCACGGGGCAATTTCACTAAATCTTCAAGCGAGTTGACTGGCTGCTCGCCAGCGCCCAACACCAGGCTTTTATGCATGACTGTATGGCCGGTGGCTGCCGCACCAAATTCATCAGCGTCATCCTGGAACCAGGTGAAGGATTTAAATTCACCATTGGTAAATACAGGGAATGGCTTGCGAATAATGCCGGCAAAATCCCTTTTGAATGGATAGGTATCCAGGCAGTCCGGCTCATCAGTAAGGTTGAATTTATCTGAAAAGACTTTCTGCCCCAGGTTGCTTTCAGTGAGGAACGAAAATCCACGTTTCAGCGCACCACCACTAAAGCCAATCCAGTTCATTATGCTAAGCATGTCCGCAATGGCAGCTGAACCAAAAACAATGTCATAATGGCCAAGTGCAACCTGCTGCGGAGCATCCTGCTGATAGTGACCCAGCAGATAGGCCAGTTCCTGGCGCAAGCGAGCGGGCACAAGGTCAGATTTCTTCTGCGCAGACTGCTCTGCGGTCACTTCCCACTTCAAGCCAGCATGTGCGAGAACAACTGACACCTGCGCATCAGACGTTTTGAAATACTGGGTGTGCAGAGAGCGGGTGGTAATTTGTGCAATCGTATTCCCGCCGCAAGAAAAAATTCCTGAGAATTTGATTTCAGCGGTTTCAAGACCGGCGACTGCCTGGTTCATGTAGTCCAAGCGCTCTTCATTGCTCAGACCGGCCAAAGCGCCATCATAACCGGCTTCATCTGAAAAAGACTCTGTAAAAGCCGGGACAGTCGGGTCGTAATTTAGAGGCTGAGCATGATTGACCATCTCGGCTGCCGCATCCAGGCCGCGCTTCATCGCGTCAAGTTCGCCCAGGTTTGTAATCAACTCATAGCTGGCGCGTTTGCGACCCGCATAAGCAGTAATTTCTAGCCGAATTAAATGCTCATTGGTGTTCAGCGAAATCGCAGAATTGGCAAAACGCATCAGGTAGCTATCTTCTTCGTGGTAGAACAGTGCGACATCATAGCCCTTCTGAATGGCATAGGCACGCAATTCGGTTAATGTCTGTAAAATGCGCTCTTTCATCTTTATTCTCCAATCCGGACATTGTCAAATTTACAAACCGGCACTCCGTGCCCTAATTGCATGATCTGGTTGGGCTGACCCTTGCCACAATTATCGACAAACTGCACCTGCCAGGTGGATTTATCCCCCACAGCAGAAAGGGAATTCCAGAACCTGGTTGTACTGCCTTTGTAGGTCGGATGTTTTACAACGCTGGTCACCTTGCCAGATTCCACCAGCCAGCCGATTTCATTGGCGAAATGGAATTGTTCGCGGTTGGAACCGATTGACCAGCTTCGATCCCCATCCAGAATGATGCCCTTTTCGGTATTTTTGATAATGTCTTCCAGGCTGCCGTCTGTACCGGGGTCAATATTGATGTTTGTCATGCGCTCGATCGGAACGCGGTAAAAGGCTGTTGCCCGATTGGCGCCGCCGCTGCCAGAGAAAATCTCGCGGTGCGCTTTTGCATTGGCTTCTTCTACCATCTGGCGGCCAGTGATCGCGCCGACCAAAATGCCTTTATCAATCAAAACAATATCCTGCGCAGCAACACCATCGTCATCATAGCCAAAACTGCCCGGTGAGTTTGGCAAAACCGCATTGGCGCGCGCAGTCAGTTTATCCGAGCCGTAACGCAGGCTGCCAAAATCATCCAGGGTCACAAATGAACCGCCTGCAAAAGCCAGCTCGTAACCCAGAATTCGGTCAAGCTCCAGGGCGTGTCCAATGGTTTCATGGGTTTGCAGGAACATGATGCCAGGCATAAGAATGACCGAGCGGTCGTCTTTGGGGCATTCTTCTGCAACCAAAACCTGGTTCATTTCGCTTACTATTCTTTCGGCGTTTTCGCCGAACAATGCGTGGTCCAGTGATTCCCAGCCGCGGCTTTCGCCCTGCCGGCTTAGCCGGTATTTGCGCTCGTGGGTTTCTCCATCGCCATCCACACCAGAGACTTCCATCCCTGAAAATACTTCGGTGATCAACTTCTCAATTTCACTGCCTTCAGAATCAACAAAAACAATCTGCTTGCGAACAAAATTCAGATCACTGGCGCGCTGTTTTACACCCTTCTGATCGAGTTTGCTGTCCAACTCTTTCAAAAAAGCAACCTTATCTGCAAGTGGCACGTCAAAAGGGTTGATCTGGCAGGGGCTTTCAAAGCGAGCCTGGATAATATCTTTTTCAGCCAGACGGACCGGGAAAGTAACCCGTTCCGCGGCAACGCGCGCATTATCATAGGCCTTGTCAAATAAAGCCCCCGGTTCATTCACGTCTGATGAAGCGGAAAAGCCCCAGGCGCCTTTGTACAATACACGTACACCCATACCGCTTTCCCGGCTGGCCGTGGCGCTTTTAAGGTTGCCATTCCACATCATCAGGTAGTTTGTCTCTTCAAAAGGATACCAGCGGGCATCCACATAAGTTGCACCTCGCCCTTTGATGCGGTCAATATGCTGCTTGATCTGGTCAATCATTCGATTTTCTCCTGTTCAAGTCAATATCCAGTTCGTAAAGTGAAGCAACTACGCTGGAAAATATTTAGACTGCCACGCTTTAATCGCAAAGATGCAATTCGGAATCTAAACACCGATCAGCACCAGGGAAATTATGCGCAAGCCTAAGTTTAGAATAATTTATAAAAAAGAACAAGTGACAAAGTACACAATATTTTGGGTACGAAACGACCGTTCAGGATGTCGCTTCGTGAATAATATCCAGCAAAGCCTGTACCCCCAGCAAGTAGGAGCGCCAACCAAACCCGCTGATCTTCCCCTTACAAACCGGAGAAATGAGTGATTTGTGCCGAAACTCCTCACGAGCATATACATTCGAAAGATGCACTTCCACAACAGGAATTGCAATCGCTGAAATTGCATCCCGCAGCGCTACCGATGTATGAGTATAGCCTCCAGGATTAAAAACAACTCCAGCCGCCCAGTTTCTGGCATCATGCAAGGCATCAATCAAAATCCCTTCGTGATTGGATTGAAGAAAACGCACTTCCAGACCCAGGTTTTGACCAAATTCCACAGAACGCCGGTTAATTTCTTCCAGGGTCTGGCTGCCATAAATATCTGGCTCGCGTAATCCCAATAAGTTCAAGTTAGGTCCATGCAAAATCAAAATCGCGCTCATCACACATCCTTATGAACATTTTCAACGGGAGCTGCGTAAAGGAATTCAGAGGTAAAAACGCTTTCGAGATCAGAAACCGGAACAGCGGGTTCCACTGAGCCTATTTTTAAGGGCAGAGCGAAGCGTACCACATTGTTAGCTTTCTTTTTATCATATTTCATTCGAGCAACAATGGCAGTCAGCGGCAGCTCGGCAGGCACAACAAACGGAAGACCGAGCCCGGCCAACACCAGGGCAATTCGTGCCGCCAGGCCTGAAGGCGCCAAAGAAAGCTGCTCTGCCAGGCGGGCTTCAACTTGCATGCCAATCGCAACGGCTTCACCGTGCCGCAGACGGAATTCGCTCACAATTTCGACAGCATGACCTACGGTGTGGCCCAAATTTAATGAAGCTCTCAGACCCTTCTCAAATGGATCCTGTCTTATAACCTGCACTTTAACCGCAATTGCCCTGCGAACTATGCGCGGTAAATCCTTGATGACTGCATCAAAACCATGCGCGCATAATTCAAATAATTCCGGGTCTGAGATAACGCCGTGTTTCACAACTTCCGCCAGGCCAGAGCGAAGTTCTGCTGCTGGCAAACTGCTCAAGACCGAAGGATCGGCAAGCACCAGGCGAGGCGAATGAAAGGCACCCACCAGATTTTTCCCTTCCGGCAGATCGAAACCTGTTTTTCCACCCAGGCTGGCATCCACCATGGAGAGCAATGTGGTGGGAACAACCACCCACGGACAACCACGCATAAAGGTGGAGGCTGCAAAACCCGCCAGATCACTGACCACACCGCCGCCCAGGGCCAGCACGCTACTCTTGCGATCCAGCCCGGCTTCTAAAAATCCGTGCCACAAGCTGGCTACAGTTTCCAAAGTCTTTTGATCTTCACCGGCTTTGATAATGAGGATGTTGGCAACCAGCCCTGCGGCGCGGATTGAGTTTAAGACCTGCGCGGCATAAAGTGGGGCAACATTTTCATCTGAAACAATCGCAACAGGGCCATTGAATTGGAGCTCTTTTAGCATTTCGCCCAGGCGGGATAACCCGCCCGACTCAACCACAACATCGTAACCAGAGCCCATACCCAGCACATGGTAAACGCCTAAAATACGCTGTATTTCCCAGGCTAATAAAGCGGGAGTCTGCAATTGTGTTGCTTCCGGAGTATCGTCTACAAGAATGCGACAGGGAAAAGAAGCATAATGTACTTTGCGCGTTTCTAGTAAAGAAATCAATTTGCGCGCCGGGTCTCCGGCCAATAGTGGCCGCTGGGCTTCCGTTTCTGAGATGCGGGTGAGCAGTACAGGCAAGGCTACATCAAGAAAAACAACATCGCCAGTGCTTTCAACCAGCGCTCTGTTTTCAGGACGGAGTAAAGCCCCACCACCCAGCGCGATTACAACCCCACGGGCATCCATGCTGTTCAGGCCAAGGCAAACCTGCTCAACGGCAGCCGCTTCCAGATCCCGAAAGGCCATTTCGCCAGAGTCAGTCATCATCTGCGCTATTTTCTTACCGGCTTTGGCTTCAATTTGTGTATCCAGATCAATGAATTGAAAATCCAGGTTTTCAGCCAGAAGGCTGGCGATTGTCGTTTTCCCTGCACCAGGTGGACCATAAATAAATATCTTTTTCATCTTACTCCCAAAAAACATGCTCGAGATTGTCCATGGGTAACTGAGACAATTTCGCCTGGCGCAGGTTTGCAAAACGTGGCAGCATTTCGGCCAACGAATCACCGCCCAGCTTTTCCATCAGGGTGTCTGCTAAAACAAACGCAACCATGGCTTCCAAAATAGGCACGGCTCGGGGAACCGGGCAAAAATCCGAACGCTCGTATTTGGTGGGGCCCTGCACCCCGGTAGCCAGATCTACGGTGGTTTGTGGTGTCAGAGTGGTTGCTATGGGTTTCATGGCAACCCGGATCACAAGCGGCTGCCCGTTGGAAATGCCGCCTTCGATACCGCCAGCGCGATTTGATGGTCTGGACAAACGATCGCCGGAGACAGCGTCTAACTCAATGGCATCGTGGGCCTGTGTGCCGGGCAAACGACTATTCTCCCAGGCATCCCCTATCTCCACACCTTTCATTGCCTGAACCGATAAAACTGCTGCTGCCAGGCGGGCTTCAAGGCGCTTATCCCATTGAGCATAGGAACCCAGGCCAACGGGCAAACCGAGGGCGACAATTTCAAGGATGCCGCCCAGGGTATCTTTTGCCTGCATAATGGTGCTGATACGTGCGCGCATTTTTTCAGCGGCAGCTGCATCCGGGCAGCGCACATCATTTTGCTCAGCCAGTGAAAAGCGCTCAAGGTAGGAATATTTACCGAACTCGCCTTCCACTTCACCAATCGCACGCACATAACCACCCACGGTGATGCCAAACTGCGCGAGAAAGAGTTTACAGATTGCTCCAGCCGCCACGCGCATGGTTGTCTCACGAGCGGATGAGCGTTCCAGGGTTGGTCTTAAATCGGTGTAACCATATTTAACCGCGCCGGTCAGGTCAGCATGTCCCGGACGAGGGGTAGTCAGCGGCACAACCGGCTTGCCCTTCCACTTCACATGGTCATCATTTTTCACCAATAAGGAAATTGGCGCACCGGTGGTTTGACCACTCATTACGCCGCTCAGGATTTGCACAGTATCGCGTTCAATTTTCATTCGGCCACCGGCGCCATACCCAATCTGGCGACGAGCCAACTCACGGTCGATTACCTCTGCCGGTAAGGCCAACCCGGCAGGCATGCCATCCAGAATCGTGACAAGGGCCACACCATGCGATTCACCAGCAGTCAAAAAACGTAACGCCATTATGCCTCCACTGCCAAAGCCATTTTCTCACGGGGCGCAGAATGCCCCGTCCAAACTTCAAAACCCAGCGCAGCCTGTTCAATCAACATGCCAAGGCCAGTCACAGCCTGCAAACCCGCCGACTGTGCTTGCTGTACTAAAAGAGTTTCCCGGGGATTGTAAACCAGATCATAAAGATAAGCTTGCACGGGGAATGCCAACCCGGTGGGCCACGAACTTGAATTTATGTCAGGTGTCATACCAGCAGATGTGGTGTTTACAATTAAGCCCAGGTTAGCAAGGTCTTCCTTTTCAATGGCAGTCAACAGTATCGCGCTTAATCTGGATTCCCTAACTGCCTGCTTTAGTGCAGATACCAGATCAGCGGCCTGCTCTACTCGTCTCGAGGCAATTGTCACTGACCAGCCAGCAAGCGCCAGGGCCCAGACTACTGCAAGGGCGGAGCCACCCGCACCCAGGACAAGCACATTCCCAGAACAAGCCGTATTCCAGGCTTCATCTGACTTGAAAAATTTATTTCGCAAATCTGCAATAAAACCTGGCGCGTCTGTGTTGTGGCCGATAAGGCGGCCGTTTTTAGCATAGAGCGTGTTTACCGCGCCAATTGCTCGCGCGGAATCGGTCAGCTCATCCAGAAATTCTACGACGGTTTGTTTATGCGGGGTGGTAATATTCAATCCATCCAATTCCCCGGTGCGAATCAAATTAACCAGATCAGAAAGCACTTCAGGCTGTGCCGGATGTGCGGGATAGAGTTTGTATTCTCCATCCAATCCTGAAGCCCGCAAAGCTGCATTTTGCAGCAGAGGGGAAAGGCTATGCGCAACCGGCCATCCCGTAAGCCCCAGGCGGATCATCGCAAGGTTTCCAGAACAGTGAAAAAGGATGGGAATGTTTTGGAAACGCATTGCGGATTTTCAATAATCACTTTCCCGGTGCGCAGACCAATCAGTGAAAAAGACATCGCCATGCGGTGATCGTTATAGGTTTGTATTTGCGCAGGTTGGATTGCGGCACACGGATAAATTGTCATTCCATCCGGGTGTTCTTCAACGCTCACGCCTAAGCGCGCCAGTTCCAGACAAGTGGCATGGACCCGGTCAGTCTCTTTCACGCGCGCAGAGGCAATGCCGCGAATACGAGTAGGTGATGTTGCGAATGGAGCAATGACCGCAAGTGTTTGCGCGGTATCGGGGATGTCACGCATATCCACATCCACACCTGATATCTGGCCCGAACCGCTTACTTCAATAAAGTCTTCTGCTTCATTAATTGAACAGCCCATTTGCTCCAGAATATTGATAAAAGCAATATCACCCTGCCTGGAATTTCGATGGATGTGCTCGATGCGAACTGTGCCTCCCAAAATAGCGGGAGCGGCAAAAAAATAAGAAGCTGCGGATGCGTCTGGCTCGATATCATAGGTTTTATGCGAACGGTATACGCCAGCATTGATTACAAACTTCTGATACCCTTCACGTGTTACGTTCAAGCCGAAATCTGCCATAACGGCCAGGGTCATATCAACGTACGGTTTTGAGTTCAGGTCTGAAGACAGGTTAATTTCCACCGGGTGCTGCGCATAGGGCGCCACCATCAAAAGCGCGGATAAAAATTGGCTGGAAATCTTTCCAGATACCAATGTTTTTCCACCGGGCAAACCGGAAGCGCTGATTTTTACAGGAGGACAATCGGAGGCAGAAGGTTCGAGTTTTGCGCCCAACTGAGACAGAGAAGAAATAAGATCGCCGATTGGACGCTCACGCATACGCGCATCGCCATCGAGCGTAAATTCTCCCGAGCCCAGGGTGAGAAATGCGCTTAAAAAACGGGCGGCTGTTCCGGCGTTACCGATATATAACTCTGCTTTTCTGGCTGGAATAAGCCCGGAGAGCCCGGTGACAATTATTTCTGTGCGCTCTGGATCCGATTTAATATCGAAACCCAATTTTTGAAGCGCCTGCGCAAAGTAGCGAGAATCGTCAGAAAAAAGCGCGTTGCTTAAACAGGTTGTACCCCGTGCCAGAGACGCGATTAACAAACCTCGATTGGTTATTGATTTCGAACCTGGCACCTGTATTGTGGCATGCAGTTGATGAGTGATCGGTACAATCGGGAGCGCGTCCAACATCACTTTGTCCTGGTAAGTTCCTGGTATGCGCTTTGCGCGGATATCAGGTTATTTTTCAATAATTCCGAATCGTTTTCAGCAATCATCGAAATCATAATCGCTAATTCATCCTGCAAGCGTTCCAGGGCGGCTAAAATATTTTCCCGATTGGAGAGCACCACACCCAGCATCATGCTCGAAGGAGTACCAGCCAACCGGCTGGCGGACCGGAAACCCGGGCCAACAAACGGAGAAACATCCTGGGGCGTAGCCAGCGCAAGTGCGGATGAGAGAAGAAAAGGCACATGACTTGTACTGGCTAGAATGCGGTCGTGATCCGAAGCATCCAGTACCTGCGCAACAGCGCCTATCGCCGTTATGATTTGCCCAACGGCGGCCAGGGCACGCTTGGTGGTACGGGCGAGCGGCGTCAGCAAAAAAGGGGCGGCATAATATAAAGTTCGATCTGCGTTTTCGAGCGAGAGCCGCTCTTTACCGCAAATAGGGTGGCCGCCAACAGGCTCAAACCTTTCCGGCAGTTTATCCATTTTCGCTGTAATCTGGCGCTTGGTTGAACCCAGGTCAATAACGATGCATGGTTCGGGCATAAGCTGCGGCAACTCACCCAGTACAGACAATATCACCGGAACAGGCGCCGCCAGGACAAGCACATCGGCCATCCTGATAAGTTTATCCGGATAGTTCTCGGCCTGGTCAATGATATTCTGGCGTAATGCAAGCTCCAGGGTGGCAGTGTCTGGATCAATACCGTACAACGCCGCGCACTTGCCTCTTAAAGCCAGTGCCAGCGAGCCGCCCATTAAGCCCAGGCCCAAAATGGCGATTTTGGCGCGGGCCAAAACAAAATCATCATTACTGCTCATTTTGCTTCCAGATTATGATTGTTTATTTGCAGCAGGCTGTACCAAACGCCGGTCCACTGCTTGCGCAACGGCCTTTACCTGCTTTATAAGTTTGGCAAAATTCTCAGGAGTAAGGGACTGACGGCCGTCTGACAGGGCATGAGCAGGATCATTATGAACCTCAATGATCAAGCCGTCTGCCCCTGCCGCAATGGCAGCCTTGGCGATGGCAGCCACATAGGCTGAGTCACCTGTGGAATGACTGGGGTCAAGAAGTACAGGCAGGTGGGTGAGTGATTTCAGAACCGGGATGGCATTAATGTCGGTTGTATTGCGTGTTGCCGTCTCGAATGTACGGATGCCGCGCTCGCACAGCATGACCTTCGTGTTACCGCCGCTCAGAATATACTCAGAGGCCATCAACAGCTCCTCAATGGTAGCAGACAGGCCGCGCTTTAGTAAAACAGCTGTACGGGTATCACCGATGGCACGCAAAAGATTGTAATTTTGCATATTACGAGCGCCAATCTGCAGCACATCCACGTATTTCACCATCACATCAACTTGCGAAACAGCCATAATTTCCGCAACAATCGGCATGCCAGTCAATTCACGCGCTTCAGCCAGATACTCAAGTCCTTCTTCGCCAAGACCCTGAAAAACATACGGGCTGGTGCGCGGCTTGAAAACGCCGCCGCGTAAGGCAACTGCTCCGGCTTCACGAACTGCTTGAGCAATTTCCAGCAACTGGGTGCGGCTTTCAACTGAACAAGGACCGGCAATAATCGCTATCTCCTCGCCGCCTATTGAAAAACCATCCAACGGAAATATTGAATTTTCAGGGTGAAACTGCCGCGACCCTAATTTATACGGTTGAGAAATGCGCGTCACGCTCATCACGCCCGGCAAAACCTCAAAAACATCTTTGGGCACAGCGTGACTCTCACCAACAGCACCAATGATTGTTTGTTCAACACCCTCAATCACGTGCGCAGACAGGTTGTTTTCCTCAATATGCGCAATTACATGGGCAATTTGCTCTTTGCTTGCTCCAGGAAACATAATAATCATCATCGGTTGGGTTCTCCTTGTAAAAAAGCAGGGTTGAAAGCAGAATAGATTAAATAATGACAGCTGGTTCAGCCGGAGATTGTGGATGAATTGGCTTTGTGAACGGCTGCAAGACTACGTCCCATGATCTGCGCAATTTGCCCAACCTGCTTAACCATCTCCGCAAACCTTTCAGGTTTAAGCGATTGTTTGCCATCTGAAACCGCATGCGCCGGGTCCGGATGCACTTCAACGATCAAGCCATCCGCTCCGGCGGCAATTGCGGCTCGCGCAATAGCGGCAACATAATCGGCATGACCGGTGGAATGCGAAGGGTCAAGGATGACGGGCAGGTGGGTCAGGCTTTTTAGTACTGGAATTGCATTGATGTCCGTAGTATTGCGAGTTGATGTCTCAAAGGTTCTGATCCCGCGCTCACACAACATTACCTGCTTGTTACCCCCCGAAAGTATGTATTCAGCAGACATAAGCAGTTCTTCAATCGTACCGCTTAATCCACGCTTTAATAATACTGTGGTGCGCGTTTCGCCAATTGCGCGCAACAGGTTGTAGTTCTGCATATTCCGTGCCCCGACTTGCAGCACATCAACATATTTGACCATCACATCCAGCTGGGTCTGCGACATGATTTCTGCCACAATTGGAAGGCCGGTCTGCTCGCGGGCCTCAGCCAAATACTCCAGGCCTTCTTCGCCCAAACCCTGAAAAGCATAAGGAGAAGTACGAGGTTTGAAAACGCCGCCCCTTAATGCGCTGGCACCGGCTTCTTTTACGGCGTGGGCTGTTTCCAAAATTTGCGAGCGTGACTCCACCGAACACGGCCCGGCTATCACGGCAATCTCTTCCCCGCCAACCGTAAAACCATCCAATGGGAACACCGAGTTTTCAGGATGAAATTGGCGGGAAGCCAACTTAAAAGGTTGGGTAATACGCTTTACAATATCAACCCCATCCAATACTTCGAATTGTTCAGAGTTAATGTTGTGAGTCTCTCCAATCGCACCGATAATTGTGGCTTCGATCCCTTGCGACAAATGCACAGCCAGGCCTGCATCTTTAATATGCTGGATAACATGTTCCACTTGTTGTGGAGTGGCATTTACTTTCATAATAATCATCATACGGGTTTCTCCTTTGCTTCAATTGCTCTATCAGGCTCGTTCAAAAGGCCAAAATTTTTAAGGTGACAGTTACCTTTAACCGTTTACAAGATCCGGACGTAATTTAACAGCTTCATGCAGGTATACATGCTTTATTTCATTCTGGTCACAGGCTGTATTCCAATGCACCAAAACACGGATACAGCGGGGCAAACTACCGGGAACTGGAATTTCCCTGGCACACATCATTGGCACATGACTCCAACCCATCTGGCGCGCAGCAAGCGCCGGGTGAACGGATGAAAGATCGTCGGTGACGGTAAAAAAAGCAGAACCAACATCTTCAGAGCGCATACCTGTATTGCTTGCAAGCATCGCTTCGAGCAATTCCTGCGTGGCAGAAAGAATCAAAGCGGGTTGGTCTTCATCCACAGTTGTTGCGCCTCGAATTCCACGAACCGTAAACACATTTCCCATCATTCCTCCAAAATAAAAAAGAGCGGGCCGATTGGCTCGCTCTTTGTAGATACAGGTCTTTCTGTGCCTACCGCTTAAGCGTCACCACCGGTAACCGGGAGTCGGGAACCGTAATAAAAATAAAACGCAAACCAGCGGTAGGAAAGGGCTAATTTCAAATTGTTGCTCATAATGAAAAGTATTTTATGCCTCGCTACAGGATACGTCAAGGGGCAAAAATGGGCAAATTAGTCGGAATTGACTAATCCACGTAATCACACCAGCTTTCATAACGCGCATCCCTTCCACGAATCGCATCATGAAACACAGTCTGAATGGAGCGAGTAACCGGCCCCGTTTTGCCATCTCCGATCTTGCGGAAATCAATCTCACTCAACCCAATGCACTCAGCCGCAGTGCCACACACAAAAACTTCATCCGCTGAGTACAGCTGGTCGCGGCTGATCGGCTGCTCGACCACTTGATAACCAAGGTCAGTAGCAATCTGAAAGATGGAAGAGCGGGTGATCCCCTCCAGCACAGGCGCGGTGGCCGGGGTATAGATCTTGCCTCTGCGAACAATAAAAATGTTTTCGCCGGTACATTCCGCCACATAGCCCTGCGCGTCCAACAATATCGCTTCATCAAAGCCCAGGCGGACGGATTCTGTCTTGGCTAAAAAGCTGTTGGCATAATTACCAGAAACTTTCGACTTGGTCATCATCACATTAACATGGTGTCTCGTGAAAGATGAAATGTTGGCGCGAATGCCCCTGGCCAGGGCCTCTTCGCCCAGATAATTGCCCCATTCCCAGGCTGCGATGGCCATAGCCGCCACGCCATTATCCACATTCAGATTCCAGCCGCCCCCGGTCAAATATAAAAGCGGGCGAACATAACAATCTTTGAAATTATTGGCTTTGACAACCTGCTTGCACCCATCGATTACCATTTGAGGGGTGATCGCCAATTCTCGAAACCCAAAGATCTCAGCAGATTCAATCAGACGCTCTGCATGGTCTTTTAGCCGGAAAATTGCCGGGCCTTTTTCGGTATTGTAAGCTCGAATTCCTTCAAAAACAGCCGCGCCATAATGAAGGGCCGGGGTTAGAAAATGAATGGTTGCTTTTTCAAAATCAACAAGCTTGCCATCCATCCAGATGTATTTAGATTCCATTCCCATAATACCTTCTCCTTTTCATCCTGAGACCGAACGGGACGTTAAAGCGTCCGTCGGCCTACTAATGCCATTTTATGTCATTAGTAGATAATGCCATGCCCAAACCGGAAAATTCTTTAACCTGCCCGGCTGGTTTAAGAATGTAAATTCTTAAAAACGTGCAATAATTTCATCTGCCATCTGGCGCGTGGTTAATTTGCCACCCAGATCGGCAGTCCTGGCTCCGGCGGTGATGGTCTCATCCACTGCTTTTTCAATGAGCGCTGCTTCGGTCTCAAGACCCAGGGAATGCCTTAAAAGCATTGCGGAAGATAAGATGGTACCCACCGGGTTGGCAATCCCTTTTCCAGCAATATCTGGCGCGGAACCGTGAATAGGCTCATACAAACCGGGTCCAGAGATTCCAATGCTGGCGGAAGGAAGCATGCCCATTGACCCGGCAAGCACCGAGGCTTCATCGGTCAAAATATCGCCAAACATGTTTTCTGTTACAACCACATCCATGCTGGCAGGGCCAGTAATCAAGCGCATGGAGGCGGTATCTACCAAGACATGCTCCAGGGCTATATCGGGGTTCTGGCTGCCGATTTCAACCGCAATTTGCCGCCATAAGCGCGATGACTCTAAAACATTGGCTTTATCCACCGAGGTAACTTTTTTCTTGCGGCCGCGCGCCAGCTTAAAGGCCAGCTCAATCACGCGGCGTATCTCATAATCATAATACTCCAGGGTGTCCACCGCGCGTTCCCGACCATCCTTGGTATCCCGGCCTTTTGGCCAGCCAAAATAAAGACCGCCGGTTAATTCACGAATCACCAGGATATCCACGCCAATCAGTTTTTCGGGTTTAAGCGGCGACGAATCGATCAGCGCCGGGTGAACCTTTACCGGGCGTAAGTTGGCAAATACACCCAGCCCCTTGCGCAGCGCCAGCAGGCCGCGCTCCGGGCGATCTTTGGCCCTGGGGTCGTCCCATTTGGGGCCGCCCACTGCGCCCAATAAAACCGCATCTGAAGCCTGGCAATCCGCCAATGTTTCATCTGTTAAGGATGATCCATATTTATCAATCGAACAACCACCCATTAAACGCTCATCAAAAGAAAAGCTATGCCCATATTTACCCGAGATAACCTCCAAAACACGCACAGTCTCAGAGATGATTTCCGGGCCAATCCCATCGCCCGGTAATAAAACAATCTTTGCTTGCATAAATTCTCCCTTCCCTTTCCTTTAATTTGCCACCATCAAACCGTATTCGACTGAATCTACCAGGGCCTGCCAGGAAGCCTCGATGATATTGGCGCTGGCGCCAACTGTGCTCCAGCGTTGTGTTCCATTTTGAGTATCAATTAAAACGCGTGTGATCGCCTCTGTGCCGTTTTCAGAGTCCAGGATGCGAACCTTGTAATCGGCCAGGTGGAAAGAGGCCAGCTTTGGGTAAGTTGGCACGAGCGCTTTTCGAAGCGCTAGATCGAGCGCGTTAACTGGTCCATTTCCTTCCGCAGCCGTATGCAAAACTTCGCCATTGACGCGCACCTTGACCATCGCTTCCGCAAAGATTCCGCGTCCCTGGCGGTGTTCAACATTGACAAAAAAATCAACCAGTTCAAAGATCTGTTTGTAATCGGGCTGCTGGCGCTTAAGCATCATGGCAACCGAAGCATCGGCTGCCTCAAATGAAAACCCGCGCGCTTCCAATTCTTTTATTTCGTTTAATACATCTACAACCGCTTCGTGGTTGTCAAAGTCAAACCCATGCTCTTCAGCCTTGCTCAAGATATTGCCTCGACCAGAAAGATCGGAGACCACCACCCGCATTTTGTTGCCAATTTTTTCTGGCACAATATGCTGGTAACTTTGCGCGCTGCGCCGCATGGCAGCCACATGCACCCCGCCTTTATGGGCGAACGCAGACTTGCCAACGTAAGGAAGATGATCATTAGGAGTCAGATTCGCTACTTCATCCACAAAATGGGACAGGTCAAAAAGCTTGCCAAGGCTATTTTCGGGCAAACAGCGCATATCGAGTTTGAGCTCAATATCTGCAATTAAAGAAATCAAGTTGGCATTACCGCAGCGCTCTCCGACCCCATTGATGGTACCCTGTACCTGCATGGCACCCGCACGCACAGCGATAAGAGAATTAATCACAGCACACTCGCCGTCATTGTGGGTATGGATTCCAAAAGGATGGCTAATGACCTGCTTCATCTCAGCGAGAATTTTTTCAACTTCCCAGGGCATGGTACCGCCATTTGTGTCGCACAGGACAACAGTAGCGGCGCCTCCATGTATGGCAGCCTGAAGGGTCTTCAACGCATAGGCCGGGTCAGCCTTGTAACCATCGAAAAAATGTTCGGGATCGTAGATGACGTATTTGCCGTTTGCGACAAGGTATGCAACGGATTGCTCAATAATGCGCAAATTATCTTCCAGCGTGGTCTGCAAAACCTCGATAACATGCAGCGTCCATGTTTTGCCAAATATTGTGCAAACGGGCGTTTGGGCATCCAGCAATGCCTTAATGTTGGCATCGTCTTCAGGGCCGCCACTGGCGCGGCAGGTTGAGCCAAATGCTGCGATTTTCGCAGTTTTCCACTCCATCTCACGGGCGCGCTCAAAAAACTCCACATCCTTCGGGTTCGAACCAGGCCAACCGCCTTCGATAAAAGCTACGCCAAGATCGTCCAACCGTTTGGCTACACGTATTTTATCGCTCGCGGATAGGTTAAATCCTTCACTCTGGGTTCCATCACGCAGGGTGGTGTCGTAGATTTGAATTGTCATGGTCTGTTACGCTCCAGACTGCGAATGAGCAGCTTCGAAATTTGCAATTTCTTTTTCAAATCCCAAAATATAGCCAAGCTCATCCACGCCATTAAGCAAACAAGCCTTCGAAAAGCCATCAATCGGAAAACCAACCTTTCGGCCATCGATCAAGGTAATCGTTTGCGAAGCAAGATCAACAAGAATCTCGACAGACGGTGCTTCTTCAACCATCTCAAACAGCGCCTTGTGAGTCGCTGAGTCTACAATGATGGGCAGCAAACCATTTTTGAGCGAATTGTTGCGGAAAATATCAGCAAAAGAGGTGCTGATGACTGCGCGGAAGCCGAACCCGGTCAACGCCCAGGGAGCATGTTCACGAGAAGAGCCGCAGCCAAAATTATCCCCCGCCAGCAGGATTTTTGCTCCCTGGAAGGTTGGGTCATTAAGCACAAAGTTACTCTTTGGAGAGCCATCCGGGTTATAACGCCAATCAGCAAACAGATTGTCGCCCATTCCATTTTTGTCGGTGGCCTTCAAAAAGCGAGCCGGAATAATTTGATCTGTATCGATATCATTAACCGGCAAGGGCATAAGCCTGGCATTTAAAGTAGTGAAGTGGGCCATTAGAACATCGTCCTTACGTCAGTTATCTGACCTGTCACAGCTGAGGCGGCTGCGGTAAGCGGGCTGGCCAAAAACGTGCGCCCACCTTTCCCCTGGCGGCCCTCAAAATTGCGGTTGCTGGTACTGACCGCATATTGCCCTGGCTGAAGTTGATCGCCATTCATCGCAATACACATCGAACAGCCCGCTTCGCGCCATTCAGCGCCGGAATCCTTGAAGATTTTATCCAGTCCTTCAGACTCGGCCTGCTTTTTGATATCCTGTGAGCCCGGCACCACCATCACACGCGTGCCTTCAGCCACTTTGCGGCCCTTGAGAAGACCCGCTGCCAGGCGCAAATCGGAAATGCGGGAATTTGTGCACGAACCGATAAATACCACGTCCACTTTCTTGCCCAACAAAGACTGGCCAGGTTGCAAACCCATATAAGTCAATGCTTTATGGAGCGCGGCCTTCTGGTTGGCATCGCCAAGGTTGGCCGGGTCCGGTACCAGTGCGGTTATTTTCATTCCCATACCGGGGTTGGTTCCATAGGTAATCATGGGTTCCAATTCAGAGGCATCCAGCGTGATGGTCTTATCGTAAACAGCTCCGGGGTCGCTCGGCAAAGATCTCCAGCGCGCAACTGCTTTGTCCCATTCCGCAGCCTGCGGAGCATATTCGCGTCCCTTAAGATACTCGAAAGTAACCTCATCAGGAGCAATCATGCCGGCACGCGCACCACCCTCGATGGACATATTGCAGATGGTCATGCGCTGTTCCATAGTGAGCCCACGGATGGCAGAACCGGTAAATTCAAAGACATGCTCTGTGCCGCCGCCAACGCCTATGCGGGCGATCAAGGCCAGGATGATATCCTTGGCAGACACACCCGCGGCCAATTCCCCATCCACACGCACCTCGTAGGTTTTCGGTTTTCGCTGAAGCAAGCATTGCGAGGCAAGCACATGCTCCACTTCAGAGGTGCCGATGCCAAAAGCCAACGCCCCAAAGGCGCCATGCGTGGCGGTATGGCTGTCTCCACAAACGATGGTCATGCCTGGCTGTGTAAAGCCCAACTCTGGGCCAATCACATGCACAATACCGCGATGAATACTATCCATCCCATAAAGACGGATGCCAAAGTCGGATGCGTTGGTTTCCATTTGTTTGATCTGCGCGGCAGCCAGTTTATCTGCAATTGGCAGGGATGGGTCGTGGGTGGGAATGGAGTGATCCATTGTTGCAACAGTGCGCTCCGGGCGACGCACCTTGAGCCCACGCTGGCGCAAGCCAGTAAAAGCCTGCGGAGAAGTGACCTCATGGATCAAGTGCAGGTCAATATACAGAATGGCAGGTGTTTCGGACTGGCTATGCGTGCCAGCAGTTGATACGCCTGAAGTGGGCGGAACGACAACATGCTCATTCCACACTTTTTCTAATAAAGTCTTTGGCATAGAATTTTCCATTAATAAATTTGTTGGCGCCTTACTTTAGCGTCCAACCATATGGTATTTCTTATTGGATTGAAATATTATCGAGCGGTTTAACATCTGACAATTGCGAGCCTGCCAGCAAGCCGCTCAGGTCCCAGCCTTCCGGCATGGTACGCGGCTCTGGAAACGGTTCAAAGATAGGCAGTTGTTCGGTCTCTTTTTGGGGTTTACCGGATGTGTTCATAGAATAGATTCCTTGAATTGATTCCTTAGCCAACCAGCATAACGCCGGTATCTGCACTGGAAGCGTTATCGCTTTCCATTTGCGCCACAATTAATTTATTGAGCGCTGCCAGATACGCCTTGGCACTGGCAACGATAATATCGCTATCCGCACCATGCCCGCCATAAACGCGCGCATACGCGACTTCTTTCTGCGCGTCCATGGTTTGCGGCCCACTTTTTGCCTGGACTCTTACAGTGACTTCACCCAGCGCATCAATGCCTTCTGTGATGGCATGAATGTTGAATTCCAACAAAATTGCAGGCGTTTTTACAACGGCATCAATCGCCTTATACGTTGCATCAACGGGACCGGTTCCAATACTGGCATGTGTATGGATCTTGCCATCCGGGCCGCGCAAACGAATTGTGGCGGTAGGCAAACCCATTGTGCCGCAAGCGACCTGCAAGCCATCCAGAGCGAAAATATCACGCGGCCTGTAAAATTCATCCGCAATTAGAGCTTCAAGATCCAGGTCAGTGATGACCTTCTTCCTGTCAGCCAGCTCCTTGAAGCGGGCAAAAGCCTTGTCAAGTTCAGCTTCATCCAGGCCGTGGCCCATTTCTGCCAGGCGTACACGCAAGGCATGGCGGCCAGAATGTTTGCCCAGCACCAGGCGGGATTGATTGACACCCACATCTTCAGGCCGCATGATCTCATAAGTGAGATTGTGTTTTAACATTCCATCCTGATGAATACCTGCTTCATGTGCAAAAGCATTGGCACCCACAATAGATTTGTTTGGTTGAACCAGCATACCCGTGTAATTGCTGACCAATTTACTGATTCTACTGATCTGTGTGGCATCAATACCCGTTTCCAGGTTGTAAAAAGGATGCCTGGTTTTTAACGTCATCACCATTTCTTCAAGAGAAGCGTTGCCTGCACGCTCGCCAATACCATTAATGGTCACTTCAGCCTGGCGCGCACCGGCCTGGAGCCCCGCCAGAGCGTTGGCAGTTGCCAGACCAAGGTCATCGTGAGTATGTACAGAAACGGTTACTTTTTCGATTCCTTTCACATTCTTGATGATGCCCGCAATCATGCCCCCGTATTCTTCCGGAGTGGTATAGCCAACTGTATCTGGAATATTAAGTGTGGTTGCGCCAGCCTTGATTGCTTCTTCCAATACACTATAAAGGAATTGGGGATCAGAACGTCCCGCATCCTCGGGAGAAAATTCGACATCATCGCATTTGGATTTGGCATAAGCCACCATTGAAGCCACACGATCCAGTACCTGCTCACGATCCATATTAAGCTTGTATTTCATATGGATTTCTGAAGTTGCCAGGAATAAATGGATGCGAGGCTTTTCTGCCCCCGCGATGGCTTCCCAGGCCTTATCAATATCGCCCCTGGTAGCGCGGGCCAGACCGGCAATTGTCGGTATTCTAGCGTCCGGATCGGCCTTGTGCGAATTCCCAACTTCCAGGGCAATCCGTCGAACGGCTTCCAAATCATCCGGTGAAGCCGCGGGAAACCCTGCTTCAATAATATCCACGCCCAGGCGAGCCAGCGAGCGCGCTACTTCCAATTTTTCTGCGGATGTCATGGTTGCGCCAGGGGATTGTTCGCCATCGCGCAGCGTAGTATCAAAAATCTTTACATAAGTAGACATAACTCATCTCCTGCTCGCCGCTCTGCAAAAATGGGCACCAGATTAGGTGCCTATTTTTGCAGAGCGGCCGGTTAGACTTACTTCTTCCAGTTTTCAGGTCTCAGCGAACGTACCGCCGCCCCAGCCCGCCACATTTCAGACTCTCGGATGGCGCTTAATTCAACTTCCAGCTTTTCTCGATAATCGGCCCGGCCGTTCGCTTCCAGTGTTATACGCGCTTCATTGCCGCTCAAAACCGATTCGTAAAGATCATCAAATACTGGAGCCACTGCATCTCTGAAACGCGGGTGCCAGTCCAGCGCACCGCGCTGGGCGGTGGTGGAACAATTGGCGTACATGAAATCCATACCGTTCTCGCCTACCAGGCGAATCAGGCTCTGGGTCAATTCTTCCACAGTTTCATTAAAAGCTTCGCTGGGGCTGTGACCGTGTTTTCGCAAAACATTATATTGAGCTTCCATAACACCTGAGAGCGCTCCGATTAAAATGCCGCGCTCACCAGTCAGATCGCTGTAGACTTCACTTTTGAAGGTAGTGGGGAAAAGATAACCCGCACCGATGGCGATCCCCAGCGCAATTGCGCGTTCGCTGGCTCTACCGGTGTGGTCCTGGTGAACAGCATAACTGGCATTGATACCGCTGCCAGCCAAAAAGTTACGCCGGACGCTGGTACCAGAGCCCTTGGGGGCCACCAGGGCAACATCCACGTGAGGAGGTGGTATTATGCCGGTGTCATCCTTATAGGTTACAGAGAAACCGTGTGAAAAATAAAGCATGTCGCCTTCGTTCAAACATTCTACGATTTTGGGCCATTGCGAACGCTGACCAGCATCTGAAAGCAGGTATTGAACTACCGTGCCCTTTTCAGCGGCTTCTTCAACAGAAAATAGTGTTTTTCCTGGAACCCAGCCATCAGCGATGGCGCGCTTCCAGTTAGCAGTACCTTCGCGCTGACCAACAATCACATTAATTCCATTGTCGCGCATATTCATCGCCTGCGCTGGTCCCTGCACACCATATCCAAGAACGGCTACAACTTCATTCTTTAGTACTTCGCGGGCTTTATCGAGACTGAATTCATCGCGGGTAACCACATCTTCCACCGTGCCGCCAAAATCAATTTTTGCCATTTTATAATTTCTCCTTTTAATTTACACCGCGAACCCTGAACGAATCCGTCAGTAAGTGGTTTTTAAATTTCAGATTATCCTGTACAACAATTATGCAGGCACAGTTTCAAACAGAGCTTCCGCATTGACTAACGACTCACTGCCGCGCTCCATCGCTACTGCACCTGTGCGAACCATCTCGATGATTCCCAGCGGTTTGAGAACATCCACAAACCCATCGATCTTGCTGCCATCCCCGGTTATTTCAATAATCAGGGATGAGCTGGTCACGTCAATCACACGTGCGCGAAACACTTCAACCATCTGGAAAATCTCAGCGCGCTTTTCAGTTGCGGTGCTGACCTTGATGAGCGCCAGGTCGCGTGAAACCATGTGTTTTGTGCTTAAATCTTCGATCTGAATCACATTTACCAGTTTATATAAATATGAAGTGAGCCGCTCGATATGATGATCGTCCCCTTCCACAGTCACAGTCATTCGCGAAAGCCCTTCGGTATCCGTGTGTCCAACCGTCAACGATTCGATATTGAAGGCGCGCCGTCGAAACAAAGACGCAACACGGTTTAACACGCCAGGCTTATCCTCAACCAGAATTACAAGGGTATGTAACATTTTTTATCCTTTCGTTTTGCCTTTCCCTGCCAGAGAGAAAGGGCGCACAAAAAATTCTTATTGATCCTGGGGTGTTTCAACCAGGACGGATGGGCGGCGAATCATTGCATTTAGATCGGCCCCGGCGGGTACCATCGGATAGACCGAATCTTCCTGTTCTACCCTGAAATCAATCACCACAGTACCGGGTGTCGCCTGAGCCTCGCGAATCGCCGCTTCGACCTGGGATCTTTCAGTCACACGGATGCCTTTTAATCCATGCGCTTCGGCCAACTTCACAAAGTCGGGGCTTTTCATAGGAGTCGCGGCGTAATTCTTATCATAGAAGAACTCCTGCCACTGGCGCACCATTCCTAAAAACCCATTGTTGATAATCGCAACATTAACTTTGATGCCTTCCTGGGCAGCGGTGGAAAGCTCGGCAGCAGTCATTTGAAAGCCGCCATCCCCCACGATTGTCCAGACTTCGCTCTCAGGGCTGGCAAATTTTGCGCCAATGGCAGACGGCAATCCGAAACCCATGGTACCCAGACCACCGGAGGTTACCCAGCGATGAGGTTTATCAACGCGATAATATTGAGCAGACCACATTTGATGCTGGCCCACATCCGTCGTAATCACCGTATCCGGTTTTGCGAAGCGCCACAGATCATTGATCACATGCGCAGCGTAAAGGTGCCCATTGTCTGGCAGGTTTTGAATATCACGGACTGAGCTGTCACCCTTCATATCGGTGATATGTTTCGTCCATTCCGAGCGATCACCTGCCCCCAGGAGCGGGATGATCTGGCGCATAATATCCTTCAAATCTCCAACGAGACCCAGGTCAACTTTAACATTTTTATTAATTTCAGATGGGTCGATCTCAATATGGATTTTCTTTGCGTTCGGAGCATAAGTTTTGAGGTTGCCAGTCACGCGATCATCAAAACGCATGCCAAATGCCAGCAAAAGGTCGGCTTCTTGAATGGCATTATTGACCCAGGCTTCACCATGCATACCCATCATGCCCAGGTTAAGCGGATGGCTGGCCGGGATGGCCCCAATGCCAAGCAGGGTGATTGCCACCGGCACGTTGGTTTTCTCTACAAAGACCCGCAGCTCTTCCATTGAATTACTCATCAGTACGCCATGCCCGGCCAGGATCACAGGCCGTTTGGCGGCATTGATCATCGCCACTGCCTGCTGAATACTGGCCGATGCGGGGCGCATATCGGGCCGGTAGCCTTTGAGGCGAATAGGGCTGTCATCGTATTCCCAATTTTCAATCGTCGCCTGCTGGGCGTCTTTGGAAATATCCACCAACACCGGGCCTGGTCGACCAGAGGCTGCCACATAAAACGCTTCGCGCAAAGTGGGCATAATATCGGTTACGTCTGTAACCAGGTAGTTGTGCTTGGTAATCGGCAGTGTAATTCCGGTCACATCGGTTTCTTGAAAAGCATCGTAACCAATCAATTTAGATGAAACCTGGGCTGTGATAAAAACCATCGGAATGGAATCCATGTGAGCGGTTGCAATCCCAGTCACCAGGTTGGTTGCGCCCGGTCCAGAAGTGCCCATCGCCACGCCCACCTTGCCGCTGACTCGCGCATACCCATCCGCCATGTGCGCGCCGCCCTGCTCATGCCGCGGCAGCACATGATGGATGCTTGGGTAACCACGCATGGCATCATAGATCGGCAGGTTCGCCCCGCCAGGGTAGCCAAAAATGACTTCGACCTCTTGTTTCACCAGACATTCCCACACAATTTGAGCGCCTGTACGTTTCATAATTTCTCTCCTTATCTTATGATTGCAAAACCGCACCGGTATCGGCGGAAGTAACAAAATGAGAATATCGTTTTAACCATTTACTCGAAATATTGGGGACAAATGGCGGTAAGGCTGCCAATCTGATACTAATTTCCGAACCGCTCAAGCGCATGTTCAAGCTGCGCGCTTCCAGGTCGATATCAACAATATCCCCATTTTCGAGTGCGGCGATTGGGCCGCCGGCTGCTGCTTCTGGCGAAACATGACCAATACATGCGCCGCGCGTACCGCCGCTAAAGCGCCCGTCCGTAATGAGCGCCACCTTATCACCCAAACCTTGCCCCATAATTGCGCTGGTTGGGGAGAGCATTTCCTGCATGCCAGGCCCGCCCTTGGGTCCTTCATAGCGGACCACCACAACGTCCCCGGCCTTCACCTTACCGCTCAATATGCCGCTCATGGCGTCATCCTGCGATTCGAAAATGACAGCTGCACCCGAGAATTTCATCATTGCGGCACTGACTCCACCAACTTTCACCACAGCCCCATTCGGCGCCAGGTTACCAAATAAAATTGCCAACCCGCCTCGTTTGGAGTGGGCATTTTCATAGCGGTGGATCACATCTTCATTTTTTATCGACATCCCCTTAATAGATTCGCCCAGGGTTGTGCCGCTGACGGTAATCCGATCGAAATGAAGAATTCCTGTAGATTCTTGAACTTCATTCAAGATGGCCGGAATACCCCCGGCAAGATGAACATCTTCCATGTGCCATTTCCCGGCAGGGGAAACTTTGCAAATATGCGGCACTTTTTCAGCCACAGCATTAATTCGGGAAAGGGGATATTCAACCCCGGCTTCATTGGCAAGCGCCAAAGTATGTAAAACAGTATTGGTGCTGCCGCCCATCGCCATATCCAGCGCAAAGGCATCATCAATCGCATCCACTGTGACAATATCTCTGGGCTTGATATCTCTGTCAATTAAGACCATGATCTGTGCAGCCGCTTTCCTCGCTAAAGCTTCACGTTCGGGGGTCTTGGCCAGAGCTGAACCGTTAAAGGGCAGGGCCAAACCAATCGCTTCCATCAGGCAATTCATGGAATTTGCAGTAAACATACCAGAGCATGAACCGCAGGAAGGACAGGCAAAACGCTCCAACGTCAACAAACGCTTTTCGTCAATTTTACCGGCTGAAAATGCACCCACGCCTTCAAAGACTGAGATCAAGTCTATCGTTTCGCCTTCGGGGGTTTTGCCTGCCGCCATTGGCCCGCCCGAGATAAAAATGGTCGGGATATTAACACGCATGGCCGCCATCAACATGCCCGGTACTATTTTGTCACAATTTGGAATACACACCATGGCATCAAAACGGTGGGCATCAATCATTGTTTCGACGCAATCCGCAATTAATTCGCGCGAAGGTAATGAATATTTCATGCCAGCATGACCCATTGCAATGCCATCGTCCACCCCAATGGTGTTGAACTCAAAAGGCACTCCACCCGCCAGGCGCACGGCTTCTTTTACCTGCTTGCCAAAATCCTGCAGGTGAACATGACCAGGTACGATATCAACATAAGAATTTACAATAGCGACAAACGGCTTGCCAAAATCTTCTTCTTTAACGCCGGCAGCCCGCAAAAGTGCACGATGCGGAGCTTTCTCATATCCCTTTTTCACAGTATCCGAACGCATATTTCTCCTTTAATTTCGCAAACCTATAAAGGCAGCGATCATGTCAATTGAAACAGACAGGCACAGGTATGAAAAGAGCCGCCCAGTGATTGGGCGGCTCTCGTATTTCTTGAGTAGGTGTCTTACTTTGTTCTCACCTTTGCCATCCCAACCACAAATTGATCCTTAATAATAAGGACCGCAAGAACTACTACAAGGATGAGGCCGAACAAATATGTATTCATTGATTATCCAATATTTCGCTGGATTATATGCGCTTTCGGAAATAAGTCAAGGGCAAATTGTCGATTTCGGGCTTTACGTCATATTGGATCGAGGATATGAGCCTAACACGCGCAGCATCAGAGCGTATTCGCCTAAATGATTGATGGCTCTATTCACAGACTCATCTGATATGGCACCCACGAAATCGATATAAAACAAATAGTTCCAGGGAGTTCCCGCCAACGGCCTCGATTCAATTTTAGCAAGGTCGATATCACGCAAAGCAAAAACACTCAAGGCTTTGAAGAGCGCCCCGGGCTGGTTCTTTAACGTAAAGACAATCGATGTTTTGGCATCGACCTGTGGTTCCACAGCGTCTTTCGATATCGCCAGAAAGCGTGTGTAATTCTCCATGTTGTCTTCAATGCCTTCTTGCAAAATTTGCATTTCATAAATTTCTGCGGCGCGTTTGGATGCGATCGCCGCAGTGGTGCGCTCGCCGGAGGCTTTGAGGATTTTTACGCTGCCAGCAGTGTCGTAAACTGGCTCTGTCTTTACGTCCAGCTGGCGTAAATAAGCTGCGCACTGGCCGAGCGCCTGAGGATGACTTATCACTTTTTTTATTACAGACTTTTCGACCCCAGGTAACGAGATAAGGCAATGGCGAACACGCAAAAAATATTCGCCAACGATATGCAAATTATGCCGCAAGAGCAGATCATAATTCTGATGGATGCTTCCAGCCAGAGAGTTTTCAATCGGAATCAAACCTTGCTGGCATTGCCCAGAGCTGACTGCCGCAAAAACCAGATCAAACGACTCACACGGCACAGTATCCACCTGCCCAAAATATCCAAATAGAGCTTGCTCGCTATATGCACCCGGCTCGCCTTGAAAAGCGATTTTCATAGCTCTCTCCTCATTGCCGCTCGGCCCACTCTACGATTTTTCTAAATCCCATTTCGACATCTTCATCAGAGGCCGCGGTCGTCATACGAACAAACCCTTCGCCCTGTTGGCCGAAGGCAGCCCCGGGCACCAATCCCACACCCGCATCGGTCAACAACCTTTCACAGATTTCCAGTGAAGGCATCTGGATATTTCTCATATCCAGGAAAAAATAAAACGCGCCCATGGGAGCCGTTGCCAATACCTTTTCAGACTCTAATTCTCTTGAGATGCGCAGCACCAGGTTGCGCCGGCGAGTATAACCAGTTCGCATCCACGTGGCGGCTTGCTGAACTGCAGGATCGCTAAGCGCAAATGCGGCAGCAGTCTGAATAAATGGAGCAACACATGTAATCGAATTTTGGCTTGCCTTTAGCGCATTCGCAATGACAGCTTCGGGCGCTGCCAGATAACCAACCCGCCAACCGGTCATTGAGTAAGTTTTTGACAGGCTGTGAACAAGCAGTGTTCGTTCTTTTGCACCAGACGGCGCAGCCGCACAGGTAGGATGCTCTTCAAAGTATAAATTTTCATAAACCTCATCACTCACCACCCACAAATGATGCGCAGCTGCAAAATCCTGCAATTTTTCAAGGTATTCGCGGGCTGGATAAACGCCAGTGGGATTGGACGGGTAATTGATGACCAACGCGCGAGTATGTTTCGTTAATGCGTTTTCCCAGTCAGCAAAGCGCGGTAAAAATCCATATTCAGCGGGGGCTGGCACATGAATAGCGTTGCCCCGCAGCATAGTGATCATATTTGCATGCGTGCCCCAGGTGGGATCTGGCACCAACACATCGTCACCAGGGTTAATGATCGATTGCATGGCTGTGTAGTATGCGTGAATGCCGCCGTGCGTAATCAGTAACTCAGTTGTAGGGTCATAAGAAACAGCATTATCCCGGGCAAGTTTTATAGCGGCAGCCTGACGAAGTTCCAGAAAACCCTGGCTGGGCCCATAATGGGTGAGACCAGCTTGCAGGGCGCGCATGCCCACATCCAGAATCGCCGGTGGTGTAGCAAAATCGGGATCACCCGTTTGTAAGCCGATAATTTTATGACCCTGCGCCTTTAACGCATTGACTCGATCGGCCATTGCCACTGTTGGTGATTGTCGAATTAATTCAAATTGTTGGTTTAATTTATTCATAAAAACTCCACATTAAATTCGGGCAATTATACCGCCTGACGTTTATAATAATACCCTTCGCCCAAACACAGGTGAAACATCCTTTTCAAACGAGAAAACAACCAGCAATGTACATATGCGTTCTATCAAGCCCACCAGACCCCTATGATATTCCTTATGATCCATCAGCATATTTTACTGAACATCGATGGGAGCACTTTACCCCTCACCCGATAATATTCGAGGATGAAATTGACGTGCTTATCAAAGAAGGTTTTGATGTATTTGTAAATTTATGCGACGGCACCCCGGATGATGAGTTATCCGGGATAGGCCTGGTACGACTGCTCGAAAACCGAGGGGTGGCTTTTACTGGCGCCGGGTCACGTTTTTTTGACCCCACCCGCCAGGAGATGAAACAGGCAGCCACAAGTGTTGGTATTCCAATTCCCGGCAGCTTTTTTATTTACCAACCCGAAGATCTGGAATGCTTTGATACCCGGATGCGCTTCCCGTTACTGGTTAAGCCGCCCAATGGCTACGCATCTGTAGGTCTTTCCCGCGATTCGCTCGTCAATGATATGCAGGCTATGAAAATCCAGGTAGATAATATGGTCGCACGCTTTGGCGGCGCATTAATAGAGGAATTTATCGTAGGGCGCGAATTTACAACCCTGGTTGCAGAAAACTCACTAGACTCTGACAACCCGGTCACATTTCAACCAGTGGAGTTCATATTTCCAGAAGGCGAAAGCTTTAAACATTATGATATGAAGTGGAAAGAATATGATCTGATGTCTGTTTACCCTGTAAATGATAAGCATATCGAAGAACAGCTCAGAGAATTAACCAGATGCCAATTTCTGGCGATGAGCGGTAATGGCTATGCTCGTTGTGATTTTAGAATGAACGAAAATGGCGAAATTTTTCTTCTCGAAATCAACCCTAATTGTGGAATTTTCTACCCGCCGCATGAACCAGGGTCAGCCGATTTTATATTACTAAACGATCCACTTGGGCATAAAGGATTCCTGGAGCTTATCCTTAAAAGTGCAATGAAGAAAAAGACCCGGCTCGATCAGTTAAGGTGATTGTCACCTTAATTGAATTAAAATTCCTAAGCCAGACCGATTTTCGCCATCTGCCCGGTTTTTGTACTAAAATAAATAGTCGGTAGATTGTAAGGTTGCTGTTATGCCTTGCAGACTCACCCATCCATTAGAATCACCGCATGGAGGAAAATTAACCATGTTCAACGAAGAAAATCGCGGCGTTATTCTTTACGTCGAAGACAACCCGGATAATCGTATGCTCATCCGCCGCATATTAGGTTCAGAGGGCTATACGGTGCATGAAGCAGCCAACGCAACCAAAACTTTTGAAGTTCTACAAACTTTGCAACCCGATTTGATATTAATGGATATCAATATGCCGGAAATGGACGGATATACTTTAACTGCAAAAATCCGATCACTACCGAATATGGGCACTGTTCCGATCGTGGCTCTCACCGCAAACGTAATGAAGGGCGACCGTGAGCGTTCGCTCGAATCTGGCTGTGATGGCTATATTCAAAAACCGATTGATATCGATACCATTGCCTTTCAGGTTGAACGATTCATGAAGAGATAACCCAATGACCCCACCAGCTATCAATCCCCCTACCACTCCGACACCCGGCACCGGCGAACCGAACCGTAAGCAGGCAATTCCGAAAGATGCCACCGTTCTCGTCGTAGAAGACAATGTCTCCAATTTTGTTTTAATTGCCCGCTTGCTTGGTTTTATGGGTATTCATTGCGAATGGAAGACATCTGGTTACGAAGTTGTAGAATATGCAGATACACTCACCCGGCTTGATTTAATCCTGATGGATATCCGTCTTCCATATGAAGATGGCTACGCTGCCATGAAAAAAATTCGTTTGTCTGACCGGCTAAAAGCAGTTCCTATTGTTGCAGTCACCGCCGAAGCCAGTCAGGAACAAATGAACAAAGCGCGTACATCCGGATTTGATGGCTTTCTCGGAAAGCCCCTGGACCCTGATAAATTTCCAGATCAAATTCGCCGCATATTAAATGGTGAAGCTGTATGGGAGATCTCTTACGAAGAAAGATAATTCGAAGATACTGCAAAGCGAGGGAAACTCAAAAGAGATTTTCTCCCTCGCTTTTTATTTTTCATCCAACTGAGAGAATGCTATGAGCGATAAGACTGTCCGACAGGTAGGGCTGCGAGAAATAATCAAGATACACCAGGCGAATTATTCTGTATTTCGAGCGAAGACTGAGGAAGAAATTTATCAGGCAATCCAGAATGTTATTGGCAATTGTCCTTTTATCGTTGCATACTATGCAGTAAATGAAACTGGATTGCAAAGAAAGGCTTTCACCAACCCTTTTAAGAGTGAGCCAGATATAGCCAACCCTGAACAACTGGATCTAACACCAGCAGAAATATCAAATTATTTTTCACACGAAATTCGCATTTCGCCCATCTCCAACCTGTTATTACCAGAAGCCCTAAAAATCTATGCCGCCGCTGAAAATTGCAACCAGCTGGCTATTTTGCCTGTCCTTAAAGATGTCGAGATCTCTGGAATTCTGCTGGCCTTTTTTCTTCGTGAACAGTTAGTGAGTTTGGAAACAATCGACCCGCTGGCTCGCTTAGTAGAAATAATTCCCCAGGCACTCGGAAACGTGAAGGCAGCACATATAACACGGCAGCGCATGCGCGAACTTGAAGCAATTGCCGAAACCAGCCTGGCTATATCATCTTCCAATGACCTGGAAGGCTTATATAAGATATTACATACTCAGATCGAAGCCACAATTGGAAAAATTAATTTTGCAGTGGCGCTCTACAATTCCTTGAACGAAACAATTGAAATTCCCTACTCCACTGAAACCGGAGAAGTAACCACCGTGGAGCCTTTCCCGATGGGGGAAGGGGTCGTTTCCATCCTCATCCGAACCCGCCAACCATTAATGTTGGTTGAGGATGCCGAGCGGCGGCTTAAAGCACTTGGAGCAATTATTGTAGGCGAACCGGCAAAATCCTGGCTTGGTTGCCCGCTTGTAGTGGCTGGTAAAGCCATAGGCGCGTTGATTGTTCAAGATCTTGAGCACGAACATCGCTTCTCTCAGGATGATTTGCGCTTAATGATTTCACTCTCATCACAGGTAGCCGGTGCAGTTTACAATATTCGTCTTTTGCAGGAAGCGCGCCGCAGTGCATTGCAACTGCAAACGGTTGCAGAAATTTCGCGTGAGGTTTCCAGTTCGCTTATCATCGACAGCTTGCTAAAGCAGGCAGTCTCATTGGTACGCGAACGATTCAACTTTTACCATGCAGCGGTCTTTTTGGTAGATTCCACTGGCGAGTTTGCCGTCATCCGCGAAGCTACTGGAGATGCCGGTAATCAAATGAAACGCTCCGGTTACAAGCTTGAGGTCGGGTCAAAATCAATCATTGGATTTGTCACACATCAAAAAGAACAGCTTGTTGTAAACGACATCAGAAAAGATTTAAATTATGTGCCTAATCCCTTTTTGTTTGAAACAAAGGCAGAAGCCTGCCTTCCATTAAGAATTGGCGAGCGCATTCTTGGAGTTTTGGATGTTCAATCCCAACATACTTATGTATTTACGGATGAAAATACAAGAATATTGCAGATTCTTGCCGATCAACTGGCCGTGGCAATTGTAAATTCTGATCTTTTCGCAGAAGCGCAAGAACGCCTATCGCAACATCGCCTTTTACATCACGTAACGACAGCAGCGGCATCTTCAACCACAATCGAAGACGCCTTAAACAGCGCAGTTCAGGGCCTGCAGGTGACTCTGGGTGGGGACCAAATTTCGATTATGATGGCGGATAAAGAACAAAAAAACCTGGAAGTAAAATCCGCGATTGGATATCCGAATGAAGAATCATCCCGACTAAAAATTCCATTCGGGGTGGGCGTTACAGGCTGGGTTGCAGCACATCGGCAGGCTCAACGGATTAGTGACACTTCCAAAGATTCACGCTTTATAGCTGTAAATCCCAAAGTTCGCTCAGAACTTGCCATCCCCTTGATTTACCGAAATGAAGTCCTTGGCATCTTGAACGTTGAGAGCATCCGGCTGAATGCATACAGTGAAAACGATGAAGAGATGCTTGGAACCCTGGCAGGCAGTCTTGCCGCAATCATTGCGCACTCACGATTGCTCGATCAGTATCGCCAACAAGTAGAACGCGAACGATTGTTATACGAAATCACAAACAAGGTGCGCCGCACAAACAACCCTGAAAAAATATTGGCGATCACGGCTGAAGAACTCAGTAAAGCCTTAAATGCACGCCGAACACAGATAGAAATCAACCTGCCAAATGTTCAACCCGCAAATGGGGAAGTTGATCGCACCCAACCCAGGGTAACTCCTGCAAAATCGGCCAGGTAAAAAGAGTGCATCACCATGAAACTTGAGAAAAAGACTACAGATTTTCCTAAAGAAAACGGAAAGCCACAAGGGCGATCAGGACGAGAATTTTTTTTAACATTGTTAAAAAGAACTGGTCGTTCTTTTATTCCGATAATCATCACTATTGTGCAGCTGCCCTTCTTGCCAGGAGCTGTGGTTGGCGCTGTCATCATACAGTTCAATGCAGAATTTACCCCACAACAAATTCTCCAATCTGGATTCGCAACCCTGACCGCATTGCTGCTTGGAACCATTTTTATACTCATCTTCATTACGGCAATCACCCGGCAAGCCAATGAGAGACTGGATATCTGGGCAAAGACCGGTAGCTTAACTGAAGATTCAGGCAATGAACGGCTTGCATGGAAACAAATAGCTTCATTGCCCTGGAATTATGGCATCTCCGCCTCCTTAATCACAATTTTTGTAAATATTTTGCCGGTGGTCGCCTACCAATATTACATACTAAAAATTTCCACAGATCAGGCGATTTATTCTTTTTTTGGGGCAGTGGTACCGGCAATGGTTGTAATCACACTTGCAATTCTCTCCCTGGAAAGAATGTTACTTCCCGCCAGAGAAGCTTTGCTTCCACAAAAATTTGAAAATCAATTAAAGGCTGGAGCAAATTCTTATATCTTTGGCAAATTTCTATTTGTAGGTTTGACGCTTATCGGCGTAACCGCCTTATTGCTGGCGCCTATAGGCTATCGCCAGACCTATAAGGCGATTTATGAAACGATCGGCTCATTAGCACTCTTCTCTCAGCTTCAAACAATGCTAATCGGCGCCAGTATTATTGCATTTGTGGTTGGGCTATCGATCTCATTCCTGCTTTCTCGTTCCGTTACAGAACCAATTGAATCGCTCATTCAAACCTTCATTAAGGTGGAAAAAGGTAATCTTTCAGAACGAGCCAGGGTACTCGCCACTGATGAAATTGGAGAACTTTCCATTTATTTCAACCACATGATCTCCCGTCTGGATGAGTTTCAACAAACGCTCGAACAACGTGTGCTCGAACGTACAGAACAATTACGAGCATCCAATGAAGTTGGACGTATCGCAAGCACCATTCTGGATCCTGACACCGTTATCACCCGTGTGGTGGAACTCATTACTGAAACCTTTGGCTATTATTATGCGTCCATTTTTCTGGTTGCCGATAACGAACGCTGGGCCGAGCTAAAAGATGCCACCGGTGCAGCCGGTGCGACATTAAAAGCGCGCGGGCATCGACTTCCAATAAACAAGTCCAGCATGGTAGGCGCATCAATCACAAGCAAAGAACCCCAGGTTGCCCTGGATGTAGGTAATTCTGCCATACGCTTTAATAACCCGCTTTTACCCAACACACGATCAGAAATTGCAATCCCCTTGATGATTGGAGACCGTGTTATCGGCGCGCTGGATGTTCAATCCACTCGCGGCGCTGATTTCAAACCTGAGGATATTGCAACTTTACAGAGTATGGCAAGCCAGGTGGCAATTGCCATCGAAAACGCGCGGCTTTTCAAAGAAATGGAACAGGCGCTCGATGAATTGCGTCAAGCCAACCGCCAATACATCCAGTCCGCATGGACGGATAAACTAAAATCCAGCCGTCTGGAATATACCGCCGGGTCGGTATCAACCATCCCTGACGAAGATACCAGGGAAATTGAAGTAAAGTTAAATCTGCGCGATGAAAATATCGGTCATATTCGTTTCGATGCGGGATCAGATTGGAGCCAGGAAGACCAGGGTTGGGTTGAAGCACTTGCAACCCAGGTTGCCATCTCTCTGGAAAATGCCCGCCTGGTAGAAGAAAGTCAACAAGCAGCGCTGCGAGAACGTTTATCAGCATCCATCATTCAAAAACTATGGGCTATCAACTCCATTGATGGAATTATGCAAACGGCAGTTCTTGAACTCGGCCGCGCGCTGGAAGCATCCGAAGCCACCATTAAACTAAATGTGGAAGAATAAGGTTATGCCAAACTTAAGCAGCTCTACCCCTTCACCTGCGAGCAACCATTTTTCTGGCTCTATTTATCTTGCTGCAGCAATCACAGGGCTGCCCTTACTGATTTTCAAACTCAGCTCATCAACCGACAGACTTATCAACAGCCTTTACATCGGATCCTATATCTTATTTGTGGTGTTTGCTTTCGTAAAACTACCTTACTGGCTTAAAGCAAGCGCTATGCTATTAATAACCTATGCACTGGGCTTGAGCAATTTGCTCGAAACTGGAATTTGGGGGGATGCACGCTTATTTTTGATTGGCTTTATTACACTATCTATAATTTTTTTCTCTCTAAGAGGTGGGTTTATCACAGGCTTAATCAGCCTGATTTCGATAACAATCGTTGGCTGGCTCACGATCGGCAAACAGATCACCCTGATTATTCCGCTGGCCCAGTCAGACAGCCTGATCGCCTGGGTAGCCGGGGGTTCAGCATTTTTGATGCTTTCCAGCGTGATTTCTGTCAGCATATATTCCTTACAAAGCAGATTTTCACTTGCCGCTCAAGAAAGCGAAAATTTTTATACCTCTCAAATACGAGATCATGACAATCTTGACGAGCGAATCAAAGAAAGCGCCCTGGCCCTTGACCGGAGTTCAGAGCAATTGGAAGCTGCTGCCCTTGTGAATCGTGATATCGCCGAAATCCACGACTTGCAACAGCTGCTCAATTCAGTGGTTCTACAGATAACTAACCGGCTTGGTTACTACCATGCCGGCATTTTTCTTTCTGATTCAACAAATTCTAAATTATCACTCGTCGCGGCATCTTCAAAAGGTGGGCAAAACTTGCTCACAAGTGGTCATAAACTGGAAGTTAGCCGTGAAAGCTTTGTTGGATTTGCCGCCCTGCAAAAGCATACGCGTATTGCACAAGATGTTGGCGCAGATGCTTTGTATTTTAATAACTCCAATTTGCCCGAAACTTGTTCTGAAATAGCGCTTCCAATGATCACTAAAAATATTCTGGTTGGTGTGTTGGATATTCAAGCTCAACAAAAAAACGCTTTCGGCCCGGAAGATATTTCCACTTTGCAAGCAATAACAGACCAGGTTTCTATGGCGATTGAAAACAATCGTATACTCGAACAAAGCCGGGCTTCCATAACCAACCTGGAAGCACTTAATGCAGGAAATATATCGAAAGCATGGAAGCAACACCTGGGAACCCAGGTAAAAGGTTACAGCTACACACCAATGGGCATTAATGTAATCGGCACACAAGACCTGACGAATGAAAATGACCCGACATCCGAAAAAACAATTATTATCCCGCTGAGTTTGCGCGGCAAAGAAATAGGCGAAATCACGCTTAAACGAAAACTCAACGATGCTGGATGGGCAGAATCTGAAAAAGAATTAGCATCACGCATCGCCAACCAGGTAGCCCTGGCAATTGAAAATGCACGCTTACTCGAAGATTCGCAACGTCGCGCAAATCGAGAACAAACCGTAAGCGAATTGTCTGACCGGTTTAGCCGCTCATTGGATGTTGATGCACTCCTTCAAGACGCCGTACGTGAATTACACAAACTCCCGCAAGTCTCCGAAGTGTCTGTTTACATCAATCCTGTAGAAGAAGTCCTAAAAACAGAGTAAGCAAAAATGATGAACAATCAGTTTCGTAACGCCCTTGACTATTTGACTTTGCCTTCCAACCTGCCCGGCCTGGATACTGAACAGCGGGACTTATATCGCACGCTTTATGCGGCCTTATCGTTTGTTCCCACACTGCTCGCATTTATTGCGCTCGGCTTCTGGATCATTTACCTGCTAGGCACAGTAAACCTGCTGGATTCCAACGACTCGCGCTTGTTAATTGTTTCAGCAGTATCCGCACTTGCATCAATATTACATTTCCCATTATTTTCACTCATTCGGCGCGCAAGATTCAACGAAACTGCAGCCGGGTTGCTGGCAATTAACTCCCTGACATCCTGCGTACAAATATTACTCTGGAAAGACATCCAGTGGCTGCCTATCGTGGTTTCCGCTGCCCCCACCTTGCTTTTTGTAACACAAAGAGGGCTGCAACGAAATTACAGGATAGGTAGTCTTATCTATGGCATCATAAACGTATCAGCCATTCTTTTATTGGATCGCGTAATCACCTTTGAAAGAATGGTCATTGGAAATAGTCTCGCACAAATGGCGGCAATTTCCATTTATATTATGGTCTTAACCGCTATTGCTGTTCTGGTTTTAATGAACAGCCGAATCAACTTCCACACTATTTCAGGAAGACTTGTAGTCACCTTCACATTCGTTGCGCTGCTCTCGTCATTAGCAACTCTGATCATCGCCGCCCTCGCCAACCTTTATTTTGACCGCCAAAAAGTATTTCAGGAATTAAATGCATCTTCATCAGTACGAACCCTTCAAATAGAAGTGGCATTGGATGAACTAAGGCGCGATACCACTTTAACTTTCAATAATGCTATCATAGACCAACACATTCAATATCTTTTAACAAACAAAGCCGGAACTCAAATTTATCAAAATAATTTCGATCTTGTTCAAGCATATCTACTTCGGCAACAAACACAAAGTCCAAGGTACCAAGAAGTTCTATTAGTGGATAAAGACGGCATTTCAATTTATTCTACAAAATACCAGAATACAGGCAAAGATTTCTCAAAATATGACTTTTTTCAAAACGCCCGCATTGGAATCAACTATGCGGTTGAATATAATTTTCCCACAAGCTTCGATCAGTCTTCCATAATATTGATCAGACCATTTATTTATAATGGTTTCTTGAGCGGGGCAATCATCGCCAGAACGGGTTTTGATAGCATAAAACAAATTTTGGCGGCAAAAACCGGGGTTGGTGCTACAGCTGAAACCTATCTGGCTGCCTCAATTAATGGTCAATTGGTTCCTATTTCAAATACTCGTGCAATTGCCAATAGCGTGAACACTCAGCCAGCCGAACAGGCAATCAATCAACGGGTAAATCAAGGGTTTGGGGTTTGGAATAACTATACCGGGAAGAGCGTTTTGGGCAGCTTCGTGAGAATTCCTGCCCTGAAAACCGTGTTGATTGCTGAAATTGAACAAAATGAAGTAACTCAAAAAACCTTCAACATCTCTTTAATAAATGCCATCATCGGACTCTTTACGCTTGTTTTAACTTTCGTTATTGTGCTGATCACTTCAAGTTCAATCAGCCTGCCAATCGTCAATATGGCTCAAAAAGCTACCGATCTGGCAAATGGCAACCTGGCAACGCGCATGCAAGTGGACCGTCAGGATGAAATTGGAACACTGGCAGCCAGTTTTAACAGTATGGCGGGTGAGCTTCAATCTCAAGTGAAAACACTGGAACAGAAAGTTGAAGACCGAACCCAGGATCTCCAAAAGCAAGCAAAATATCTGCGTGTTGCATCGGAAGTAGCCCGTGATGCTACTACCGCCTCAAACCTGGATGACCTTCTCAACCGGTCAGCGGAACTCGTGCTTGAGCGCTTTGGCTTTTATCACACAGGCATATTCTTACTTGATGAGCAGAAAGAGTTTGCTATTTTACGGGCTTCGCCCACCGATGCCGGACGTGAAATGTTATCACGCAACCACAGGCTCAGGGTTGGTCAGGTGGGCATCGTGGGTAATGTAGCTGCAAGTGGATTACCGCGTATTGCGCTGGATACAGAACACGACTCTGCTTATTTTAATAACCCGCTCCTGCCAGGTACTCGTTCAGAAATGGCGCTGCCTCTAAAGACAGGCAATCAATTAATTGGCGTCTTTGATGTACAAAGCGACCAACCAGATGCCTTCTCCCAGGATGATATTGGAATTCTACAAATCATGGCAGATCAGCTTGCCCTGGCCATCCAACGTTTGCGCCTTACATTAGAACAGGAAAAAAACTTACAGCAGCTTGAAAAAGCGTATCAAAATTTCACCTTTTCCAGCTGGAGTGCTTTTATTCAAGATTCAACTGCCAAACAAGGTTATACTTTTGATGGGTTACACATAAATCGTTTGAGCGATTTTCCTCTTGAAAGCCAGGAAATTCTGTCTCAGAATCATGCGGTCGTTTTACCTGCAACAAACAAGAAAGACCCCAACAGCTCGTCATTGGCAGTTCCTCTCAAATTACGCAACCAGATCATTGGAATTTTGACCATTCAATTCAACACCAAAACAATCACATCCGACACCATCAGCCTGGTGGAAGAGTCTGCAACCAGGCTTGCAATCGCTCTGGAAAATGCGCGCCTGTATACTGAAACCCAAAAGAACGCAGAAAGAGAACGTATGATTGGTGAAGTTACAAACCGCCTGACTACTTCAGTGAATATCGAAACCATTTTACGCACAACAGTCCAAGAAATTGGACGCATGCTGCCTGGCGCGGAAGTTGTTGTAAAACTGGACCCTGCGAGCAAAGAACCTGAACTTTCGTAAACGATGCCAGGGTTTCAACTTTGAAGTTCTGAATTTTCAGGGTATTGGATGCCACAGTTGAATTCATAGGCAGCCAGAGTGCCAAAAAGAAATAAGAAAACCATTATTTTTCAGGAGTACCCAGGCGATGTTCGAGAATAAACCACTACCAGAAAGCGTAACACAACAGCCAGATGCCCTTTCTGGAATATTCTCGCGTAATCCATCTGTCAGTCTCAGAACAAAATTATTTGCTGCCATCACCACCATCACAAGTATAGCGGTACTGGCCCTGGGGTATTTTAGTTACAGTCGCGCGATGGAAACGCAGACCTACCTGCATAATCAACTTCAATCTAACATCGTAAAACAAGCCGAGTATCAACTCCAAACCACAACTATCGCTTCTGCGGATCAGCTCAGTCAATATTTAAATTCCATCACAGATGATCTCATGACTGAAACAAAATATTTTGAAAATATTCAAAATCAATTCGGGCTTTTTAGTTCAGGATCATACTGGGACGCCCGGCAAAAACTAAATCGTCTTTCGAGCGGACAATGGGATAACCCCAACTCAGATAATGGCGCTATCCTGGTGCCATCATCTGTTCAGCTCAATGATGAAAAAGTTGCGGAAATTAATTCTTTTATCTTTCTTGATTTTTTCGCTCCCGAGATGCTAACAAAGGAAAATACCATCATCGCCACGTATTTTATCGATCCGGATGGCGTCACCATTTATTACCCGAATAACGATCTGGCAAACCTTATGGGTGATTTTAATTCTACAAGTCAACCATTTTATCAAAGCGCGACCCCGGAAAATAATAAACTACGTTTACCGGCATGGTCAGTTCCGTATCAAGACCCTAATAACAAGGGATTAATCATCACCAACAGCATTCCAGTTTACGATAAACAAGATAAATTCCTTGGAATTCTAGGCGCGGATATTCTTTTGTCAGGAATCGAAACCAGGATCGCAAATATTAAGGCTGGTGATTCTGGCTTTGCATTCTTAATTGACCGGGATGGTCAAATCCTCGCTCTACCCCCCCGGGCGTATGCTGATCTTGGTTTATCCGCAAATGATTTCATCATTGGGAAATCAATTCAACAATCAAATCTGGGGCAGGGGCCTGAGGCGCTGCAAGGTAATCTCAAGAATATGATCGCAGGTCAAGATGGTATCGCGATTGCACTGATTAATAACAAAGAATATTATTTTGCCTATGCACCTGTCACATCTTCCAGTTTTAGACTTGGAATCCTGGTACCTACTGCCGAACTTAATGCCGCATCAATCAATATCGACACTGAACTAAACAATCAAACCAGACAGACAAACAATATCATTCTTTTCCTGATAGGCACCATCCTTATCACCGCTGGTATTGCAGGTTGGTCGATAGGACGATTGCTGGCAAGCCCATTGAGTAATCTTACAATTGCTGCACAAAAAATTGCATCTGGTGATCTGGCTGTGAAAGCGAATGCCGACTCTAACGATGAAATTGGAATTCTGGGTAACGCATTCAATAATATGACCACAAAGCTAAGCGATTCAATTTCCAACCTTGAAACACGCGTTGCTGAAAGAACAAATGAGATCACTATTACAAATGAAAAATATCAAAAACAGGCTGCCCAATTAGTAACAATTGCAGAAATCGCTCGCGCATCCGCAAGTCTTAAGAAGTTGGATGAACTTTTACCCGAAATCACCCGCAATATCAGTACAGCTTTTGGGTTTTATCATGTCGGAATTTTTCTGGTGGATGTCAATCGTGAATACGCTGTGCTTAAGGCAGCCAATAGCCAAGGTGGGCAGAGAATGCTCGCAAGAAACCACCGGCTGAAGATTGGACAAGTCGGCATTGTTGGTTTCGTAACACAAACAGGCGAATCTCGTATTGCCCTGGATGTAGGTGATGACGCTTTCTTCTTCACCAATCCAGATTTACCAGAAACACATTCAGAATTAGCCCTGCCTTTGCGTGTTGGCGAGAAAATCATCGGCGCCCTTGATGTGCAAAGTCAGGAAATAGCAGCATTTACCAGTCAAGATATTGACAACCTGGGCCTGCTGGCCGACCAGATCAGCGTAGCCATAGAGAACGCCCGGCTGTTTGATGAGCTGCACATTTCTCTTCTAGAATCGCAAACAACATATTCGCAATCCGCCCTGGCAAGTTGGCGCGAAATCAATCGATTGAGTTCAACCTCCGGGTTCCGTTATTTTAATGGGGCTATCGAACCTCTCCGCAATGAAACGAAAAAGGTCGAAACAAATATTCAGGATGGGAGCCTCTCAATTCCCATTAATTTCCGCGGGCAACAACTCGGGGCGCTGAATATTCGTCAACCTGGTCGTACGCTGAGTTGGAGCGCAGCAGAAATTCGCCCTTACCAATCCATCGTCGAAAGACTTTCTTTTGCCCTGGAAAATGCACGACTGTATATTGATGCCCAAAAACGCGCCGCCAAAGAACAAATTATTGGCGAAATTGGGGCCAAAATCAGCGGTTCAATCAATCTGGACAATATTTTACAAATCGTAGTGGAAGAGCTGGGTCGTACCATCCCGGGTTCCGAAGTAAGTATTCAACTTGAAGAAGACAGCCTGAATCCAAACCTGGAAAGCGGGCAGACCTTATGAACAACAGTTTTAGAAACTATTTAACAAGTAGAGGTTGGCATGCGTAATTTGATTTACAAAATATTTTGGCCACCCAAATTTGACGATCAAGATAAATCACGTGCGGCCGCTTATTTAAATATACTTCTTTGGGTTAGCCTCCTCTTATTAACTGTATTAAGGGTATATTCTCATTTTTCTGATCCGCAAGCAGCTTCAGAAAATTTCTTTACAAATCCGATCTCAATATTAATTGGGATTATCGCTTTCCTTTTACTGGTTATTCGTTTTGGTTATGTGCGTGAAGCCAGCTTTTTCTTACTTATTGCAGCCTGGGCAGCACTGACTGTTCAAGCTCGTTCTTCTGGTGGAGTTTTTGATACAGCATTCCTTGGCAACTTTGTCATTATCATGCTGGCCGGTTTATTGTTAGGAAACACGTCCGCAGGCATCTTTGCGGCACTCGCAATAATCAGCGGCTGGGTTTTAGCATACCTGCAGGTAAACAACGCACTTTTGCCAAAAATCGATTTACCTTACAATATTGCCAGAGACGACACTATCATTATTATTTTAATATCATTGGTTTCTTATTTAACAACCAATGGGTTGCGCAATGCCTTGAAACACTCAAGCTCGAGCGCGGCAGAATTGCTAAAAAGCAACAACCAATTAAATGCTTTACATGCCGATTTGGAAAAATTGGTGGAAGAACGCACCTTTGAATCAAAAAAGAGATCTGACGAACTGGAAACCGTGTCTTTAATTAATGAACGGCGTGCAGCACAATTGCAAGCAGTTGCCCAGGTAGGGCATGCCATCACTTCGGTGCAATCGCTACAATCGCTCTTGCCTCGTGTCGCCGGGGTAATTGCCAAACAATTTATGCTTTACCATGTTGGCATTTTTCTTCTTGACGATGCCAGAGAGTATGCAATTCTAAGTGCATCCAACAGCCCGGGCGGCCAAAAAATGATTGATCGAGGTCACCGGTTGCTGGTTGGTACGGAAGGTATTGTTGGACATACCGCAAAAACCGGCCAACCGCATATTGCGGCAGATATCCATTCAGACCCTTCGTATTTCGCCAACCCCGATTTGCCGAATACCCAATCAGAAGCCTCCATTCCGCTAAAAATTGGGGATGAAATTATGGGTGTTTTAGATATTCAAAGCGAAAAACCATTTGCGTATGGCGAAACAGACATCGAACTATTAACCATTCTGGCAGATCAAGTAACAATTGCCATTCAAAACGCCCGGCGATTTCAAGAATTACAAATAGCAAACCATGAAACAGAAACCCTTTACCGCGAATCTGTCCGCACTAAGTGGTTCGACTATGCCAGTGAAAATGAGAATGCCGGCTATCTTTACTCGGGCACATCGATAAAACCCATCGAGCAAAGGCTGGATAACCCGAATATCCGCATGGCTATTCAAAACAAAACCATCAGTATTACCCAGGAAACCGCAGGCAGCAGGTTGGCTATCCCTATTCAATTACGCGGACAGGTGGTTGGGCTAATCAATGTAGAATTTCCAGGGAACAGAGAATGGAACCGGGACGAAATCGATATTAGCAAATCAATCGCAGAACGCGTTGCTCTGGCAATTGAAAATGCGCGTTTGTTTGAAGAAACCACCGATCGCGCAGAACGTGAGCGAACTGTGTCCCAAATTACATCGAAAATCCGTAGTACGAACGATCCCAACCAGATGATCGAAATCGCGCTGGAAGAACTAAAACAAGCTCTGCACGTTAAAGACGCTCGTATCGTACCTTTTGAACACCAACAGAGTCCGGATAAAGTTTAAAGAGGAATTATGCCCTATATAATTGCTATTTCAAATGAGAAGGGTGGCGTAGCAAAAACGACCACCACTTATTCGCTTGGTGCGGCTCTGTGCGAATTGGGCGGGAAGGTTTTGCTGGTTGATCTGGACCCGCAGGGAAACCTGACCTTAGCCAATGGTATAGAACCGGGCGAAACTCAATTTCACAGCGGAAAAATTCTTATGGACGGGCTGAGCGCCAAAGACGCCATCCAAAAGACCAACACACCAAACATGGATATCATTCCATCCAATCCACACATAGCAGATGCGGAACAATTCTTGCCTGTACGCTCGAACTATATGCAAAAACTAAGGTCAGCTCTACGGACGAATGAGATACTGTATGATTACATAATTCTTGACTGCCCACCATCAATGGGCGCGATCACCACCAATGCGCTAACTTCCGCAGATTTACTCATCATCCCCACCCAGGCGGAGTATTTTTCTGCTTATGCTTTACGAGATATGATGACTCTAATCCGGCGCATTCGGAAAGAATCCAACCCCGCATTAGCTTACCGAATTCTAATTACACTTTTAGACCAGAGAAATCGCACGCACCGCACAATTCGGGAACAATTACATCAGACTTTTGGTACAGGGTTGTTTGAAACAGTGATTGAAATCGATACAAGGTTACGCGAAAGCCCAATTATCGGTATCCCAATTACCAAGTACCGGCCAAATAGCCGCGGATCTCAACAATACCGCACAATGGCACAGGAGTTGATTGAATATGTCCAACAACAAAAAGATTCGCAGCAGGCTTGATCAATTATTTACTGATATTAAAGACAATGAAAAAGAACAGACAACGCCTTCCCCCAAAAAAGGGAGGCGCATTTTCATACCTGAACCTGCCAGTCCAACGGCACCTGTACTAGACCTTGTAGAAGACCGGCAATCAGAGACTGGCGCGGTAACCGGTTATAACGAACTTTCTGCGCCGATCCCGGAGACAAAACGTCAAATTACGCTTACTGATGTTAGCCCTAAACTTTCTGGCATGTTAATGACGATCCCTTTTCAGACCGGGGACGATTGGAACTTAATCCAACTGGAAAAAGAAGCGCACCAACACTGGAAAAAAGAAGATCAGCTTTTGGTTAAACAAATTGTTGACCAGCTTGGGCTGGCTTTGCAAAATGCACATTTATTCGGTGAAACCCAAAAATCAGCCGGGCAAATGGCTTCTGTGGCAGAAATTGCCACAAAAATCACATCAATCCTCGATCTTCAGCCATTGATCGAAACCGCTGTACAACTTACGCAGCGGCGTTTTTCGCTTTACCACGCGCATATATTTCTGTTTGACAGGGACCTGAACACCCTGAGAGTTAAAGCATGCGGCTGGGAAGAAAATGATATTCATCAAGGCGCACAAAGTAATATTGAAATAAAGTTAAATGCCCCTATTTCTATCGTAGCCAGAGCTGCGCGTGAAAGAAAGCCGGTCGTAGATAATGATGTGTTATCTGACCCTACCTGGCTTCCAAACCCCATGCTTCCCAATGTCCAATCAGAATTGGCAATTCCAGTGCTGGCTGGCGAACAGGTGCTTGGAGTGCTGAATGTACACTCAGATAAATTAAACTTCTTCTCACCAGCCGATGTGTCGATTATGACCACACTGGCAGCCCAAATTGGCTCGGCGATACAAAACGCCCGGTTATTTGATGAAACTCAAAAACACACCCGCGAGCTAGCGACTTTGAACGAAATTGTCCAGATTGTTTCTGAACAAATCGGGTTAAAACAGGTTCTGGATGCAGCCTACCAACAAATCAAAAAGCTTGTGCCTGTGGATGGGTTCATTGTGGCGCTGGTGGATGAAGAAAGCAACACCCTGACTTACCCCTTGCTGGTTGATGAAGGCATTTATTTTGATGAAAAACCCATTCCTCTGCAACCCGGCAGCTTTACCGCAGAATCCATTCTGACCGGGAAAATAATCCAATACTTCCTAACACCAGAACAGGCAGCTGCAGAAGAAGCAAAAATTGGCCTGATCGGAAACACTTCAACACCAACACGCTCAAGTCTATATTTTCCGCTTAAATCAGGCACAAAAGTAATTGGGTGCTTATCGGTACAGAGTTATGAATCCAATGCCTATAAAACGGAAGAAATAACCCTGCTCGAAAATATCACCAATCAACTTGCGGTTGGCATACGAAATGCGCAGCTATTAGAAACTACCCAAATCAATGAGGAAAACTTCCGCAATCTGATTGAAAATGCCCCGGAGGCGATTGTAGTAGTTGATGTTACCAGCGGGTTATTCATGGAATCCAATACAAATGCCTGTAAACTTTTTGGCCTTTCACCAGAAGAATTAATAAAAATCAGTCCGCTTGATGTGAGTCCTGATCGCAACCCTGTCCAAAACCATCTAAGTATAGGCGAGGTACTTCAGGATGCCATAAATGATAAATCACCGGTTTTTGAGTGGTCTGTAATAAACGCAAGCGGCCAGATTATTCCCTGTGAAATACACCTCTCACACCTGCCCAGCGAACGCCCGCTTGTTCGCGCAACGCTCATTGATATTACCGAGCGTAAAAAGGCTGAAGAAGAAATCTCCAAGTTCAAAATGGGCATTGAGCAATCTGGAGACGCAGTGTTTATGACTGACACCAGCGGCACAATCATCTATGTAAATCCCGCATTCACAACAATCTATGGATTTACAGAGCAAGATGCGTTGGGCAGTAACCCCCGAATCATCCAATCGGGGTTGATGAGCAAAGAAGATTACAAATATTTTTGGGATACATTGCTATCCAAAGGTATGGTGACCGACGAACTCGTTAACCGCGCCAAAGACGGACGCCTGCTCTATATCGCTGGAACAAACAGCCCCATTTTGAGCCCATCGGGAAACATCCTTGGCTTTTTGGCAGTCCACCACGATATCAGCGAAACGAAGAAGGCCCAGGAAGCCTTGCAGCAAAATGAGGAAGCTTTACGCCGCCAAAATGATTACTTAGCCACCGCGGCAGAAGTTAGCCGTTTGGTTACATCCACACTCGATCTGGAAACGCTTTTCAGCCGCACGGTCGATTTAATCCGTTCACGTTTTGGCTATTATTTTGTTTCCATTTTTACAATTGATGAAGATGGAACAAGTGCAATACTCCGTGAAGGCACTGGCACAGTTGGCGAGGAAATGAAACGCAGGAAACATAATCTCGCGATTGGCTCCCGTTCAATCATAGGAACCGCTACCGCCAGCGGGAAAACCGTTATTGCCAATAATACGGCAATAAACCCTAACCACCGGCCTAATCCCCTGCTACCAGAAACGCGCGCAGAAGCTGGCATTCCTCTCAGCATTGGTTCGCGTATTATCGGAGCCCTCGATATTCAATCCAAAGAAATCGATGCCTTCCGCCCGGATGATATTGCAGTTCTCGAAACCCTTGCAGACCAAATATCGGTGGCGCTTGAAAATGCCAATTCTTACGATATTGCACAAAAAGCATATACAGAAATGCGTGAATTAGACCGCATCAAGAGCCAATTCCTCGCAAACATGTCGCACGAATTACGCACACCGCTTAACTCCATCATTGGTTTCTCTCGGGTTATTATGAAAGGCATCGATGGGCCGGTCTCGGAGCAGCAACAACAGGACCTTAGCGCAATTTACAACTCGGGGCAGCACTTGTTAGGGCTGATTAATAATATTCTTGATCTTTCCAAGATTGATGCCGGAAAGATGGAACTCTCGCTGGAAGAATTAAGTATCTCCGATACCATTAACAGTGTAGTCGCAACCGCTACAGGATTGGTTAGAGACAAACCAGTTAAGTTAAAGACTGATTTTGAACCAAATCTGCCGACAGTACGCGCTGACCCAATGCGTATACGCCAGGTGCTGCTCAATCTAATTTCCAATGCTTCCAAATTCACTGAAGAAGGGTGCATCACTGTTTCTGCCAGGGAAAATCTCGATTCAAAGGGGCAGAAGGAAATGTTGGTTAGCGTTACAGATACCGGTCCGGGCATCTCTGCAGAAGATCAGACCAAATTATTCCTGGCGTTTTCGCAGGTAGATTCTTCCCCAACCAGAAAAACCGGTGGAACTGGTCTGGGTCTCTCAATTTCTGAACGGCTTGTGAGCTTACACGGCGGGAAGATTGGCGTAACCAGTGGAGTTGGCAAAGGAAGTACCTTCTATTTCACAGTTCCGCTATACCACCAACCCCAGGCTGAACACCCTGCCGGAGATAATTGCATTATCCTGTGCGTTGAAGACGATCCGCAAATTGTCACCCTGTATGAACGCTATCTGCAACCGCAGGGGTACCAGGTGGTCCCGGTTAACAATCCAGCCAACGCCCGCGATATGGCCAAAAGAATTCAACCTTATGCCATCACCCTCGATATCATGATGCCGGGAATCGATGGGTGGTCGGTTTTGGAACAATTAAAAAGCGATCCCGAAACCCGCAACATTCCAGTAATTGTATGCAGCATTATCGAGGAAGAAGAAAAAGGCTTCAGCCTCGGCGCGGCAGATTATCTTGTTAAACCCATCATGGAAGATGTGATTGTCGCCGCGCTAGATCGACTGAATGGCAATGGCATGATTAAAGATGTGCTTATTATTGACGACTCTCCAGACGACTTACGCCTGATGGAAAAAATCATCAAAGAACGCAGTAATTTCCGCCCTATCCTGGCATCCAGCGGTGAGCAGGGTTGGGAAATTCTGAACAAGACACTTGAACCCGGCGAAAATGGAATAACAGCTGTCATTCTGGACCTGTTTATGCCCGATATAAATGGGTTCACAATTTTAGAGCGGCTGCGCACTTCCGAACACTTGCGCGACCTGCCTGTGGTGGTTGTGAGTGGAGTAGATTTGACCTCCGAACAAAAAAAATTACTGGATAATCTCGGAAAGCACATGCTCCAAAAAGGAATGCTCTCGCATAAAGATTTGTTCACCCATCTCGAAAAATCGCTCAACCGCTTTGGAGTTCGTCAAGCAAGTATCCAGGGTTCTTAAAATAGTAAACCAGCACCTTCGAAACTGGTTTTTCCTGCGCCACCAAAAGGCTGGGACAAGGAGCTAACATGTCGTTTGTTATTCGGTGTGTAGATTGCGGTCATGAAACTTTATATCATCCGCTGTCCAACAACTGTCCCAAATGTAACAGTCAATGGCGCGAGGCTGTTTATAACCTGGAACAGGCGGCGACTGCTCTCGCTGCTGAATTACCGAAACGCCGCTTTGACCTTTGGCGCTATCGTGAAGTACTCCCAATCAAAAAGCCCATTCCTGAACTACGCATGGGCGAGGGTGGCACACCGCTCATTCGCGCGGTAAATATGGGCATGATGCTGGGTAATCCAAATATTTATATTAAAGACGAGCGACAGGGCCCAACGGCCTCCTTTAAGGATCGCCAGGCAGCCCTGACGATTAATGCGCTCAAAGAATCAGGCATTACTGAAATGGTTGCAGCCTCTACCGGAAACGTGGCTATTGCAAACTCAGCATATGCGGCTCGTGCGGGAATTAAACTTTGGGCCTTTGTTACCAGCCTGGTGCCAGCGGTAAAAATGCGAGAAATCGCACTTTACGGAAGCCAGGTTGTTAAAGTTACAGGATCGTACGATCAGGTCAAGCAGATTGCTGCTGAATTTGCAGAACAGCGCGGCCTTTATCATGATACTGGCGCGCGTGCTGTCACATCCATCGAGGGCATGAAAACAATTGCCTATGAAATTGCCGAACAGCTAACCGAAGAACTGGGTGCCCTGCCTGAAACCCAACCCGGTAAATTGCTCTGGCGCACTCCAGATTGGTATGTACAGGCCATCAGCGGTGGCTTGGGCGTAATAGGAGTAGCCAAGGGCTTTCGTGAGCTGAAAGAAATGGGGATAACAGACAGAATCCCTGGCATGATCGCCATCCAGGCCGAAGGTTGCGCGCCGATGGTAAATGCATGGAAGCAGAACCTCGAAGATGCAGCGCCAGTAAATAACCCCAAGACTCACATAGAAACGCTTGCCACCGGCACCCCTGGCCGTTCGTACAAAATATTGCGCCAACAGATGCAAGCACATGAGGGCCTGTTTGAAAGCGTAACAGACGATGAAGCCTTTCGCGCGATGCACATCCTGGCAAAAATGGAAGGGATTTCAGCTGAGCCTGCCGCTGCAGCCGCCTTTGCCGGTTTATTTAAATTGATCCGTGCGGGTTTCATCAAATCGACTGACATAGTAGTGGTAAATTGCACCGGCCATACCATGCCTGCTGAGCCTTTGGTTCTGGGAAGTGGTTGGGCACGTAATGTTGTACTTCCACAGGACAATACAACCGCCCAAGAGGAAGAAGGACTACTGGCTGCGCTTAGCCGGGTTGCTCCAGATCGCTTCCCGAGGGTGGCAATTATTGACGATACATCCGATGCCCGCCGCCTGATACGCCGGATTCTTCAATCCCAGGGCGACTACACCATTTTCGAAGCCAGCAATGGCAAAGAGGGGCTTGAACTGGTTCAACGCGAACGCCCGGATTTAATCATCCTGGATTTGATGATGCCAGAAATGGATGGATTTGCCGTTCTGGACGGGCTGAAAGCGAACCCGGATACCGCTCAAATTCCAGTGATCGTTTCCACCGCAAAAGAGTTAACTGCCGAAGAAAAAAACCGTCTTCAAGGGCAAATTCAAGTTTTACTGCAAAAAGGTGATTTTTTAAGCGATGAATTCGTGGATGAGGTTAAAGCACTGATCCGCTAGATCTGCCCAATAACAAAAAATCCTGTGCTAATGCGCGGGAACCTGGTGTGTGTTCCTTTACACCTTTCTTCACGGTTCTATTGTTTATACCCACAACCAGGCTCGTGGAAAAGTATCCTATCTCCAATTTATTCAGGTAGTCGCCAAAATTATCTAAAGGACACTGATGACCATCAACAAACGACAGAACAGGGGAATTTTGGCTGCTTTGTCATCTGCAGTATTACTTGGGCTTGCTCCAATTTTTGGACGCATGGCTATCCTCGGGGGCTTTTCTCCACTCGCGGTTGTAGCGCTGCGCACCGGCCTGGCTGCAGGGTTAATGTTCGTCATTATTGCCATTTTTAGTAGAAAATTCTTATATATTTTCCCGGTTGGTCTGGCGGGTTGTTTTCTCGCAGGCATTATTAATGGACTTGGCTCCATTCTTTATTACATGGCGCTGGGTACCTTGCCAGCAAGTTTGGGGCAGTTGCTATACGCACTCTACCCGGTTTTTGTGGCAGTTTTCTCATTTTTGGACAAACAACCTGTCAGCCGCTTAACCTTGATACGCGTTAGCGTGGCCGGGCTGGCGGTGTTCTTATTGACAAGTGTGGATGCCGTACACGCGCCTTTGCCTGCCGTGCTCATGATGATTGGAGCCGCTGCCATGTATGCTCTGCACATCCCAATCAACCAGCGCGTGCTCTATGAAATTCCTGCGCCTACAGTGACTCTCTATACCCTGCTGGCAATGAGCCTGGTCACAATCCCCTTTTACCTGATTTTTGACCGTCAATTGCCCGCGGCTGGCACTTCCTGGTGGCCGCTGTTAGCGCTCACGCTGGTGACATTCACATCACGGCTGACATTATTTTTGGGAATAAAAAACATCGGGGGATTACAGGCTGCCATTCTTGGTCTGGCAGAATTACTGATCACAATTATCATTAGCCACTTCTTACTCGGAGAAATGTTGACTCTAACGCAACTTATCGGGGCAGGAATACTGGGTGCAAGTCTGATAATGGTCGCCCTCGACAAACATACTCCTTCAAATCGTCATCCCAAAGGCGGCTGGCTTTCGTGGATTCATCCACCTGAAATTAAACCCTGGAGCTTACAGGATTAAGATTCAAAATCCCAACCGGTCTGGTTGGGATTTTGATATTCAGTCGCCTGGGAGTTACTCTTCGTATTCAAACACATATCCTGTGCCGCGCACGCTGACAATGCGCCTGAATATTGCCGGGAACCTATAAAGTTTATGCCGCAAACGACTAACCAAAGGACGTAAAATCTCCTGCGCTTCCCTTTGAGAAACATCGTAGCCTTGAACCAGCAAGACAAGCTCGCGGTGCGAAAAAACCTTCCCTGCATTCTCCAGGAACACCTTTAGTAAATGCCCTTCGGCAGGCGTGAGTGATTCTTCTCGCGTTCCTGATGATACAACCCTGCGCTGCAAATCCACTTCGGTATCATCTGACAGCTTGAAGATGTGCGCCTCCCCGGCATCCCCGCTTTCATTCATATGGAGTGCGCGCCGCTCCAGGCCCTTTTTGACGCTTTCCAAAATCTGCATTGGAGAAGCCGGTTTGAGCAAATAGTCATGAACACGCTGCCGCAG
>Ga0105047_10000161_pt1 | contig 99252 bp, 83 predicted proteins | sample MAT04_FD_78384 | JGI IMG/M metagenome (GOLD analysis project Ga0105047, IMG submission 78384) | Freshwater microbial communities from Lake Fryxell liftoff mats and glacier meltwater in Antarctica - MAT-04 (megahit assembly) | ecosystem: Environmental > Aquatic > Freshwater > Ice > Liftoff... | reverse complement strand
TCGGCGCTGCGCGCCGACACGGCGTGCCAGGCACGCCGTTTTCCGTTTGTGTCGATGGGGTTTGTTTCGATGTCGATAGCTCGCGGCATCGACTGCGGAAACCCTGGTACGCTCGGCCCCTCAGTAGGGGGAACGAGCGTCACCAATGCTGGCCGGCGAAGGGTTTCGCGGAACCAAGAGATTCGTCATCGAGGACCGCGTCGGCGCCGGCGGCATGGGCGTGGTCCATCGTGTGCGCGACCTCGAGCGCGGTGAGGTCGTCGCCCTGAAGACGATGATGCGCCTCGACCCCGAGGCGCTCCTTCGCTTCAAGAAGGAGTTCCGCGCCCTCGCGGACATCAGCCACCCGAACGTGGTGCAGCTCTACGAGCTGTTCAGCGAGGGCGAGCAGTGGTTCTTCACGATGGAGCTGCTCGATGGGGTCGACCTCCTCACGTGGGTCCAGTCCTCGTTGACCATGCCTCCGCCGCCGCTCTCGAGCCAGGCCGGCGCCGCGGTCTGCTCGACCATGCTCGCGGGCACCGGGCTCCTCGAGCTGCCGCGGCCCGCGGTGCACCAGCCCGTGGCCGAGCCGCTGCCGGGCGCCGAGGTCTCGCGCAGGTCCCCCGTCCGTGACGTCGGCCGCCTCCGCGATGCGTTTCGCCAGCTCGCCGCGGGGCTCATGGCGATCCACGCGGCCGGCAAGCTGCATCGTGACGTGAAGCCGCCCAACGTCCTCGTCACGCGCACGGGGCGCGTGGTGCTGCTCGACTTCGGCGTCGCCTCCGACCTCGCCGACCGCACGGGGCACAGCGTCGACTACGCGATGGCAGGGACGCCCGCGTACATGGCGCCCGAGCAAGCGACGCTCGCCCGCGCGACGCCCGCATCCGACTGGTACGCGGTCGGTGTCGTTCTCTACGAGGCCCTCGCGACACGGCTCCCGTTCGAGGGCTCCGCGCCCGCCATCCTGTTCGGCAAGCAGCAGCAGCAGCCGATGCCGCCCTCGATGCACGTCGAGGGTATCCCCGAGGACCTCGAGCAGCTCGCGATGGATCTGCTGAATCCCGAACCGCGCGCGCGGCCGACGGGAGAGGAGGTCCTCGCGCGGCTCGAGGGCGAGAAGTCGTCCGCGGTCTCGTCGCCCGGCTCGCAGTCGTTCGTGGGCAGGCGCACGCAGCTCGACGAGCTGCGCAACGCCTATGCGTCGAGCGCGACGTCGCTCGGGGTCGTGATGCTGTACGGCCGCTCCGGCATGGGAAAGACGGCCCTCGCCGCGCGCTTTCTCGCCGAGCTCTCCGGTGAGGACGCGCTCGTGCTCTCGGGCCGCTGCTACGAGCGCGAGGCCGTGCCCTTCAAGGCGGTCGATTCCGTCGTCGACGAGCTCCGTCACTGGCTCTCACGTCTCCCCGAAGGCGAGGTTCAGAGCTTCCTCCCGCCCGACCTCGCCGCGCTCGCTCGCGTGTTCCCGGTTCTCGCCGACCTCGACGACCCGGACCGCGGGAGCTTTCGCCAGGTCTCGCCTCGTCCCGCGCACGACGAGATCGAGCCTCACGAGCTGCGTCGTCGCGCCTTCGCGGCGATGAAGGAGCTGCTCGGGAACATCGCGCGTCGCTACCGGCTCGTCATCCACATCGACGACCTCCAGTGGTGCGACGCCGACAGCGTGCAGCTCCTGGAGGCGCTCTTCGCGCCTCCTTCGTCGTCGTGGATGCTGCTCTGCACCTACCGCACCGAGCTCGTCCGCGCTTCGGCGCCGCTTGCAGACCTTCGCACGGCGATCGACGCGCTCGGTACCCATTGCATGTTCCGCGAGCTCGAGCTGAGCGAGCTCGCTCCGCACGAGGCCGAGGAGCTCGCTCGCGCGCTCGTCGGCACCGGCGGCCCCGAGCTCGCCGCGCTGGTCACGTCCGAGGCCCGCGGCAATCCGCTCTTCCTCGGCGAGCTCGCACGCTGGGCGAACGAGCGGCTCGACAGCGCACACGAGACGGGGACGCTCTCGCTCGAGAAGGTGATCCTCGCGCGCGTCGCGCGACTCTCGGACGACGCACGCGGGCTCCTCGAGACGCTGAGCGTGGCCGGCGGCCCACTCACGCATGCCGTCGCGGCGCGCGCATCGGACCTCGCCTTGCGGCTCCGCACCCCCGCGCTCGCACTGCGGAGCGCACGGCTCGTCGTCACGCGCGGCATGGGCGACGACGACGCGATCGAGCCCGCGCACGACCGCGTCCGCGAGACGATCGCGCAGAGCCTCGGCGAGGAGCGCCGCCGCGCCTGCCACTCGGGGATCGCGCGAGCGCTCGCGGCCGTCGAGCCTTGCGATCCCGAGGCGGTATTCGAGCACTTCCGCGCGGCAGGCGAGAACGAGAGCGCGAAGGGCTTCGTCATGGCGGCAGCAGAGGCCGCCGACCGCACGCTCGCCTTCTTGCGCGCGGCCTCGCTCTACGAGTCCGCGATTGCCCTGCGAGCAGGCTCGCTCGATCTCTTGTATCGCCGTCTCGGCGACGCCTTTGCAAACGCCGGTCAGCTCTCCAACGCCGCCGCCGCGTACCTCACGGGCGCGAGCCACGCCGCCCCGACGGAGGCGCTCGAGCTCCGGCGTCTCGCCGCCGAGAACTACCTCAAGAGTGGTCGCCACGCGCGAGGCCTCGAGGTCATGCGCGGTGTGCTCGACGACGTCGACCTCCCGTACCCGCGGTCCACCCAGCGCGCGCTCGGCTCGCTGCTGCTGAGTGAAGCGAGGCTGCGCGTCGCTCCGCTCCGTCGCGCCCTCCGGCCCGCGCAGAGCGTCGATGCCTCGCACCTCGCTCGCATCGACGTGGCCTTCGCGGCCGCCACGGGAATCGCGCTTGCCGACCCGCTCCGCGGCGCGGACTACGCGTCGAAGGGCCTCTTGCTCGCCCTCGAGGCGAGCGAGCCGGTGCGCCTCTGTCGCGCGCTCGCGGTCGCCGCGATCAACGTCGCCACTCGTGGCGAGCGCTCGCGGTCGCGAGCGGAGGACCTCGTTCGCACCGCCGAGCGCATCGCTCAGGAGCTCGACGAGCCTCGCGTTCGCGCGCTCGCGCTCCTCGCCGCCGGCACGGTGCACTTCTTCCTCGGCGAGTGGCGTAGCTCACGCTCGAAGCTCGAACGCGCCGACCAGATGTTCCGCGAGAACTGCCGCGGCGTCGCATGGGAGCTCGCCAACACGCATAGCTGGACGTGCAACGTGCTCATCCTGAGCGGCGACCTCTCCGAGGCGGCGCGTCGTGTCCCTGCGATCCTCGACGAGGCGCGGAGCCGGGAGGATCGCTTCGCGCTCATGAACCTCGCGTACCCGGCATCGATCGCGCGCATCGTCGCCGACGACGTCAAGGGCGCGCTAGACATGGCGCGCGTCGGCGAGATGGGCGAGTCCGACATGTTCACGGCCGGACGCTGGGGCTCGTTCATCTCCGTGTGCTCCGTCGAGCGCTACCGGGGTGACGGCGCAGCGGCGTGGCGGCGCGCAGAGAGCGAGTCGCGCGCGCTCGAGGCGTCGATGCTCTGGCAGTCGGCCATGGTGCGCGTGTTCTCCTGCTACGAGCGAGGTCTCTCCGCGATCGCCGCGGCCAAGGCCGGGTACGAGCGCAAGTCCGCGCTCAAGGCGGCCCAGCGCTGGGCCAAGGACCTGTCGAAGGAGAGGCTCCGCTATGCCCCTGCGCTCTCTGCCCTGCTCCTTGCGGGCGTGAGCGCGACCGAGGGCAGCGCGCGGGCGGCTCTGTCGTCGCTCGATGCTGCGATCCCGAAGCTCGACGAGGCCGACCTCGGCTATCTCGCGGCATGCGCGCGTCATCGGAAGGGCGAGCTGCTCGGCGGAGCGGCGGGCCGCGAGCTGCTCGAGCGAAGCCGCGCCTTCTTCAAGACGCAAGGCATCGTCAACACCGACCGCTGCCTCGCGATGAGCGCGCCCGGCTTCTGACTCACGCACGGGGGGCGAGGACAAGGAGCCGCTGCCTCACGGCCACGAAAGCGAATATCCTCGCGGTCAGATGGCCGTCGCAACCACGCTTCGCGTCGACGAGCGCGAACCTCGCCCGATCAGCGCCCTCGAGCGGCATGTCTCGTTCTTCGACCCCGAGGGGACGGGGACGGTCACGATCGGGCAGACCTGGGCGGGGCTCGGGAGGCTCGGGATCGGCCTCGTCTGGCGAATCCTGCTCACCCCGATCATCAACGGCTTTCTCGGCTACCTGACGCAAGGTCGAGTGTCGTTCGACATCGCGGTCGCCAAGATCGCCGAAGGAAAGCACCCGTTCGACACGGGCTCCTTCGGCGACGACGGCGAGATCGACGAAAGCGCCCTGGCCGAGCTCGTCCGGGTGGGGACGGGCGGCGCGCTGACCGCCAAGGAGATGCGCAAGCTCGTCCTGGCCCGCGGCAACCGGCGCCCGAAGATGGGCAAGCTGGCGGGCTCGCTCGGGAGCTGGTTCTCCGGCAAGGAGGTCGAGCTCTTCTTCTGCCTCGCCGCGGACACCACGAAGACGGAGGAAGACCGGGAAGTCCCGGCCGTCACGCCGCGCACCCTTCGTCGCCTTTATGACGGCTCGCTCTTCCATCTGCTCGCGCGCCGCCGGCGGATCCGCCAGGAAAGAGGCTCCCGGGGGCATTTGCGATAGCCTTCCATCCGTCTGATGGAGGTCGGCGATCGAATCAAGGGCGGTCGTTGGCTCCTGGACGCGAAGCTCGCGACCGGCGGCTTCTCCGTCGTCTTCTCCGCGAGCCACCGAAACGGCTCCCGCGCCGCCATCAAGGTGCTCGACAGCGAGTTCACCGAGGACGAGGACATGCGGCGGCGCTTCCTCCGCGAGGGGTACGCCGCCAACAAGGTGGGGCACGAGGGCGTCGTACGGATCCTCGACGACGACACGACCGAGGACGGCCGCCCCTACCTCGTCATGGAGCTCCTCGTCGGTGAGGCGCTCGATCGGCGGCGGGACCGGCTCGGCGGCAAGCTGGCGCTCGCCGAGGTGCTCACGATCTCGGACGAGCTCCTCGACGTGCTCGCTGCGGCCCACTCGCACGGCATCATTCATCGCGACATCAAGCCGGCGAACGTATTTCTCACCACGAAGGGGCACATCAAGGTGCTCGACTTCGGGTTCGCGAAGGTCAAGGAGGCCGCGCAAGCGGAGTCCACCGCCATCGGCACGCTCCTCGGGACCCCGGGATTCCTTCCGCCCGAGCGCGCACGCGGTCAGAAGGAGGAGGTCGACGCACGCTCCGACATCTGGTCGGTGGGCGCGACGATCTTCACGCTCGTCTCCGGCGAGCACGTCCACCCGGAGACCAACCCCGTGGCGCTCCTCGCCGCGACCGCACAGAGGCCGGCTCGCTCGCTCGCCTCGGTTGCGCCGGGAGTTCCACGCGCGGTCGTCGACATCATCGACAAGGCGCTCGCGTTCGAGAAGTCCGATCGCTGGGCGAGCGCCGGCGAGATGCGAGAGGCGCTGCGCGAGGTGATGCTGCTCGAGGACCAGACCAAGGTCGGTCCGATGAACGCACCGCCGATGAGCACACCCGAGCCCAGCGTGGAGTCGGCCAGGAGCACGCTGGAGACGACCACCACCGAGATGGACATCGAGATGGATACGGAGGCGCCGATCCCGCGCCTCTACGACGACGAGGACGACATTGGCAGCGGTGGAACCAAGGGCCAGACCGAGGTGCTCCCGGCCTCGAAGCTCCTACGGCGCCCGCGGCCGACGGAAGGGGCCACGCAGATCCTCGTCTCCGCGGTGGCTTCTCCGCCGCGCGCGCCTCTCGCCGCGGCGCCGCCGGGGTTCGCGCCTCCGCAGCCGGCACCCTTCGCATCCTCGCCGGCGAGGCGCAGCGTCTGGCCGATCGTGGTCGGCTCCGCGCTCGCGCTCCTCGGCGTCATCCTCGCGCTGGTCGCGCTCCTCGGCGGCCCCTGACCTAAATCACCGACCGCCCCATCGCGCTCAGAGGCGGTCGCGACCCGAGGACGTGCGCGCCGAGCTGCGCTGCTCGTCGTAGCCGCGGCCTTCGTCCTCGCCGCCGTCGCCGAAGCCCATGTTGAGGAGCGCGGTCCAGGGAAGCACGCCGTCCTCGGCGTGATTCGCGAGGCCGATCTGCACGCCGCGCAGGCTCCTCGTGTGGTTGAACACGCCGATCTGCACGCCGCGCACGCGCTCGGCGAGGTTCGCGACGCCGATCTGCGCGCCGTCGACATTCTTGGCGTAGGTCCCGAGCGCGCCGATCTGGATGCCGGTGTGCTCCTCGAGAGCGATGGCGCCGCCGCCGATCTGGATGCCGACCGACTCCTTCGACATCGCGACGAGGCCCGTCTGCGCGAGACCGTGGAAGCTCCCGGCGCCCGCGCCGAGCACGCCGAGCTGCACGAGACCGCGGAAGTCTTTCGACGTGAACGAGGCCGCGCCGAGCTGCGCGACGCCGTAGAAGTTGCCGTTGATCGTGCTCACGACGCCGGCCTGCGTGATGCCGGCGAACTGGTGCTTGTCGCCGTGCTCGCCGAACATCTTGGGGCCGGTCGCATTCACGACGCCGAGCTGCGCGATGCCCGCGAAGTCGCCGCGCGAGTGGTTGAACACGCCGAGCTGCGTCGCTCCGACGAAGCTCTTGTCGGTGCGGTTGTAGAGGCCGAGCTGCGTGACGCCGGTGAGCTCCTTGGCGCGGTTGAACGCGCCGACCTGCGTCACGGCCGTCATGTCGAGGCTCCGGTTGTAGGCGAGCGAGAGCTGGCCGACGCCGACGAAGTTGCGCGCGCGGTTCTCGGTGATGCTCACCTGCATGCCGCCGCCGAACGTGTCGGAGAGGTTCCGACCGAGGGCGATCTGCGCGAGGCCGATGTGCGTGCCCGCGTCGTTGCGGACGGCCGAGAGAGAGAAGCCGCCGTAGAAGCTCTCGGTGCGGGCGTGCGCGAGGGCGAGCGTCGCGATGCCGCCGAACGTGCCGAGCTTCGGACGAAGGCCCGCGTGGAGGATGGCCCAGTCTCCCGGCGGGTCGGTCGCGATGGGGGCGTTGGTCGAGCGGCGGACGTCGCTGTCGTAGGACGGCCCCGCGTACGCGTCGGTGTCCGCCGTCTCGACCGCCCGATCCATCGGAGCGCTCGCGGGCATCGCCGGCGTCGGCGCCGCCTGCGAGGGCGCGGCCTGCTGCATCTGCGCCTTCGAGCGCGCGGGCGTCGTCCCGAAGGACGTGCCCTCGTCCTTGTCCCCTCGGTCGGCCTGGGAGGGCTGCGTGGCGTGCGCCTGGGCGGCCGTCAGGAGGAGGAGGGCGGTGGGAACGAAGGAGGCGAGCAGGTGGTTCAAGCGCATGCGGGGGAAACGCACGGTCGAGCCCGACCTTACAGGCGGCTCTCCGTGACGCAGCGAGTCGAGAATTGCCGTCAAAATCGACACAAACCCCGAAAATGGGACATTGTCGACACCGTGGGTATATGTCATGAAAAACGTCCTTCGCGAGCCCGCTTGCTCGCCTGAGACCGAACGAGACCAACCCGCATGACCCTGGAATCGAGCTCTCCTGAAGCGCGCCGCAGCGTGCCCCGCATTCCGGCCATCCTCGCCGTCGAGCTGAGCTCGCAAGCGAAGCCGGGTCGATGCGGCGTGACGCGCAACGCGAGCGGCAAGGGGCTCCTCATCGTCACGCCGAGCCGCTTCTCCGTCGGCGACGAGCTCAAGCTCGCGGTGCACATCGGTGAGCGGACGGGTCACGTCGGCGCGCGCGTCGTTCGCGTCGAGGAGAACGGCAAGGACTCCGCCGAGGTGTGGCGCTATCGGCTGGCGGTCGAGCTCGACGGTTCGTTGCCCGACGCTCTGCTCGAGGAAGCCCGGACGCGCGTTCCCGGCTCCGCGCAAGCCGCGCACTGATTCGGCTGGTAGGATCGAGTCATGTGCCTCATCTGCATCGAGCTTGACAAGAGTGGAATGACGTTCCGTGAGGGACGCCGCGCGCTCGGCGAGATGCGCGAGAAGCTCGATGCGAAGCACATCGAGGAGGTCGAGGCGAAGCTCGACGAGGCCGAGCAGGCCGAGAACCGCAAGACGCCGACGCCCTGACGCGCGCCGCTACCTCGCGGCGTACACCGCGAGCGCTTCCCGGCCCTTGCGGTGAGGTTTCGAGGCCGCTGCCTACATGGTACCACATGGGCGGCTCGCGAGGCTGGATCCCCACGCTCCTCGCTGGTACGGCCTGGGCATGGTGGGGAACGACACGAAGCGGAATGACGACGCTGATGCGGCCATCCCTCGTGCCGACGAGAACCTGAGGTCCGTCGACGGCACCCCGGGCGACCGTCGCGAGAAGCAGACGCTCATCCCCTCGTTCGATCCCGCGGCGCTCGCGATGGACTTCGAGGCTGCCTCCGACCGCCCGACGATCACGCCCCCCTACGACGCCTCCTCCTACGCGCGCATCGTCGACGAGCACCTTGGTGCGGTGGCGAGCGGCGCCGGGCACGACACGCCGCGAACGATCACCGCGGCGCTGCGCGTCGGCGACTACGACGACGAGAACAGCGAGAACGCCATCGACTCGACGACGAGCGGCACGCTCGGCCGCGCGATGTACGGCAACTACCTCCAGAGCAACTACCCCGAGGCGATGGTGCTCGCGGAGCGCGTCCTCGAGCGCGAGCCCGATCACGCGCTCGCGAAGCTCGTGGTCGAAGGGTGTCGCGCGCGGCTCGGTCCGGCCTCGGAGAGCCCGCGTCTCGTCCCGTCGTCGGTCGTGCGCCTGAAGCGTCCCGCCAACGAGGTCTCCGAGCTCGCGCAGCTCGACTCCGACCTCACCTCGCAGATCGTCCTCGGTCACGTCGACGGCATCGCGGACGTCGCCATGCTCGCCGACCTCGCGGGCATCCCGCGGCCCGACGCGCTCGAGCGCCTGGACGCGCTGCTCGAGCTCGGCATGCTCGAGGTCGTCAACGGGTAGCGGCGGTCACTGCGGGCTGGGGCCGCCGTCGACCTCGAGCTTCGGCCAGCGCAGCTCCGGCTTCAGGTTGAAGGCCTTCGTCTCTGGTTCGTCCATCACGCGCGTGCCGAGCAGCGAGTAGCCGTCGGGGCACGTGACCTTCGTGCTCGTGACGGCGCAGACGCGCGTCTCGAACTCGGCGGTGCCGCCCGAGGGGACGAGGCTGAGCCCGTCCGCGGCCTCCACGTACTTCGACACGATCTCCGTGCGCGCGGTGACGAGCCAGTTCTGGGCACCACGGCGCGCGAGGCGGAAGGCCCGCGCGACCTGCACCGGCGAGGAGAAGCAGCCGAGGTCGCTGCGCTCGTCGTAGCGCGGACCGATCAGGAACGTGCCGTCGTCGCCCTCGATGACGAGGTGGCTCGTCGTCGAGACGAAGCTGCCGTACAGGCGCTCGAGATCGACGGCGTGGACGCCCTTCCACCCCATGGGGAGCGAGCCCTCGAAGGTCGGGGTTGGGTTGATTGGGCGGCAAAATTGGCCGTTGAACGTCACCCCGGGCATCTCCTTCCGGACGGCGCGGGTCATCTCCGCGTTGAAGCCGTCGCAGAGCGCGCGCAGGCTGGTCGCGAAGCGGCCCTCGCCGACGACCTGCTCCACCGTGCTCGCCTGCATCGGAGGAGGGGCGCTGCCCGGCGCGACGCGCACCTTCGGCAGTCGCGGCTCGGGCAGGCGAGCGGCGCCGGCGAGGCCGTACATCTTGAGGTCCGAGACGACGAGCTCCTTCCACTCCTTCTTCGTCCCCGGGACCGTCTCCGCGACCTCGAGCCGCCACTTGCCTCCGCTCGCACCCGCGGTGACGGGCACCTGCTGGAGGTCTCGCCTCGACGTGTCGAGCGTCGCCTCCTTCACGAGCACGCCGTCGCGCAGGATGCGGAGCTTCGAGATGCGATGGTTCATCGTGAAGAGGTCGTCCTTGCCCTTCTTCTTGTCGAAGCCCGCGGTGATCGCGATCGCCGTGACCTTCACCTCGGGCGCGAGGACGATCTCGATCCAGCCCTCGAGGTCTCCCGTCTTTCCGTTCCAGGCCGTGTCGGGGCGGCCGTCGACGAGGTGCTCCGGGTAGTCGCTCGGATTGTCGACACGGGACGAGACGGTGATCGCGGCGTTCGTCTCGAGCAGGAGGTCGACGACCGGAGCGGGTACGGGGGCGGGGGGGGCCGCGGACGCGGTCGTGGACGCCGAGGCCAGAGGCGACGGCGAAGGGGGCGACTTGCATGCCGGGGCGAGGGCCAGCAGCAGCAGGGCGGGAACGACGGCAAAGCGCGGGAAGCGGACCATCTCGCAGCAGAACGCTACAGGCCGGCGATCTGTTGCAACAGAGGGGCAAGGCCGTCTTTCCGTTCGTGCACTTGCGGACGTCCTGGCGCGACGGTAACGAACAGGCGTGAAAACGGGCTCCTGGCTCCTCGGTTCGGCGCTCGTCGTCGCGGCCTGCGCGGCCCTCCCGGCGTGCACGTCCGATGCGTCGACGAGCGGCGAGAGCGCGCCGCCCGTCGTGCCGGTCGCCAGCGCGCCCGTGCCCGCCGCACCCACCGGCGATCCGTTCGACGTTCCGCTCGAGCACGCGACCGATGCCGAACGAGCCACGTTCTTCGCAGGCGACGCGCTCTTCGAGCTGCCGCTCCGTGACGCCGACGGCCTCGGTCCGCTCTACACGCGAACGTCGTGCGGCGCGTGTCATGCCACCGGCATTCGCGGTCCGGGCTCCGTCCAGAAGATGGTCGTCGTGCTCGCCGACGGCGTGACCGCGTCGGAGGACCAGTCCGCGCTCCCCTTCGGTCACACCGTTCACCCGCTCTTCACCGCCGGCGCCAGGAGCGGCGTCGTCCCGCCGATCGATGCGAGCCTCAACGTGAAGGTGTCGACGCGCGTGGGTCCGTCGATCCTCGGGCGCGGCTACGTCGAGGCGATCCTCGACTCCGAGATCGAGCGTGTCGCGAGCGAGCAGGCGCGGCGCACCGACGGCATCCACGGCCGCATCAACCACGTCGTCTACGCCTCCGAGGCGAATCCCGACACGCGCTTCCACACGCATCGCAAGGGCGACGTGGTCATCGGTCGCTTCGGGCTGAAGGCGCGCGTCGCGACGCTCGACGACTTCACCGCCGACGCGCTCCAGGGCGACATGGGCATCACGAGCCCGCTCCGCCCGAACGAGTTTGCGAATCCCGACGGGCTCACCGACGACCTGCGGCCTGGCGTCGACGTCACGATCGAAAGCGTGAACGTGCGCTCGAACTACGTGCGGCTCACGGAGATCCCGCGGCGCGCGAACGTCACCAACGGCGCGGCGCTCTTCGCGCAGGTGCAGTGCAACGCCTGCCACGTGCCCGCGATGAAGACTCGCCCGGACTACCCCATCGCCGCGCTCGCCGGCATCTTCGCGCCCGTCTACACGGACCTGCTCCTCCACGACATGGGTACGGAGCTGGCCGACGGCATCTCCGACGGCGAGGCGACCTCGCGCGACTGGCGTACGCCGCCGCTCATCGGTCTCCGCTTCGTGAAGACCTTCCTGCACGACAGCCGCGCGGCCACGATCGAGCAGGCGATCCTCATGCACGGCGGGCCGGGCTCGGAGGCCGCGGCTTCGACCGCGCTCTTCGTCGCGCTGCCTGCCGGGCAGAAGACGACGTTGCTCGACTTCGTGGGGTCACTTTGACGCTGCTCCGAATGGCGCGTGCGGCCCCTTGGCGTAAGGTAGAGGAGCTTCGAATGATCAACGGGCGTGCATCGGTCATCCTCTTCGGGGCGCTGCTCCTCGCCGCGTGCTCGTCGAGCGGCTCGAGCGGAACCGCCACGCCCGCTCCCGCTCCCACGACCACGACGCCGCCCGACGCGGGGCCGACGCCGCCGAGCGACGAAGAGCAGCGCACGAAGGCCGTCCAGGTCATGCACGACGCGCTGCTCGCCGACGTCACAGCGCTCGCGCAGGCCGTCTCGGACCTGAAGGACGCCGCGCCGACCCCCACGGGCCGAGGCTGGGACAAGACGCTCGACGCGACGGCGATCGCATCGATGCGCGCGGCGTGGATCCGCGCGCGCACCGCGTACGAGCACATCGAAGGCGCGCTCGCGCCGCTCTTTCCGGACATCGACACCTCGATCGACGCTCGCTACGACGATTTTCTCGCCGACCTCGCGGGGCAGGGCGGTGACGCCTACCTGTTCGACGACAAGGGGGTCATCGGCATGCACGCCGTCGAGCGCGTGCTCTACGCGGACGTGATCCCGGCGCGCGTGGTGACGTTCGAGAAGGCCCTTCCCGGCTACGTGGCGGCGGCCATGCCGGCGACGGAGCTCGAGGCGGCGGACTTCAAGAACAAGCTCTGCGCGAAGCTGGTCGCCGACACCAAGACGATGCTCGGCGAGTGGACGCCCGCGAAGATCGACGTCGCGATCGCCTACTCGGGGCTCGTCTCGCTGGTCGAGGAGCAACGCGAGAAGGTCGTGAAGGCTTCGACCAGCGAGGAGGAGTCACGCTACTCGCAGCGCACGATGACCGATCTACGCGACAACCTGGCCGGCACGCGCACCGTCTACGCGGCGTTCCAGCCGTGGCTCCTCTCGAGGACGAACGGCGGCACCGACCTCGACCGCGCCATTCTGAGCGGCTTCACGGCGCTCGATGCCGCGTACGCCGCCGTGTCGGGCGAGGCCATCCCCGAGCCGCCCGCGACGTGGAGCGCGGAGAACCCTTCGGCCGCCGACCTCGCGACGCCGTTCGGCAAGCTGTACGTGAGCGTCACCTCCCAGGTCGACCGCGCGAAGACCGAGTCGGTCGTCGCCAAGCTCGACGCCGCCGGCGCTCTGCTCGGCTTCGCGGCACCCGGAAAATGATCGCGAAGGCGGAGAGAAGGCTCGGCGTCGTCTTCCAGCGCGCGATCCTCGTCGCGCTGGCCGGGATTGGCTGCGGGACGAAGGCGGCTGATGCCGTCATGAGCGCCAGCGACGCGGGCCCCGGCGTCGACGCCAGCACACCGGACGCCTCCGTCACGCCCGAGGCCGGCAAGGAGGCGGCCGCCTTCGACAAGTGCGCGCCGACGCCCTTCACTCCTTCTCCCGTCGACACGTGCGGCGACTACCTTCGCTATCCGTGCGGGCTGCCGCCGGACCTCACGATCCGCGGCGACTGCATCTTCGCCTTGAACGACTGCGCCGCGCTCTGCACGGACGTGCACTTCAGCTGCAGCGCGGCTCCGGGTTATTGCAGTGATGCGGGGCCCGACTCCGGTGACGAGCCCGGCACCGTGGTCCCGGACGAGGCCGGCGCGGTGGTCATCGACTGCGCGACCTGCCCGGGCAGCGCGGGGCGCGTGCCCGCGGGGCTCGAGCCCGCCCGAGTGCGGGCGAGCTCCGCGCTCGGTGCCTACTTCGCCAGCGCCGCGCGGCTCGAGGCGGCGTCGGTCACGGCCTTCCGCCGTCTGCGAGAGGAGCTATCGGCGCACGGTGCGCCGCAGGAGCTGCTCGACGGCGCGCGCGATGCCGAGCGCGACGAGGTGAGGCACACGCGCGCGATGGCGCGGCTCGCGAGGCGCCACGGAGCGCGCTACGTGCGCCCGCACGTGGCGGAGGTCGCGCCGCGCTCCCTCGCGACGATCGCCGAGGAGAACGTGGTCGAGGGCTGCGCACGTGAGACGTTCGGCGCGCTCCTTGCGACGTGGCAGGCCGCGCACGTCACGGACGCAGGGGCGGCCCGCGTGCTGAAGGCGATTGCGGAGGACGAGACCCGCCACGCGGCTCTCTCCTGGGCCATTGCGCGCTGGTCGCTGGGCGAGCTCGAGGCTCCGGCCCGTGCGCGTCTCGAGCAGGCGTGGCGCGACGCGCTCGAGGAGATGGTCGGCGGCGCCGACTCGGGCGCCGTCGCTGGTCTTCCGTCGCGTGAAGCGCGCGCGCAGCTCGCGGGCGAGCTCGCCGGCTTGTGGACCGACCTCGCCGCCTGAGGTCGAGCCTCAGCTCTCGGGCGTGCGTGCCGGGGCGATCGACTGACGAACGCTCACGGGGTCGGCGTCGGCGTGCCTGCCGACCTCCTCGGTGAGCTCCGCGAGGCGCTTCGCGCTAACGCCGCCCGCGGTCGCGATTCGCTCGACGACGATTCGCTCGTCGTTCGTGAGACCGTGGCTCGCGTAGGCGAGGCCGAGGGCGACGCGAACGCCGGGCTCGACGGCATCGCAGTCCTTCAGGATCGACGCGACCAGCCGGGCGCGCGCCTCGACGCCTGCGGCCTCGATGACCTCGAGGCTCGCCGTGATGAGATGGTCGACGACCTCGGGAGTCAGCGTCGTGTCGAGGAGCGTCTGGAAGACATCGAGCAACATCTCGCGCTCGCGCTCGTCGACCTTGCCGTCGGCGCTGGCGATGAGCACGCCGATATCGATGATGGGCGTGGGGTTGTAGCCGTGACGCTCGAAGGCCGAGCAGAGCTCGTCGATGGCATTGGCGATGATCTTGCGCATGTTCACACCATCGGGGGCGGGATGACGGAGGCACGTCGGGGCTCGAGGCCCAGGACCATCTGCGCGCGCAGCGCGCGCAATCCGGCGAGGACCTCCGTGGCCGCTCCGGTCGCCTCGGCGCGCTTGAGCGTCGCGTCGAGGGTCTTGATGCGCGCGGCCTGCGTCGCGCGCAGCGAGTACGTCATCTGGAGGAACGCGTCGAAGAGGTCCTCGAGCTCGTCACCGTGGCGCAGCCGCTCCTCGATCGCGAGGCGGCCCGTGCTGACGCGACGGAGGAGCTTCTTCATCTTGTGGACGGGACCCACGATGCGATGCGTGATGACGACGCCCATCACGAAGAGGAGGAGCACGAGCGCGACGCCGGCCGCGGCCAGCACGAGCTGGAGATTGCGACGGTCACGGACGATGTCCTCCTGACGATGGCGGACGTCGGCGAGGTTCTTCGCCGACTGGGCGTCGAGCTCGGCCAGCGAGTCCTCCATGACCTTGGCGAGCGTCGGGTCGTCGCTGTTCAGCTGCACGCCGCGCATCGCGAGGATGGAGTTGGTGCGCGACTCCTCGAAGGCCTTCTCGGCCTGCGAGACCGCGAGGTGTGCGGTATCGGAGGCGCGACCTGCTACGCGCGCGATGACGACGCCGAGCCCCGCCATGACCAGCACCACGACGATGACGAGGTAGGCTGTCCACTTGAGCTGGAAGCGCGGGTCGAGGAGGTACGACTTCTTGCTGCGCGCGTGAGCCATGATCACGGAACGTACACTGCCGGGCGGCGCGGGCCACAATCCCTGGCTCACCTTGCAGGCCACGGCCTGGGGATCCATGAGCATGGGATGGTCCGCGCGCTCGCTGTGGCCGGTGCTCTCGTGCTCATCGCGTGCCGCGACGGCGGCGATTGGCAGCGGCCGGCCGGGGCCCCGGCGCCCGAGCCGTCAGCGGCGCCCGTAGCGGTTCCGACCTCGTCGCCGACGCTCCAGTCGGCGGAGCTCCCGGTGCCCGCGGCCGAGCCGGCCGAGCCGCCCCCGACGGCCCCGGTGGTCCGAGTCGAAGAGGTCGCGGTCGCGGGCGACCTTCCGGCGCTCGTCGTCCGCGGGGTCGGTGATCGCCACCTGAAGATGCTCTTTCTGCCCGGCATGTGCGCGCACGCCGGCGTCTACGCGGAGTCGTTCCCGCAGACGGCCGCGAGTCGAGGTGACCTCGTCGTGCTCCAGGGCGACATATCGTGCGGCGGTGATGGCGCGGCGCGCAAATGGTCGTCGGACCTCGAGGTGATGGACCGTCGCGTCGATGCCGCGTTCCGCGCCGCCGGCCTCGGTGAGCCGCGCAACGTCGTGGTGATCGGATATTCCCAGGGCGCCGAGCGCGGCGAGCGTCTCGTCTCGAGGTGGCCCGAGAAGTACGACCGGGCGGTGCTCGTCGCGAGCCCGGTCAAGCCGTCGGCGCGGAACCTCGGGCGCGCACGCGCCGTCGTCCTGATGGCAGGGACGCGCGACGGCGGGACCGGATTGATGCAGGCCGCGGTCACGCCGTTGAAGCGCGCGGCCGTCGCGACGACGTTCGTGGAGCTGCCGGGCGCTCGCCACGGCGAGATGGGCGAGGACCCGGAGCAAACGATGGACGCCGCGCTCGATTTCGTCGACGTGCCCTGAGCGCGGCGCCTCGGTTCAGAAGGTCACGCCGGTCGTCACACCCATGCGGTTCACGCCGTCGACGTCGTGGGATCAGGCGGCGGCGAGGCGTCCGTGGAGCTCGAAGTCTGCAGCGATGCGTCGTGCGATACGCAGCGCCATCGCCATGACCGGAAGCTGCGAGTTCACGCCGATGCTCGACGGCAGCACGCTGCCGTCGGCGACGAAGAGGTTCCTCGTCGACCAGGTCTCGCCGCTCGGCTTCACGACACCGTGCGCCGGGTCCGCGCTCATCCTCGCGGAGCCGAGCGGATGAAACGACATGCACTCGACCTTCTTCGCCGAGGGAGGTGAGCTGACGAGCGCGCGGAGCTGCGCCGGCGACGTGATCGCGTCGGCGCCGAAGATCGGGAGCATCACCTCGCGCGCGCCCGCGGCGAACGCGAGCTCACCGAGGATGCCGACGCCGCGCCAGAGTCGATGACGATCTCGCGCGCTCATGCGGTAGGTCACGAGCGGCTCGCGCCCGAGCCACCGCATGACGCGCCCGCCTCCGTCGTCGTGGATCATCGCGCCGAAGAACGCGAGGTTCGGCGCGGACTGGACGCCACGCCGGTGCTCGCGGCCGACCCCCGGGAACGCGGCGGCGAGCACGCTCGGCATGGGGTACATGCCGACCAGCGTGAGGCCCTCGTCCGCGAAGTGGTCGGAGTACACGCTCTGCATCGCGCCGTCCCAGCCGTCGATGCGGTCGTCGAAGAGCGCGCCGACGCGGAACGCCGGGTGGAGCGTGAGGTTCCGGCCCACCTGCGACGTCGCGAGACCGCTCCTCTTCAGGAGGATCGGGGTGTGGAGCGACCCGCAAGCCACGACGACGACGCGCGCGCGCACCTCGAACGAGACTCCCGGCTCACCGGTCCGGGCGTCGAGGAAGCGTCCGCTCACTCCGCGCGCAGCGCCGCGCGCGACGTCGACCCTCTCGACGAGCGCGTCCGAGATGATGACCGCGCCGTGCTCGCACGCGTCCGGGAGCATCGAGACGTCGACGCTCATCTTCGCGCGATTGGGACAGCCGAAGTTGCAGCGCGATGCGCCCTTGCAGCCCGACGTGTTCCTGCGGAGGCTCTTCATCGGCACGCCGAGGCTAGCCGCGCCCTCGACGAACAGCTCCGTCGACCGCGACCGCATCGACTCGGGCACCGTCTCGACGGAGATGTCGCGCTCAATCTCGGAGAAGAACGGGTCGAGCTCGTCGGGCGTGAGCGCTTCGAGCCCGAGGCGCGTCGACCAGTCGTGGAGGACCTCCTCCGGGATACGGAAACAGACGCCGCCCGTGAGGACGCTGGAGCCGCCGACGCACTTTCCCGCGAGCACGCTCAGGATCGGCGTGTTGCCGAGGCCGACGGCGAGGCCGAGCCCCGCCTCACGGCCCAGCATGCCGAGCACACGTGACGGACCGAGCGCGGCGTACTCCTCTTGCGGATGGTAGCCGCCCTCCTCGAGGACGATGACGCTCCGGCCGGCACGTGCGAGCTCGCGCGCGACGACCGCCCCGCCTGCGCCGGAGCCGATGACCACGACGTCGACGCTCGTCGACATCGGCGAGGTGAGCTCCCGGCCGCGGAGGATCGTCATGCGACCTTGTCCGTGTCGTTCGCGACAACGGCCGGCGGTAGCTCGGAGTCGACGTCGCGGAGGCGCACGCCGCTCTCCTCCGCCTCGGGAGCGACCGTCACTGCGGCTTGCGTGGCGAGCGCGGGCACGAGCGCGAGCCGACGCCTGTAGACCTTCCGTTCGCTCGAGTAGCCGAGCGCCGCGAGCTCGGCGGGATGCTCGTAGAAGACGAACGTCATGACGGTGCGCCAGCCGATGAAGGCGAGCGAGAGGTAGGCGAGGGGAGAGCGCTCGAGCCGTGAGAGGACGTGAACGCGCTCCGCGACGGGGAGCTTGTCGATGGTGCGCATGCGGAAGAAGACGAGCACCGGCGCGATGCGCACGACGAAGAGCGCGAGCCGGAGCCCGGCGCGGAGCGGTCCGCTGGCGTTGCTGATGTACGCGTCGACGTCGTGGAGGTGAGCGTCGAGCCGCTCGCCTTCGACCTCGCCGTCCTCCGAGAACATCGCCTGTGCGACGGCACGCAGGACGACTCGATCCTGCGTCGTGAGAGTGGTGCGGGAGGGGAACGACGCGGTGGTCACTTCACTAAGAAGGCTAGCTCGCGCGGTGCGAAGCGCCCGTCGCACTGCGAAATATTTTTCACAACATGTCGCACCACGAATCAGTCACTTACCCCAGTTCCGCACCTGTCGGCTCCTGTCCTGGGTTGATTCCCGCGACCAGGTTACGGCTACTTGGCGCTTTTCCCTGGCGCGGCGAACCAGGGTTGGGGATCTGGCGCTAGAGTGGCCGTCGGATGAAGATCGGACGCAACGACCCGTGCCACTGCGGCTCCGGGCAGAAGTACAAGAAGTGCCACCTCCCGAAGGACGACGCGGCGAAGTCCGCCGAGCTCGCTGCCGCCGCGGCAGCCGCAGCCGCTGCGGCGAAGGCGAAGGCCGACGAGGAAGCCGAGGCCGCGGACAAGGAAGCCGAGGCCGGGGGCGGAGCGCTCGCGACCGATCGCGTAGCGGCGCGCACGAAGGATGCTGCTGGCGTTCGGCCGCGGACGCCCGCGCCGACCCAGGCGCCGGCGTTTCGTCGCAAGTCCGTGTGACCCACGGGGCCTTGTGACGTGACGAGCTCAGTCGACGGCGAGCGCGGGCCCTTCGGCTCGCTCGGGCTCTCCGAGCCGCTCGTGCGTGCCGTCACCGACCTCGGCTACGAAGGTCCGACGCCCATCCAGGTCGAGGCGATCCCGGCGATCCTCGAAGGGCGCGACCTCTGGGCCTCGGCGCAGACCGGCTCCGGCAAGACGGCCGCGTTCGTCTTGCCGATGCTCGCGCTGCTCGACGAGAGCAAAGGCGCCGCCCGCGCGTCCGGCCATCGGCCCGTGCGCGCGCTCGTCCTCGTGCCGACGCGCGAGCTCGCCACCCAGATCGCCGAAGCCATCAAGAGCTACGGCCGCCACCTCCGTGATCGCCCGAAGACCATCGTGGCGATCGGCGGTGTCTCGATCAACCCGCAGATGATGGCCTTGCGCGGCGGTGCAGACATCGTCGTCGCCACGCCCGGCCGCCTCCTCGACCTCGTGGATCACAACGCGCTGCGCCTCCAGCCCGTGGAGATCCTCGTGCTCGACGAGGCCGATCGCATGCTGTCGCTCGGCTTTGCCGACGAGCTCGCGCGCGTCCTCGCGCTGCTCGAGCGCCCGCAGAGCCTCCTCTTCTCGGCGACGTTCCCGCCGGCGGTCCGAACGCTCGCGGAGGACCTGCTCCACGAGCCGCTGCGCATCGAGGTCGACGCGGGAGCTCCGCTCGAGAGCACGCAGGCGCTCATCGTGCAGCGCGCCATCGAGGTCGACGCGCCGAGGCGAACGATGCTGCTTCGCCACTTGCTCGAGACGCACGCGTGGTCGCACGTCCTCGTCTTCGTCGCCAGTCGCTACGCGGCCGAGCACGTCGCCACGAAGCTGAGGCGCGCGAAGATCTCCGCCGCGCCGCTGCACGGCGAGCTCTCGCAAGGCGCGCGCACGCAAGCGCTCGCGGACTTCAAGGCCAAGCGCGTGCAGGTGCTCGTCGCGACCGACGTCGCGGCCCGAGGCATCGACGTCGTACGGCTGCCAGCCGTCGTGAACTACGATCTGCCTCGCTCGCCCGTCGACTACCTCCATCGCATCGGGCGTACCGGCCGCGCAGGCGAGAGCGGCGTGGCGATCAGCTTCATCAGCGTCGACACCGACGCGCACTTTCGCCTCATCGAGAAGCGCCACGAGCTCCACCTCGAGCGCGAGCGCATCGCGGGGTTCGAGCCGACCGAGCTCGCCGCCGCGGCCCCCGCGCTCGACCCGCACGGCGGGATCAAGGGCAGGCGGAAGAGCAAGAAGGACAAGCTCCGCGAGGCCGCGGCCCGCAAGCCGTAGCGACTCGCGCGGGCACGACGCGTGCAACGCCCGGTACATGCCCGCGCGGTTCGTGACTCTGCTCGTGCTCTCGCTCGCAAGCGTGCTCGGCCTCGGCGCGTGCGAGAGGCCACGCGATCGCGAGCGCCGAGAGTCGCTGCCCGGCGAGACGCGCACGCGCTCGGGAGAGGTGCCGCGCGAGCCGCGGCACCTCGAGGAGGAGCGCACCGCGCCCTCGCGGCTCACCGAGACGCCGACCGAGTCGCCCGAACGTGCGCCTGCGCTCACGTCTGCGCCGGATTCGGGTCGTTTGTCGATCATCGGCACCGCGGCCGATCGGGAGCGCAACCTCGGCCTCGTCACCGCGGACGGTGGTGCCGCCGCGACTGCGCCTGCCCCACCGCCGGCGCCCGCACCCGCGCCTGCCGAGGAGTCGCCTTCGCCACCGACGCAGCGTGAAGGCGCGGGTCGGCCGGGCGCCGGTGGCGACCCCTATCAGTGAGCGCGCGCGCTACTGCGCGTACATCTGGATGTCGGTCGCCGCGGACACGCACATGCGCATGACCTCGTCCCAGTCGGGATGGCGAACGATGAGACGGCCGTCGGCGACCTGCGTCTGCTTCCAGTCGCGCCGCGGAGTGCCGGGGCGCGACAGGCCGTCCTGTACCACCCAGCCGCCGCACGCGTGGAGCCAGCGGCCGAGGCCGTCGATGCGCGTGATGTTGCCCCAGCCCCGCGCGCGCTTGAAGATCATCCCGACGTTGTACTTGCGCGTCGTGCTCGCCTCGAAGTGGCCCCAGCACGTGGCGCGTGCCCACTCGCGATAGAGATCGATGTCGCACGTGAAGTTGAACTGATCGACGAGCCCGGCGCCGCCCGCACGGCAGGCGACCTCACCGAAGACGGCCTCGCCCTTCGGCGTGAGGAACCACTCCATGTGCGTGAAGCCCTCGCCCATCCCGAGGACCTCGAGCGCGGCGCGCCCCAGCGCGAGCCCGCCCGCGAGCCTGGGCTGCTCGAGGTCGCGAATGCTGATCGCCATCGGGCTGATCCATTCCTGCTGCGAGGCCTCGAGCGGCTTGGGGAGGTAGAGCGTGACGTTCTCGATCGCCGGCTTGCCGCGCACGCAGATCGTGTCGTAGGTGTGCTCCTCGCCCTCGATGTACTCCTCGCAGCTCGCCTCGCTGAGGCGACCGAGGGCAGGCAGCGTTCGCTCGAGCTCCGCCCAGCTGTCGACCTTGAAGGTGTCGGAGCAGCCGGCGCCGCCGATGGGCTTCAGGATGAGCGGGAAGCCGATCTCCTCGGCGGCCTCGTGGACCTCGGCGGCGGTCTGGACACGCCGCGACTTGGGCACCCGAAGACCGGCCGCGCGGAGGCGCTGCTTCATGACCTCCTTGTCACGGAAGCCGACGACGGTATCGACCGACATGCCGGGCAGCCCCCAGCGCTCTCGAAGGCGCGCGGCGAGGAGCATGACCGGCTCCCAGTTCGCGAGCACGCGGTCGATGCTGCGGCCGCGCATCCAGTCCGAGACCCGGTTCATCACGTCGTGCTCGTCGAGCATGCGCGGAACGGTGAGGTAGTCGGCGAGGTACGGCTTGACGTCGTCGGGAAGCGAATCGCGGGGCGTGTCACCGACGCCGTACACCGTGGCGCCGACCTCGGCGAGGCCGCGCGCGAACTTGGTCATCTCCCTGGGGTACCCGGGTGAAAGGAAGACGACCCTCATCAAGAGCTACTTGCTACGGCTCGCGCCGTTCGTCCAGCGGAACGGGCAGCGAGGGCCTTATTCCTTATTCGCCGCCATAATCGTGCCCGCGGCCGTCGTCGCGCCCGTGGTCCTCGGCCTGCGGGTGTGGGCGGGCCTCTCCCTGCGCGACGCGCGCGTCCGTGCGCTGGTCCCCCTTCGCAGCGCGACCTAGACGCTCACTTCACGCCGGGGACGGGGCTGCCCTTGTCGGCGTCGTAGTAGAGAGTGCCAGCGCGCTTGTAGCGCTTGTCCGCACCGCACACCTTGAGGAGGTAGTTGCCGGTGCCGTCCATGCCGTGGTCGTCCTCGGTGACGAGGTCGATCTTCTCCTTCGGGCAGCCGTGGTCGAAGGAGGCGGTCGACACGAGCTTGCTCTTGTCGAGGCTCGCCCCGGGCAGGCATGCCTGTGCTGCGAGGGCGACGAACAGCGCGGGAACGGCGAGAATGGTGGGGCGAATCGTCTTCATGCCCCTTTGAGCCTCGTGGCCGGCGGCAGTCGCAGACTATTTTCGCCGAGGGCACCCGGTACTAGGATCCCCCGGTGGACAACGTCGCCGTCGCACGCGCCCTCGAGGACCTCGCCGACCTGCAAGAGCTGTCGGGCATCGCGGTCTTCAAGGTCCGCGCGTTTCGCGGGGCGGCACGCGCCATCGAAGGGCTCTCCGAGAGCATCGCGGACCTCACCCGCGACAACAAGCTGAAGGACGTGCGAGGCGTCGGCGAAGGGGTGGCCCGGCGCATCAAGGAGCTCTTCGAGACGGGGAAGATCGCCGAAGCCGAAGAGCTCCGCGAGAAGCTCCCGCCTGGGCTCGTCGACCTGATGAACCTCCCGGGCATCGGGCTCAAGACCGCGCAGCAGGTCTGGAAGGAGCTCGCGATCACGTCCGTCGACGAGCTCGAGGCCGCGGCCAAGGCAGGCAAGCTCCGAGATCTGCCGCGCTTCGGGCAGAAGCGCGAGGAGAAGCTCGTCCTCGCCATCGAGGCCTGGCGCAAGCGCGCGGCCGCGCCGAAGCGTCGCCCCCTCGCCGAGGCGATGCTCGCCGCCGAGGCGCTCGTCGAGCGCGTGCGCGCCGTCCCCGGCGTCATCGTGTGCGAGTACGCCGGCAGCCTGCGTCGTCGCGCCGAGACGATCGGAGATCTCGACATCCTCGTCGCCGCGAAGCTCGAGGACACCGCAGCCATCATGGACGCCTTCGTCCATGCGCCCGAGGTCGTCGAGGTGCTCGGCAAGGGCGACACGAAGACGAGCGTCGTCCTCGAGGGCGGCATGCAGGCCGATCTGCGGGTCATCGAGCTGGAGGCGTGGGGCGCGGCCATCCAGTACTTCACCGGCTCGAAGGATCACAACGTCGCGATGCGCACCATCGCGGTGAAGAAGAAGCTCAAGGTCAGCGAGTACGGCGTGTTCGACGCGGACGGCAAGAAGATCGCCGGCGAGACCGAGGCGTCGGTGTACGAGGCGATCGGGCTCCGCTGGATCCCGCCGGAGCTCCGCGAGAACCGCGGCGAGATCGAGGCTTCCATCGCGAACACGCTCCCGAAGCTCGTCGAGCTCGGCGACCTCCGCGGCGATCTCCACATGCACACGACGGAGACGGACGGTAAGAGCAGCCTCGAGCAGATGGCCGAGGCCGCGCGCGCTGCGGGTCGCGCCTACGTCGCCATCACCGACCACTCGGAGACGCTCACCTTCGTGCGCGGCATGGGCAAGGAGCGCCTGCGTGCACAGCGAAAGAAGATCCACGAGGTCGAGGAGAGCCTCCACGGGGCCATCCGGCTGTTCGCCGGCCTCGAGGCCGACATCCTCGTCGACGGCACGCTCGACGTCGAGGACGAGCTGCTCGAGCTCGAGTGGGTCGTCGGCAGCGTGCACACGCACTTCGGCATGACCCGCGAGGAGATGACCAAGCGCGTGGTGAAGGCGATCGAGTCCGGCAAGATGGACTGCCTCGGTCACCCGACGGGCCGCCAGCTCGGCTGGCGCGAGCCTTACGCGATCGACATGGAGGCCGTTCTCCAGGCCATGAAGCGCACGGGCGTCGCGATCGAGATGAACTGCTCGCCGAGCCGCCTCGACATCGACGAGCACACCGCACGCATGGCGCGCGACATGGGCGTCCCCGTCGTCCTCAACAGCGACGCGCACGGCGTGCGCGAGCTCGTGCACCTCCGCTACGGCATCGGCATCGCGCGCCGCGCCTGGCTCTCCGCCGAGCACGTCCTCAACACGCGCACGGCGAGCGAGCTGCAGGAGTGGCGAGCCGCGCGGCGTAGCTGACGGGGCGTCGACCGAACATGGACGCCTTCGAGCCTGCGCTTCGCTCGGTCATCGAGCCGCCCTGGACGTCGATGAAGCCGACCGTCGTGGGCCCGATGCCCTCGCGAGGAGGAACCCCCGACGTCTACGTGACCGTACGCGTGAACGGCATGCCCGACTTGCGCGTCGACGTCTGGGCCGGAGAGTCGCGCTCCGCATTCGAGGAGGTCGAGATCTGGCATCCCTGGCTGGTGATCGGCTTCGGCGCTCACGTTCATCTCGTGAACCTCGATTCGCACGAAGCCACGGCCATCGACCTCGGCTGCTACTTCGGGCACCTCTATCCCGTCGGCGACGCCCTCCTCGTCGCCTCCGCGGAGCGCCTTCTGCGCGTCGAACGCGACGGCTCCGTCCGGTGGCGCAGCGAGGCGCTCGGGGTCGACGGCGTCCTCGTCGACGACGTCACCGGTAACCTCGTCACCGGGCGCGCCGAGCACGACCCGCCCGGTGGCTGGCGACCTTTCCTCCTCGCGCTCGATACCGGACGAGAGCTGCAGAGGAACGCATAGACTGCCGCGAATGGCTCGTCTCGCGGCGCTCGTCCTCGGTCTCGTCGTTGCAGCGGCTGCCGGCTGTCGGTCGCAGTCGAACGAGCCGGGGCCGACCGACGCCGGTCTCGATGCCTCCGATGGCGCGGCCGCCGCGACGAGCACGGCAACGCTTCTCCCCACCAAGGACTCCGCCGGTCGCACGACCGCAGGTGACTCCGGCGCGGATGCCGGCATCGACCCGGTCGCGCAGCTCGCTCGCGGCAAGCTGCTCTACGGGCGCTACTGCAACTTCTGCCACGGCGAGGCGGGGGTCGGGTACGCGGCGGATCAGGCGCCGAAGCTCGCGAGCGACGATCTGCTCAACCTCGCGAGCGACGATTTCCTCCGCGACGCGATCGTCAAGGGCCGCCCTGGCACCACGATGAGCGCGTGGTCGATCGCGCGAGGCGGGCCGCTCGGCTACGACGACGCCACGGCGATCGTCGCGCTCCTGCGGACATGGCAGAAGGGCCCGTCGGTCTCGACCGACGCGCGCAAGGTGGACGGCAACGCCGAGCGAGGAGCGCCGCTCTACGCCACCCACTGTGCGAGCTGTCACGGCGCGAAGGGCCGTGACGGGAAGCACAACGCGCTCGCCAACGCGGAGCTCCTCGCGTCGGCGACCGACGGGTTCCTCGCCACGACCGTCGAGCAAGGCCGCGCGGGCACTCCGATGCCCGCGTTCGCGACCAAGCTCACGACAGCGCAGATCGACGACGTCGTCGCGCTCCTCCGCAGCTGGCAGCGACCTCCCGAGGAGGCGGCCGAGCTCCCGCCGAAGCCGGGCGAGCTCACGAACGTCGTCATCAACCCGCGCGGACCGCAGCCGAAGCTCGACGCGAAGGCGGACTTCATCAAGGCCGATCTCGTGAAGGCCGAGGTCGATCGCCACGCGACGATGATCATCATCGATGCACGGCCTCCCTCCGACTACGCGCGCATGCACATCGCCGGGGCGATCAGCGTCCCGTTCTACCAGGTGGAGGCCTTCTCGAAGCAGCTCCCGAAGGACCGCTTCGTGCTGACCTACTGCGCGTGCCCGCACGCCGAGAGCGTGAAGGTGCGCGATGCGCTACGCCGCCTCGGGTACCCGCGAGCCGCCGTCATCGACGAGGGGATCCTCGCGTGGCGCGATCGCGGCTACCCCGTGCGCGGCGGCGCAAAGCCCTGACCTGGAGCGCGGGCTGCAACCGCGGCCTAGCCGGTGACCTTCGCGAGGTACGTGTCGAGCATCGGGACCGTCGGGCCCGACAGATCGAACGCGCTCGCGTCGCCGATGCCGAGCCCGCCCGCGGCGATCGCCGCCTTGATCACCGGCGCCGCGAACGGCTTGCTCTTCGTGACGGCCTCGTAAGACGGGCTCAGCGTCTGCAGGACGGAGATGCCGGCGACGTCGGCCGCGATGCGGTCGGTGCTCACGATGAACACCTTCGGCTTGCCGGTGATGCCGCCCTTCCAGGTCGAGGGCGCGCCGCTCGGCTTGTCGTTCATCGTCGGGCCGCCGGAGATGACGGCCTCGTAGCCGTCGGCGATGACGAGCGAAGGCGTGAACGCCTTGTTGATCTGCGCGACCTGGTTGTAGAGGATCGCCGTGTTGTGATTCTTGAGGTTGCCGTCGCGGGCGCGGTCCTCCGCGTGCACGAGCCCCAGCGCGATCTTCAGCGACATCGTCACCTGCGCGATGAAGTGGGTCTTCACGCACGACAGGATGATGTGGTGGTCGGCGCTGGTGACGTCGACGGGGAGGCGGATGGTGCCCTTCCAGTCCTTCGTCGAGCCGGTCGGGAGCGCCAGCCACTCGACGTTCGCGTCGTTCTCGTCGAAGACGGTTGCCTTCAGGCCGAGCTTCTTCGCGGCGCCGGTGATCCCGTTCGAGACGAGGTTGGCGGCGGTGCCCGTGTCGCCGAAGAACGAGCGGTCGCCGATGCGAATGTCGGTGACGCCGATGTCCTTCAGCATCCCGCCGACGGCGAGGATCGTCTCGGGTGACGTCGAGTACGGGTAGACGTCGCCCGAGTTGCTGTTGACGCGCAGGTAGACCGATTGGCCCGGCTTGATCATGCCGAGGCCGATCGTCTCCGCGAGCGCGGCCTGGAGCGCCTTGTTGCGATCCGTCTCGTCGTAGCCCATGCCGACCAGGTGCTTCGTCGTCGTCGTCGTCGCGTTCGGGTCCGCGGGGTCGCCCGTGCCGGTGGGGGCAGGAGTCGGCGTGCCCGTCGTCGTCGTCTCGCTGCTGCCGCAGCCGGCGAGCCCGGCGGCGCCGAGCCAGGTGCCGACCGTCCCGAGCATGACCGCCTGCACCATCTGGCGCCGCGTGAGCTCCTTCGAGACGAACTCCTCCGTGAGCGACCTGGATTCGAGGGTGCGGCCGCCGGCTTTACGCGAGGTCTTGATGAACATGCGAGGCGGACACTAGCACCTTAAACTCAGGCGGCACGCGACACGCTCTTACATGTATGGCCCCGCGAAATTGCACGCCTTTACGACGCGAAAGGCACTAATGGACCATGGAAGTGAGCATCCACGCACTCGCGCAGCACGGCCCGCGAAGGCCCCTCGAGCCCATCACGCTCGCCGAGCCCTCTCCGCCCGAGGGCCGCGACGTCGACGTCGAGGTCATGAGCTGCTCGGTCTGTCACAGCGACGTGCACCTCCTCGACGGCGACTGGGGTGAGGTCGCGCGTCCGCTCGTCCCCGGCCACGAGATCGTCGGAAGGGTCGTGCGTGCCGGTGAAGCCGCGGCGCTTGCGGTCGGAACCATCGTCGGGATCGGATGGCAATCAGGGGCCTGCGGCGCGTGCCCGGCGTGTCGCTCGGAGCGCGAGCACCTCTGCACGGGCGGCAAGCTGCGGACGTGCGTGGGGAGGCAAGGCGGCTTCGCCTCGCGCGTCCGCTGTGACTCGCGCTTCTGCTTCGTGCTCCCCGCGTCGCTCGACCTCGCGAGCGCCGCGCCGCTGCTCTGCGCAGGGCTCACCGTCTTCTCTCCACTCGAACGACTCGGCGCGAAGCCCGGGGTGCGCGTCGGGGTGGTCGGTGTCGGGGGGCTCGGTCATCTCGCGGTGCAGTTCGCGCGTGCCCTCGGCGCCGAGGTCCTCGCGTTCGACCCCGACGCGAGCAAGCGCGAGCTCGTCCTCGGGCTCGGAGCGAGTGAGCTCGTCGATGCGCGCGGTCCGCTGCCGAAGGGCGTCGTCGATCTCCTGCTCGTCACGACGCACGCGTCGCTCGCGTGGGACGACTGGATGGGCGTGGTCGATCTCGAGGGCACGCTCTGCCTCGTGGGCGTCCCGGGCAAGCCGCTCTCGCTCGCCGCCGACCCGCTCATGGACGAGCAGAAGAAGGTCACCGGCAGCGTCATCGGAAGCCCTCAGGCGATGCGACGGATGCTCGCCCTTGCCGCCCAAGAGTCGATCGCGCCGATCGTCGAGCACATGCCGCTTGCACGCGCCAACGAAGCCGTCTCGCGCGTGCGCGAAGGCGCCGCCCGAATGCGCATCGTTCTCGACATGGTGTGACAGGTTTGTTCGAGGTTGAATTCCGACGTTGCGCGGATGAAACGAAAGCCCGCCCGCGGCCACGTGAAACCGGGCATTTGCAGTTGGTACGGAATCCGCATCAGGCCCGAACAGCGCCGCGTCGAGGCTTGCCCCCCCGAGTCCGATGCGGCGCGCTTTTTCCCTCCGATGAGAACCGACCTAAGCCGTGACGAGCCCTCTCGACCGGTCGACGGCGAGGGAGTCGGGACGGCTGCGCAGCGGCGCGAGACGCTCCGCATCGATCCGGTCGTCGTCGTCGATCAGCTCCTCGTGGAGGTGCGGCAGACGCTGGAGAGCCAGCCCCCGTCGAGCCAGCGGCGCACGCTGCTCGGCAAGCTCGAACGCCTCGACCGGAGCGTCGCGCGCTGGAGCAGCTTTCCGCCCCACGACGACCAGGTCCAGGCGATGCTCGACGTCCTGCACGCGCTCCAGGATTCCATCCCCACGGGTCTCTGAGCTGCGCTGTACCATCGAGCCGTGTCGGCCTCCGGCTTCCGCGGTTCGCTCGTCGCGCTCGGTGTCACCGCCGGCGTGTCGTTCGCGCTCGCGGGCTCCGCGGCGGGCTGCGACGGCGACACGGACCTGAGCGCGACGCTGAACGACGGCGGCAACGAGGCCGACGCGACGCCACGCGACGCCGGGCCGAGGACCATCGTGACCACGCTCGCGCCCAGGCTCACGTCCGCTCCGGCCGTGAAGGCGAGCGCGACGTGGGCTGCCTATCGGCTCGACGACGGTGAATGGCACACGCTCGCTCCGGAGTCGGAGGGGAGCTACGCGTTTCCGCTCGCGGTCGCACGCTGGACGCTCGCTCTCGTCTGCGCCTCGCCCGACGACGAGCTCACCACCGTCGCGATCCATCATCGAACGAGCGCGACATCGGTCGTCGAGCTCACCCTCGACGAGTACTGCACGCCGGCGCCGCCGCCCGCCGAGTACGCGTTCACCGGCACGCTCACCAACATCCCGACGACCACGCAGTGGTTCGACTTCGGCTACGCGCGGACCTCTCGAGGAGAGGCCATCCCCGTGAGCGGCGCGACCGGCACCTACGAGATCGTCGGGATCGAGCCGGGAACCTGGGACCTGTCGTTCGCCGTTCGCGACGAGCCGTTCCGCCCGATCACACGGTTCGTCATGAAGCGCGGCGCGGTCGTGACGAGCGACGCGATCATCGACGTCGACCTCACCGGCCCCGGCTCCTTCGCGCCCGGCAGCAAGTCCCTGCAGCTCCATTCGCTCGTCACGGGCGACACGGTCACGCCCGTCGTCTTCTACGGCGCGGGCGGGCCGCTCGGCATCGACGTCGGGCCGCAGGACGTGCCGGACGGACAGCCGGACGTGACGCTCGCGTACTCGACCGTGCCCGCGGCCGTGCAGGCCGCCACCGATCGCTACTACGGCGAGCTGATGGCAGAGCAGGATCGGCGCACGGGCAGCCGCATGATCTCGTTCGACGTCCACGAGCCGATCGATCTCGACATGACGTTCTTGCCCGACCCACCCGTGGCACCCGTGGTGGTCGTCGCGACGAGCCCGCACGTCCGGCTCGAGACGAAGCTCGCGGTGCTTCCGAACGCGGAGCGCCACGAGGTCATGGCGCTCGCGGCGCGCAACCGGCGCACGCAGCTCGGCTGGCGCTCGACGTACGACGCACCCTCGGTCGGCACCGCCACCCTTGTCACGGACGTCACGCCCGACCTCTCGGCACTGGCGGGCTGGAAGCCGGCGTGGGGATTGCCGACCGGCGTCGCCACGACGGTGTTCGTCACCGCGTTCGAGACCCCGAAGGCGCTCGGAGACGGGAAGATGCAGCGAAGCGCATCGAAGGGACAGGTCGTCACTCCATGATCGACGAGACGTCTTTGGCACACCGTCGGTCGCGCGCAGGTTGGCTGATGCTTCTCGCCCTCGTCGGCTGCTCACGTCCGGGGGTCCAGTCCACGGACGGTGGCGTCGACGCGAGCGCGAGCGAGCCTTCCTCTACGGCTGCCGCCTCCTCGTCGCCGGAGGCGCTGGCCAGTGCGCCCAGCGCGGCGCCGCGCGCGCGCGCCGTATCGGGCGCGGTCGGCTCGGGCTCGAGGCACGCCGCTCGAGCGTCACGCGCGTCGAGGCTGCCCCTGTCCTCTCTGCCAACGTCGCCGCGCTCCGCAAGCAGCACGGCGGCGCGCTGCCCGCGTCGCTCGCGGTGCAGGCGACCGACCTCGGCGCCGATCGCCGTCGCGCCATCCTCGTCGGTGCCGAACGGAGCGACGGCACGCACGACAGCCCGATGCTCTTCGTCGTCGACGAGCATGGAGCGCTGCTCTGGTCGAAGGACCGGCCGGCCGCGGGCATCAAGCCGCCCGTCGGCGCGCTCGCGATCGCGGCAGGACCTCACGGACGCTTCGCGCTCGCGGCGTGCGACACACCGACGTCGTCAGTCGCCCTGCGCCTCTGGGACGACGACGGCTCGCCGTTCGCCGCGTTCCCTGAATCAACCCGGGACGAGGCACGCCCTCACTTCGGCGTGTTCCAGCCGCCGACCGCGGCCGTGAGCGCCTCGGCCTCCTTCGGGCCCCACGTGCCCGGGTCGTACGCGTACATCGGGCTCGGGCCGTGGATGACCGGGTCGACGATGGCCCACGCCGCCTCGACCACGTCCTGGCGTGCGAAGAGCGTCGGGTCACCCATCATCGCGTCGCCGAGGAGGCGCTCGTAGTCGCCGAGGCGGGCGCCCGTGCCCTGCTCGGGCTCTTCGGCGAACGCGAGCTCGGTGGGCTCGCCCATCATCTTGTCGCCGTGCACCTTCGCGCGGGCGCCGAGCGCGATGACGACCTTCGGGCTCACGCGGAAGCGGATGTAGTTGCCCATGCTGGGCGCCGGCTCCTTGAACACGACCTGCGGCGGGTTCTTGAGCTCCACCATCACCTCGGTGCAGGTCATCGCGAGCGATTTTCCGGCGCGCACGAAGAACGGCACGCCCTCCCAGCGCCACGAGTCGACGTAGAGGCGGAGCGCGGCGTAGGTCGCCATGTACGAGTCGGGCGCGACGCCGGGCTCGTCTCGGTAGCCGTTGAACTGCCCGCGCACCATGTTGTCGGTGCTGAGGGGCCGCGTGTTGCGAAGGACCTTCGCCTGCTCGTCGCGGATCGCCTCGGGGTAGGTGCTCGAAGGCGCCTCCATCGCCAGGTAGCTGACGACCTGGAGCAGGTGATTCTGGATGACGTCGCGGATGACGCCGGTCTCGTCGTAGAACTTGCCGCGCCCCTTCACGCCGAACGACTCGGCCATCGTGATCTGGACGTTCTCGACGTAGTTCCGGTTGAGGATTGGCTCGAGGAACGCATTCGCGAACCGGAAGTAGAGGATGTTCTGCACGGCGTTCTTGCCGAGGTAGTGGTCGATGCGGAAGATCGACTCCTCCGGGAAACGCGCGTGGAGGATCTTGTTGAGCGACTGCGCCGACGCGAGGTCGCGGCCGAAGGGCTTCTCGACGACGACGCGCGCGCCCTTGGCGAGGCCGGCCTGCTCGAGACGCTCGACCACGGTGGGGAAGAGGCTCGGCGGGATCGCGAGGTAGTGCAGCGGGCGCTTGGCCCCCGCGAGGTGCTTCTTGACCTGCTCGAAGGTGTTCGCGTCGCTGTAGTCGCCGTCGACGTACTGGAGCTTCTCGACGAGCCTGGGGAACGCCGTCGCGTCGAGACCGCCGTACTCCGTGACGCTCGCTCGCGCGCGCTCCACGAGCTGATCGCGAGTCCACCCTGACTTCGCCACGCCGATGACCGGAACGTCGAGGCGACCGCGGCGCGCCATCGACTGGAGGGCGGGGAAGATCTTCTTGTAGGCGAGGTCGCCCGTCGCCCCGAAGAAGACCAGCGCGTCGGAAGGAGGCGGCGGAGCGTTGCTCATCCCCAAAAGTTACCGGAAACGAGAGACGGGCAACGGGAAACGGGGAACGGGCAACGCGCGTGTCATCATTGTCCCCGTGCGCGCCCTCCTCCTCGCCCTGATCGCCGCCGGCTGCAGCCGCGATCCCGCGCCACGCCCCACCCCCGCGTCACCCCCCGCGCCTCTCCACGTGCCCGTGCCCGTGCCCGTGCCCGTGCCCGCTCTCCCTCTCCCTCTCGCTTCCGCGACCGCTGCGATCCCCACCGACTGGTGCATCGAGGGCATGCTCGCCCTCGACGAGGACTGCTGCTTCGTCGCCCCTCCCACGAAGAGCACGACGCTGCTCGTGTACCTCCACGGCATCGTCCCGCCGACCAAGGACAGCGTGCAGAAGCAGACCGTGCAGGGCGCGGTCACCCGGGCCGCGATGCGTGCAGGCGTCGCCGCGATCGTGCCGCGCGGTCGGCGCGGCATCGGCCCCGACGGCGCGCGCGACTGGTGGGCGTGGCCGACCTCGCCGGCGACGCACGCGCAGATGGTGAAGGAGATCGTCGCCCGCTGGAGCGTCCTCGAGAAGAAGCTCGAGGCGCTTCTCGGCACGAAGTTCGAACGCACCTACCTCGCGGGCTCGTCGAACGGCGCGTACTTCCTGTCGGCGCTCGCGCTCCGTGGCGACTGCGACGAGCTCGGCTTCCCCATCGACGGCTACGGCGCGATGTCGGGCGGTGCCGCGGGAGGTCGCGGCGCCGGCGCGCTCGCCGGGCGAACGCCGCGTCCCGTCTACGTCGGCTTCGGCACGTACGACGCGGACACGAAGTCCGGCGCGCGTGCGCTCGCGACCGTCTTCGAGAGCGCGCACTGGCCGGTGCGCGTTGCCGAGCACCCGTTCGGCCACGGCGCGCGCGAGGTCTACCTCGACGAGGCCTTCACGTTCTGGTCGGCCCGATGAGGCTGCAGGCTCAGGGCGTCCGGAGGACGACATCGTCGAGTCGAGCGGACCATCCGTCTTGCGGGACGTTCGAGTAGACACCGACGGCGTAGTCGCACCACTTCGGCGGCAACGCCAGGGTCGCGGGCGGGTCGACGACACCGGTACCGAGGACCACTCTGCCGGACGTCTCGATCGCCTCCAGCGTGACCGTGAGCTTGGCCCAGTCCGTCGTGACACGGAGCTCCCGCCACGCGCCGACGGGCATCGCCGCGAACGGGCTGAGGTACTTGACGGCGCCAGAGACGGGCGTGAACGAAGTCAGCCAGACCTCCGCCGACCCGGTCGCGGTCGGGCGAGCCTGGACGATGAGCGAGTAGAGCTGCTGGTTGGGCTCATTCCCGCAGTCGAGCGTGAGGAGGTCCGAGCGCGGTCCTTCGTTGACGACGGTCGGGACCTTCACGAGGTGGACCTTCGCGTTCAAGCTCACGAGCGACGTGCCCAGTGCGAACACCTTGTCCACGCCCCCGAACCGCTCCGTCGTGTCGTTCGCCGGCGCGATCGTGACCGAGAGGGAGCGCTGCGGCGAGGCTGACAACGTCGAGTCGAGCGTGGTGGTGGCGCCGGCGGCCGCGGTGCTGTCGAACGCGCCCGGCAAAGGCGCTTCGTCGAAGTCCTCGCACAGTCGCGCGTCGGCCTGCGTCGCGCAGAACGAGGCCGCGCCGGAATCACCGGCCTCGCGGTCGCCGCCGCTATCGCCGGGCGCGACGGCGTCGAGTCCAGCCTCGGTCGCCTCTACCGACCCCGAGAGTCCGTCGAGCGACGTGAGGAGACTGCATCCCACGACGCCGAGGAGGCAAGCGGCGGCGGCGGCGAAGGCGAGGCGCACATGGCCATGATACGCCGAACCGGCCTCTCCTGGCACGACCCGGCGAGGCTCACGGCGCGCCGGGAAAGCAGCTCCGGAGCGCGCGCCACGTGCCGTTCACCGAAGAGAAGCGATCGTTGCGATCGATCGCGAGCGCCTGCTCCACCCACGCATCGATCTCCGGCGAGAGCTCCGGCCGCAGCGCGTGGATGCGCGGGCGCGGATCGGACGTCACCGCCATCATGATGCGAATCACCGATTCGCCGTCGAACGGCAGCTTGCCGACCAGCGCGCGGAACAGGATCACCGAGAGCGAGTAGACGTCGGCGCGAGCGTCGGCCGCGGCCGCGCCCTGGAGGAACGCCTCGGGCGAGATGTAGGAAGGAGAGCCCGCGACCATCTCCGCGTCGGTGATCGTCGGGGCGCGCATCAGCTTCACGAAGCCGAAGTCGAGGAGCCGCACGCCGCCCCCGCGCGAAGGGTCGACGAGGAAGATGTTCTCCGCCTTGAGGTCGCGATGGACGAGGCCGCGATCGTGCGCCGTCGCGAGCGTGTCGACGATCGGGCCGAACGTCCGCTCGAGCCAGTCGAACGACGCGAGCTCTCCCCGCCGTTCGAGCTCGGTGAGGTGGGCGTCGAGGTCGCGCCCCTCGAGCAGCTCCATGACGAGCCCGAGCGCGCCTTCCGGCGTGCGCACCTGATGAAGGATGCGCACTGCGGACGTACCGAGCAGCTGGGACATGGACTGCGCTTCGCGGAAGATGCGCTCGGTCGCGTCCGGGTCCCCGACCGCGCCGTGCACGAGCTTGATCGCGACCTCGTCGCCGTCGACGAGATCGTGCGCGTGGTAGACGGTGCTCTGCCCACCACGACCGATCACCTTGATGATCTCGTAGCGACCGCCGAGGACCTGACCGGTGCGTGTTGTCACGGGGGCGGCCCGACCGTACCGCCCTGCCGCACCGAGCGCCAACGTTCCGGCCCTACGAAATGCGGCCGGTGGGATCTGGCGCGCTCCCTGCAGCTCGTCGTGACCTCGATGTCCCAACCCGCTCGTGCTCCCTTCGCCGCTCACGGCGCGCTCGGCCTCCCGGCGGTCGAGATCGACGCGTACAACGCCGAGCTCCGTGACGCCGAGGGGTTCGTCGGCGACCGGGCCAGCAACCGCGCCTTCCGCGCCATCCTCGAGGACTGGCGCGAGCGCCTCCGTCAGGTCGCGGGCGATGATCCGCTCGGCGAGGTGGCGAGCGACGACATCAGCAAGAAGAAGCTCGACAAGCTCCTCATCGAGGGTGACCCCGAGGCGGCGGGCGTGGTGCATGCGGCGATCGAGGACTTCGCGAGGGAGCTCGCGACGGTCGCGGGCCGCTTCCTGCGCATGAAGGAGTGGAAGGGTACGCAGCGCATCGCCGTCGGCGGCGGCCTGCGTGCGAGCCGCGTCGGCGAGCTGTCGATCGGGCGAGCCTCGGTGATGCTGAAGGCCGAGGGACACGCGGTCGACCTCACTCCGATCGGTCACGACCCGGACGAGGCCGGTCTCGTCGGAACGATTCACCTCGCTCCCTCGTGGATCTTCGCCGGCTACGACGGCGTGCTCGCGGTCGACATCGGGGGCTCCAACTTTCGCGCGGGCATCGTCGCGCTCGGGACGTCGAAGAAGTCGCAGGACCTCGCCGTTGCTGCCGTTCACGCCTCCGAGCTGTGGCGGCACTGCGACGAGAAGCCAAAACGCGCCGAGGCGATCGAGCACCTGGTGCAGATGCTCGAAGGGCTGATGAAGCGCGCCAACAAGGACGGCATGAGCCTCGCTCCGTTCATCGGCATCGGCTGCCCCGGAGTGATCGCGGAGGACGGTTCGATCGAACGCGGCGGTCAGAACCTGCCCGGCAACTGGGAGAGCAGCCGCTTCAATCTCCCGGCATCGCTCTGCGAGGCCATCCCGAAGATCGGCGAGCACCAGACGCACGTCGTGATGCACAACGACGCGGTCGTTCAGGGGCTCAGCCAGGTGCCGGTGATGAGCGACGTCGAGCAGTGGGGAGTCCTCACCATCGGGACAGGCCTCGGCAACGCCGAGTTCACGAATCGCTCGACGGACTCTGCAGCGTGACGCGCTCGCGCTTCCGCGCGCGGAGGCCGAGGAGCATGACGAGCCGACCCATCCCATCGTGCGCAGCACGCGGTCGACCGTGCTCGAGCCGCGGTACGCGTAGTCGGAGCTGCGGGGGACGTAGGGCTCGACGCGGAGCGCCTCGACGAGCGCCTTGTCGCCGAGCGCGTTGCCCTCGCGGTCGATCGTCACCGTGTGCCGCTCGCGGATCGCTTCGAGCACGGCGGCCTCGGTGACGGGCTCGCGAACGAAGACCAGCGTGCGGCAAAGACCGAGCACGCTCATCCAGTGGTAGTCCGACGAGCCGATCGCGGCGAGCGGGGCCGGCGCCTCCTCGTAGAACTTCACCATGTCCGCCCACCGCCAGTCGGCGCTGCGGTCGGAGTAGGCGATCGGATGCATGACCTCGGCGGCGTCGAACTCGGCGCGATGGGGGAGGAGCGCCGGCCAGAAGTGCTGCACCGGATGCGCTGCGACCGCGATGCCGTGCTGGGCGTGGATCGCGGCGATGACGCTCTCGAGCGGCTGATCGGGGCTCACGGTGCCCTCGATGCCGAGCGCGATCACGTGGAAGCGCGCGGTCGTCACCTCCTCGCCGGTCACGACGAGAGGGCCTCCGGTCGCGTTCGCGTACCAGCGCGCGGCGCGCGAGGGCAGGACGGTGTTGTGCTCCGTGACCGAGACGACGTCGAGCCCACGTCGAGCGGCCTGACGCACGATGCCGAGCGGCGAGAGCGAGCCGTCGCTCCAGCTCGTGTGCGCGTGGAAGTCGCCTTCGAGGACGCGATAGCCGGCACGATGAACGACCGGGCGCTCGGGATGCTCGTCGCACACGACGCCGCCCACGACGCCGAGGACGGCGAGGGCGATCGCCACGAGGTACTGCGGCGAGAGCTTGCTCATCGCTGCAGGATCGGGAGGAGCTGCCCTGCCGCCACGTAGTAACCGAGGATGAGGCCGGAGAGGATGAAGTAGTGGAGTGCGGTGGCCGCCGCTGCGCGCCCTCGCGAGAGCGCGAGCCCGCTGCGAAAGCACGCGAACGTGAGCACGATGCTCCAGAGGACCGTGCCGACCAGCAGCCACCCGCCCGCGGCGCCGAGAAGCCGCGCGGGCGACGGGGCGAACAGCGAGCCGCCTGCGATGAGCAGGAAGAAGAGGAACCACGGGCCGTACCCTTCGGCGTAGAGCGCGAAGACCCGCACGGGGCGGAGCCTGGGGGCGAACACGCGTGCCGCGAGGCCGACCGCGATGACATGCACGACCGGCGCGTAGGCGAACGAGAGCATTGCGGACAGCAGCTCGGTGGGCGCGAGCCGCCCCGTCGCGGTGATGCTGACGAAGGCGCCGAGCACGAAGAGAAACCTGAGCGCACCGAGGAGCGCGCGCCGTCCCTCTCTCTCCTCGATGCCGGCGAGCTCCGCGTAGCCACGGAAGGGCCGGAGCATCAGCCGCGCGGGCGTCGAGAGCGCGGACATCGCGAGGAGAGGATACCGGCGTTTTCGCCGTGCGTCTTTCGCGCTTCAGACGCTCGCGGCGGCTGAGGTGACGCGCAAGGCGCCCGCCTCGACGAGCGCGTCGACGACGCCCTCCACGTCTTCCCAGCTGTACCCCGCCTCGCTGAACCCCATCGCCTCGTGCGCCACGAACGAGCGCGTCCGTGACAGGCGACGCAAGAACGGAAGCGCGGTGCCTTCGATCACGATCTCCCGGGACGCATCGACGGGGGCAGGACGGCGCGTGTAGGCCGCCGGCGGATGGACCTGAACGAGGACGTCGTCACCGGTACGCAGGTAGGTGAGCGCTCCTTCGACGACGTCGACTCGATCGTTGCGGCCGAGCGGGCCACGCGAGACGGGGAGACGGTGGCCCGGCTCGAGCCCGCGTGTCGACAGCTGCTCGTACCAGGTCGAGGCCATCCGGTTCACGTCGAGGGCGGCGACCTGCTGCTGCAGGTCGAGGAGACGGGCGCGCAGCACCTGCTCGAGCGCGGCAGGCATCTCTCCGTTCGCGAGTGTGTCGAGCTCGACGCAGGGAAGCTCGCGCCGCCATGCCGCTTCTGCACAGAGAAGGGGTTCGAGGGTCTTCGTCACGAGCTGGAAGGCGCTCATCGAGGTGACGTACATCGAGAGTGCGAGAGAGCGCCCCACGCCGCGCGGCTTGTGCCACGTGCCGGAGGGCAGATAGAGCATGTCGCCGGGTCGGAGATGCGAGCTGACGAAGGTGCTCTCGTCGGGCGGCTCGATCTCTTCCCAAGGCGCGCCGAGCCGGCCGTGACTCGCGGCCACCAGGTGGGTGGGCGCGTCGAAGGCGCGCTCCGGGGAGTGAAGCCACTCCTTCTCACCCTCGATCTGCATCACCCAGACGGCGCGGTTGTCGAAGTGCGTGCCGAAGCCCGCCTTGTCTGGCGAGTAGTAGCAGTTCACGCGAAAGTCGCCGGCGACCACGGTCTCGCGCTTCAGGTCGGTGAGATAGCGCGAGAGCGGCGCGTGGGCCTCGTGGACCGAGCCGAGGCAGATCGTCATCCCGGACGCGTAGCAGGCCTCCACCGCGCCCGGCTCGATCACGATCTCCTCGTGGTGACCGTCGCGATTCAGCATGCCCGCCTTGAGATCCACGAGCCCGAGGCTGGCGTAGTAGGCGTCGAGATCGAAGAGCTCCGCGAACTTCTCGGGGCGCCCCGGGATGTAGAGCGGCTTCCGATCGTAGTGCTCGGCAAAGAAGTGCGCCGGCGAGATGGGATCCAGCAGGCGGCTCCACGTGCCGTTTTCTCGAAACGTCATTCCACTCTCCTCGGCGGGTCGTCGGTCGGATCAGGAGCGATGCTCAGGTGTCGGGCTTCGCGAGGACATCGAAGTCGAAGGCCTCGTCGAGGTGCTTGCGGATGTCGCCGAGCGACAGGCCCAGCCCGTCGAGGATCGCGCGCAGCGAGCGCTGCCCGTCGACGCGGCGCAACACCTCACGCCAGCTCTTCGTGTCGTCCTCGTCGAGCACGAAGCGCACCTCGTCGTCGACGATCAGGTACGAGATCGGCTCGCCGGCGACCGTGTCCGGACGCACCATGTAGACGTTCGCGGCGAAGCGCAGCGGCACGTCGAGGTCGATCTCGCGACGCGCGGGGGAGAGCTGCGCGGCGATTGCGTCTTCGTTCCATTCACGGAGGCTGGTCAACGCGGGAATGGCCGACGCTGGCCCTGGCCGTGCTGCCGCGTCGCGCGCCATGCGCTCGAGGAGGCCGAGGTTGGTGAGGAGTAGCAGCGGCCCGACGGCCCCGCGCTGCGGATCGCGAGCCAGGTCGGCAAGGAGCTCGTCGAGGAGCCCTGCGGCCAGGATCGGGTGCTTGCCGTCGCCGAGCGCCTCGCGCACGAGGGCGCTGTCGTCGGCCATGAGCGCGTTGTAGACGAGCCGCGACGTGAAGCGAGAATCGACGCCGCCGAAGAAAGGGATCTTCGGGGTGAGGCGCAGCGACTCCGGCACCTTTCCCACCATCGCCTGGCGGAGCATGTGCTTCTCCCAGAACAGCGCCGCATGGGCGCGCGGGGGGATGCGCAGCACGTACTCGAGGAGGCCCTGGTCGAGGAAGGGTGCCTCCGACGCGTGACCGAGCCCTGCGGCGAGGCGGTCGTCGCGCCACAGCACGTCGGTCTCGAAGCCCTCGAGGCAGTAGTCGGCCCGGCGTTGCCAGGCGTCGCGTCGCTGGGGCCGGCCCGAGGCACGCGCCAGGAAGTCGCCCGAGAACACGCTGCGGCCCATCCACGTCTCGACGGCGAGGGTCTCGGTGGTGTGCCATTGCTCGCGCTGCTTGGTGGCGAGATCGTCGATGTACTCGTCGAAGCCGCCACCCTCTGCGCCTCCGTGATTCCGAAAGTCGGCGCCTGCGAACTCGTCGCTGCCCTCGCCGTTGAGCATCCGGTGGAGATCGGGGCGCACCTCGCGGGCATGCCGGTGGAGGTGAAACTTGTAATAGTGCTGAAACGCGCAGAACGGCGTCTCGGTGAGCCACAGCAGGCGGCGCCAGTCATCGGGCGAGATGGGCTCCTCGACTCGGAACAGCACCTGATGCTCGGGGAGCCCGAGGGCGGTCGCCGCGCGGTGGGCGAGGACGGCGTCGCCGTTGCCGAAGGTGCTCTGGCCGAGGACGGTGAAGGTCGGGATCCGCGCACGACGTGCAGCCAGCGCGGCGATGCTCAGCGAGTCGATACCGCCGGAGAGGAGCAGCCCACAGCGCTCCGCATCGGCGCCCAGCGCGTCGTCGACCGCGCGCTCGAGCTCGGCCCCGTAGCCGTCGATGATCTCGGCGTCGGTGCGCGAGTCGGCGGCGAGCTCCTCGGGAGACGGATCGGGGTGCGTGTACCAGCGCCGAGGCTCGACGGTCGCTCTCCGCACGTCGGCGACGAGGAGTGTGCCGGGAGCGAGCGGCTCGATGCCGATGATGAACGACGACAGCGGATGCGAGCGGCGCGGCATCGCCTCGCGCGCGAGCGCCGCCAGCCAGTCGACCTCGCGCGGGCACTCCGGATGCGCGAGCAGCGCCTTCAGCTCCGAGCCGAACAGCAGCGTGTTGCCGACGCGTGCATGGAAGAGCGGCCGGCCTCCCACGCGATCGCGCGCCAGCGTCAGACGCCCTTCTCGTTCGTCCCAGATCGCGATCGCAAACGGACCCTTCAGGCGCTCCACGAGCGCGGCTCCGGCCTTCTCGTAGAGTCGTCGCGGATCGTCGGCGCGCCCGTCGAGCGCCATCAACACGGGCGCTTGTTCGTCGTCTTCGGCCGAGACGGGAAGGACGAGGCCCAGCGGCCCGCGCCGGATCACGCGACGCTCGGCGAGGCCGCGGTGGGCGATGGCGCTCCCCATCGCTTCGAGGATGGACTCGTGTGCGATGTCGAGAGGTGCGCCGTCGAGGCGCAACAGACCCGTGAATCCAGCCATGACTCTCCTCGCCGAAAAAAGAACGACGCCGCACCCGCAAGACGGGTGCGGCGTTCCACCACCAACGTGGTGGCGCGCTGGAGTCTTACTTCTTGAGCTCTTCGCGCGGCTTGGTTCCGGCCTTGATGCTCGTGTTCTTGATCTTCATGGTCAGTCTCTTTCGTTCGTGGGTGGAGAGTTGCCGGAGCAGAGCGAGGTCGCGGCGAGAGGTCGCCGCGGGCTCGACTACTTCTTCTGCTCTTCCTTGGGCTTGGTTCCGGCCTTGATGCTCGTGTTCTTGATCTTCATGGTGAGTCTCTTTCGTTGATGGGTTGAAGGGGTTGTCGGGGCGGACGGCTTGCGCCGCTCTCCCCGACACGTCGACACTATGTGGCCGCAGTTACCGTTGCCAATGCGGTTCCGAGCAGATCACGCAATGCTCATCCCGGCGCTCACGTGATGCTCACGTTCGTGGAGGGTGATGACGAAGGCTTCACCAGCAGGGCACGTGCCAGCGGTGCGGGCCTCGAGCGCTCGACGAAAATGGTTGCCTGTCGTTCCCCAGGACTGTGCACGCACACGTTCGCGGTGTTCATGAACGCCGAAATGGCTTCGGGTCATCTGTCCTTCGCCGCGTTCACGCGACCGCCGACGCGGGCACGCCGGTTGCTGATTGGACGACGCCGCATGCTCCGCTCACGCAATGCTCACGCTCGAGAGCACTCTCTTCGGCGCACGCCCTCACTCGGTGCACTAGGTTGAGAGGGGTCGTGTCCGCCGCTTTCTCCCGCTCCGTTCAGGCCATGCGCGCGGGGCACCGCCGGCGGTCGCTCGCGGCGATCGCGACCGCGATGGTCCTGCTCGGCGGCTGGCTCGCGTGGCTCTTCTTCGCCCGCGTTTCGCGCTACGAAGTGAGCGAGGTGGCGCGCGTCGAGGTCGGGCAGACCGCGCATCGGATCGCCGCCCCGGTCCTCGGCAAGGTCACCGCAGTGCACCTCGCGCTCGGAGCGGCCGTCGAGGTCGGGGACATCCTCGTCGAGATCGACGACGAGCCGCAGCGCCTCGAGCGCGGCGAGAAGCAGGCGCGCTACGACGCGGCGGCGGCGCAGCTTGCGCCGCTCGCGCGCGAGGTGGCGGCCCACGAGCAGGCGCTCGCCGAGACCCTGCAAGCAGGGCGGGCGCGCATCGACGAGTCCAAGGCGCATGGCCGTGAGTCGGAGGGCGCTGCGCGCTTCCAGGAGGCCGCGGCGGCTCGCGCGGAGCGTTTGCGTCGCGAGGGCCTCCTCTCCGAGTCCGAGATGGAGCGGTTCACGGCCGAGGCGCAGCAGAAGCGCCTCGCGGCCGAGGGGCAGGAGCGGGCCACCGAGCGCACCGACGCCGAGCACCGGAGCCGAGCCAGCGAGCTGCGCGCGGAGCTCGCCGGGCTCGCGCGACAGGCCGCTGCGCTCGAAGGCGAGAAGGCCGTGCTCCGCGCCGCCATCGATGGGCTGGTCGCCGACATCGAGCGGCGGAAGGTGCGTGCGCCCATCGCGGGAAGGATCGGCGAGATCACCGTGCTCCGCGCCGGCGCGTTCCTGAAGGAGGGCGATCCCATCGCCGCCGTCATCCCGGCGGGCGAGCTTCGCATCGTGGCCGAGTTCCCGCTCTCCTCGGTAGGGCGCGTGCGCGCGGGACAGACCGCGCGCACACGCCTCGAAGCGTATCCGTGGACCGAGTACGGCACCGTGCCCGCCGTCGTCGAGAGCGTCGGCACCGAGGCGCAACGTGCGCACGTGCGCGTCGAGCTCACGCTGCAGCTCCCACCGTCATCCCCGATCCTCTTGCAGCACGGCCTCCTCGGCAAGGTCGTCGTGGAGGTCGAGCGCGTCTCGCCAGCGACCTTGCTGCTCCGTGCAGCTGGGCAGCTGGTGCGCACGCGCACAGGCGACGTGCCTGCGCCGTGAAGAAGAGGAACTCGCGACGGCTACGCGTGCCCGAGGTGGTGCAGACCTCGGGCATGGACTGCGGCCCGGCGGCGTTGAAGTGCCTGCTCGAGGGGTACGGCATCAACGTGTCGTACGGGCGTCTTCGCGAGGCCTGCCAGACCGGCGTCGACGGCACGTCGATCGACACGCTGGAGCAGATCGCCGGCCAGCTCGGCCTCGACGTCGAGCAGGTGCTCATCCCACCCGAGCACATCTTCCTCGCCGAGGCCGCTGCGCTGCCCGGCATCGTCGTGCTCACGTCACCGGGCGGGGCAACGCACTTCGTCGTGCTGTGGGGGCAGCTTGCAGGCCGCGCGCAGGTGATGGACCCCGCCACGGGGAGGCGCTGGCCGAGCCAGCGACAGCTCCTCGACGAGGTCTATCTCCACTCGACCACCGTAGGCGCTGCAAGCTTCCGCGACTGGGCAGTGAGCAACGACTACCTGGGTCCCGTCGGTCGCCGTCTCGGTGCGATCGGCCTCGCCGATGACGGTCTCGAGCAGCGCGCCACGGCGCTCGCCAGGCCCGGCTGGCGAGCGCTCGCCGCGCTCGACGCGGCGGCACGCTACGTCGAGCAGGTGATCCGCTCCGGTGGCCTCTCGCGCGGGCGCGAAGCGGCGCGCCTCGTCGAGCTGTTGCTCGAGCACGACTGCGACGCTCTTTCGGGTGAGGAAGAGCACATTCCCGAGTGCTACTGGACGGCGCGGCCTGCAGGGCGCGACGAGAACGGCGACGAGCTCGTCGTGCTTCGAGGCGCCGTGCTCTTGCGCGTCCGCGGGAGGAAGAGCGCGACGGTCACCGACCTCGACGCGGAGACGCTGCCGCTCCCCCCGGAGCTCGCCGCGGCTCTCGCGGAGCCCTCGAACCAGTCCTGGCATGCGCTCCTCGGCATGCTCCGCAACGACGGCCTGCTCGAGCCCGCTGCGCTGATCGCCGGAGTCGCGGTCGCCACGGGCGGGACCGTGGTGGAGGCGCTGCTCTTCCGTGGCCTCCTCCAGATCGGCCACGAGCTGCAGCTGCCCGAGATGCGCCTCGCCGCCGCCGCCGCAGTCCTCGTCTTTCTCGCCGTGATGCTGGGCCTCGAGATCCCGCTGGCGACCAGCGTGCTCGGGCTCGGTCGCCGGCTCGAGACGCGGCTGCGCATGGCGTTCCTCACCAAGATCCCTCGGCTCGGCGACCGCTACTTCCAGAGCCGCCCCGCCTCGGACATGGCCGAGCGCGCGCACATGGCTCACGCGCTCCGTGGGATGCCCATGCTCGGGGCCGGAGCGCTTCGCGCGCTGCTCGGGATCGTGGTGACGGTGATCGCGATCATCCTCGTGGATCGCGGCAGCACGCGTCCCGCGCTGGTCATCGCCGCGCTCTCGCTCCTCATCCCGGTCGTCGCCAACCGCTCGCTCACCGAGCTCGATCTCCGCGTCCGTACCCACGCGGGGGCGCTCACGCGCTTCTACCTCGACGCGCTCATCGGCCTCGTCCCCATTCGCGCGCACGCCGCGGAGCGCGCCGTGCGTCGCGAGCACGAGAGCCTGCTCGGCGAGTGGCTCCTCGCCGGCCGCTCGATGCTGCGCACGGCGCTCGCGGCCGAGGCGGTCACCTCTCTGCTCGGAGCGGGGACCGCGATCTGGCTGCTCTTCGATCACATCGCACGCGAGGGAGCGGGCCCCCGGGCACTGCTGCTCGTCTACTGGGCTCTCTCGTTGCCCGCGCGCGGAAGGGAGCTCGCCGTCGGCGTTCGTCAGTTTCCCGAGCAGCGCAACATCGCGCTGCGTCTGCTGGAGCCGCTCGGCGCGCCCGATGAGGTCGGCGTCGCTCCCGAGAGCGAGGTCCCGGGCGCGCTCATGCCGCGTCCCATCGGTCCCGCGGCGATCGCCTTCGAGAGCGTGACGGTCCGCGCCGGCGGTCACACCATCCTCGACGAGGTCTCGCTCGAGATCGTCGCGGGCAGCCACGTGGCCGTCGTCGGCCCTTCAGGCGCGGGAAAGTCGAGCCTCGTCGGCCTGCTTCTCGGCTGGCATCGCGCCGCCGCCGGCCGCGTCGTCGTCGACGGTCTCGAGCTCGACGGCGCGGGGCTCGACCAGCTCCGCGGCGAGACCGCATGGGTCGACCCCGCGATCCAGATCTGGAACCGCTCCTTCCTCGAGAACGTGCGGTACGGCTCGGCGCCCGCGGCCTCGGCCAAGCTCTCCGACGTGCTCGAGGCCGCGGAGCTGCGCGGCGTCCTCGGACGTCTTCCCGACGGGCAACAGACGATGCTCGGCGAGGGAGGGGGGCTCGTCTCCGGCGGCGAAGGGCAGCGCATTCGTCTCGGTCGCGCGATGCTCCGCCAGGATGCGCGCCTCGTGGTCCTCGACGAGCCCTTCCGCGGCCTCGATCGAGGCCGGCGCACCGCGCTGCTGACGCGCGCGCGACGACTCTGGGAACACGCGACGCTTCTATGCGTGACCCACGACGTCGGCGCGACGCGATCGTTCGAGCGCGTGCTCGTGGTCGACGGCGGACGCGTCGTCGAGGACGGCGCGCCAACCGACCTCGCCGCTCGCCCTGGCTCGCGCTACCGCGCGCTCCTCGACGCGGAGGAGGCGGTGCGCGCGAGCCTCTGGTCCGACGTCGGATGGCAGCGCCTCAGCATCGAGGACGGCGTAGTCGTCGATTCCTCGCCGGTGGAGGAGCCATGACGCCGGAGCTCGGCACCCTCACGTGGCCCGCCGAACGGCTCGGCGACGCGCTGGAGGCGCTCGCGATCGAAGGGAGCCTCTCGCCCCGCGCGGTCGTCGCGCCGCGAACGACGGGCGCGAGCCTGGCGGACCCGCGCGCGCTCGAAGCGTGGATCGAGCAGGCGGCCTCACACCTCGGAGTCGAGGCCGAGCCGATCGTCGTTCCGTTCCGCGAGCTCTCTGACATGCTCCGCTCCGCCGGGCCGACGCTCCTGCGCGTACCCGGAGACGGCGCGCCGCGCTTCATCGTGCTGACCGGGCCCGCGGGACACGACGTTCAGCTTCTGTCTCCCGGCGGCGCCCGCGCGCGCGTGAGCTCCGAGATGCTCGTGGAGGTTCTCTCCAGGCCGTTCGCGGGACGCGCGTCGGCCGAGATCGAGCGAATGCTCGACGCCATGGGCCTCGCCTCGCGACGCCGCGCGCACGTGCGCAGCTCGCTGCTGCGTGCACGCCTGGGCCCTTTGCGGATGGGCGACATGTGGACCCTCCGCTCGCCGCTGGGCATCGGCGCGCGTCGCCAGCTGGCCGAGGCTGGCATGCCGCGTCGCATGGTCACCGTCGTCGTCGCGCAGCTCGCGACGTCGATGCTCCTCGCGCTGGCGTGGTGGACCATCGCGCAAGGCGTGCTCGACGACCAGCTCGATCACGGCTGGATCGTGGCGTGGGCGCTCCTCCTGCTCACCGCCGTGCCCGTGCGCCTCGTCGGCGCATGGTCGGCCGGTGCCTTCGCCATCGATGCGGGTGCGCTCCTCAAGCGGCGGCTTCTGGCGGGCGCGCTCGCTCTCGACCCCGACGAGGTTCGCATCGAGGGGGCTGGAGGCTTCCTCGGGCGCGTCATCGAGTCGAGCGCCGTCGAGTCGCTCGCGCTCGGGTCCGGGCTCGCAGGGATCTCGGCCGTGGTCTCGCTGCTCCTCGCCGGAGTGGTCCTCGCGGGCGGCGCGGCCGGGGCGCAGCAGGTCCTCGTCCTCATGGCGTGGACGGCCGTGACCGGCACACTCGCCGTGCGCTACCACTCGAGACGGCGGAGCTGGACCGACGCGCGCCTCCGCATGACCAATGATCTGGTCGAACGCATGAGCGGCTACCGCACCCGCCTCGCGCAGGAGCCGCGCGAGAACTGGCACGACGACGAGGACCAGGCCCTCGCGCGCTACGCCAGGGAGAGCGAGGCCCTCGATCGATCGAGCACCTCGCTGGCCTCCCTCGTCCCGCGCGGCTGGCATCTCGTCGGCGTGCTCGGCCTCGTGCCCGCCTTCGTCGCGGGCACCGCCACCGCCACCTCGCTGGCCATCTCTCTCGCCGGTGTGCTCCTCGCGGGAAGCGCATTCGAAAGTCTTGCCGGCGCGCTCGCGGATCTGTCGGGCGCGGCGATCTCGTGGCGACGTGTGGCTCCGCTCTTCGATGCCGCCGCGCGCGGAGCGCCCGTCCCGGCGCCGCTCCCTCCGCTCGCAGCGCCGCTTCCCGCGCTCGAAAGAGGTCTCTCGACGCGTGCCATCGTCGACGCCAAGGACCTCGTGTTTCGCCACGGCGATCGCGGCCTGCCGGTCCTCCGCGGCGCGAGCCTCCGGATCGTCGCGGGAGATCGGCTGCTCCTCGAAGGTCCCTCCGGCGCCGGCAAGTCGACGCTGGGCTCGCTGCTCGCGGGCCTGCGCGCGCCCGAGTCCGGGCTCCTGCTGCTCGACGGGCTCGACCGACGCTCGCTCGGCGACACGGCGTGGCGTCGCCGCGTCGCGAGCGCCCCGCAGTTCCACGAGAACCACGTCCTGCAGAGCACGCTCGCATTCAACCTGCTCATGGGACGCCGGTGGCCGCCGCAACCGGAGGATCTCGCCGAGGCCGAGGCCATCTGTCACGAGCTGGGGCTCGGCGAGCTTCTCGCGCGCATGCCCGCGGGCCTCATGCAGATGGTCGGCGAGACGGGGTGGCAGCTCTCACACGGCGAGAAGAGCCGCCTCTACATCGCGCGAGCGCTGCTCCAGGGCGCAGAGCTGCTCGTGCTCGACGAGAGCTTCGGAGCCCTCGACCCGGAGACGCTCCACAAGGCGATCGGCTGCGTCCTCGCGCGCGCCCCGACGATGGTCGTGATCGCGCATCCGTAGACCCGGCCTCGGCGCTCGATCGCACACCACGCGTCGTGCCTCATCGAACGTTCGTCGAGCGCTCACGGAAGCGCTGACGCACAGTGTGTCGCAACTTCGATCCGTCGACCGGACGCCGGGAGCGTCCCCATATCATGACAATTTCCAAGCATCCTCGCGGCATCGCGCCTCTGATCCTCGCGTCGCTCCTCGGCGGCGGCTGCCTCGCAGGCACCACGGGCCCCGATGAAACGAGCGAATCGATTGCCGAGGACCACGCGCCGCTGACCTCGGACTTCGGCACCATTTTTCAGAACGGAACGCGGGCCACATTCGCGGAGATCAGCAACACCGGCCCCGGGGCGCTCGACCTCGCCAGCACTGTCGGGCTGACGGCTTGCGAGCCGAAGGCGCTCTACGCCGTGACGCTGAAGGCGGGGGCCTTTGCGCTCTGGTTCAGCAATGACAGCGGGCAGAGCTGGGCAAAGCAAGCCACGGCCGGCCTCGGGCCCGAGATCGCCTGCGACCACTCCGTGCTCGCGACGCTGGACTCCAGCAAGCGGCTGTTCGCGGCCCCGCTCTCGATCGATGGCTCGGTCGGGACGTTCGCCCTCCAGAACAACTCCACGACCGTGGACCGCATCCAGGGCGGCGACGGCTCGATCTACGGCGTGAAGCTCGGCAGTGGCGGCAACCAGCTCTTCATCGCCTCCGGCCGCTCGATCAACGCTCCGCTCAACTGGGGGAGCGCAGTGGCGACGATCGGCGCGACCCTCGTCACGGGGACCGGCGCAACGAAGACGGGGAGCGACGGGGCGACCGTGTTTCCGTTCACCGACTGGTCGCGGCGTGCGTTTGCGCTCGAGGCCGGAGGAACGTTCTCGACCAACAGCACCATCCTCGCCGGCAGCAACGCGTGGACGTCGTTCAATTCGGGCAGTGAACGCTTCACGGTGCTGACGGCCGCTTCCCCGAACATCCTGTTCGGCCTCGAGACCAAGGCCGGCGTGAAGCACCTCACCCGGATCTCGATCATCGAGACGAACTGCACCGACGGTATCGACAACGATTCGAACGGTCTGACCGACGGTGACGACGGTGACGGCGGCGACGCCTCTTGCAGGCAGACGGTGGCCAACACCTTCTGCGCTTCTCACGCCGCGGGGACCTACTGCGCCGACCGATTCCAGCCGGCCACGTTCATGAGCGAGGCCAATCAGAACGCGTCGCTCGTGGTCTGCCAGCTCAACAGCCCGGCGTTCATCTTTCCCGGCGTGTGCAAGCGCAACGCGAACGTCAACATCACGAACGCGGACAGCCTCGTGCAGAAATCGACGTACACGAACCCGGAGCCCCCCGGCACCGGCCACTGGTGCAACGTCCACTGGCCCGATGGGTCATGGGACTTCGGCTGGACGGGAGCCACACCCTGCGAAACGCTGAAGGCGCTGAAGCCGAACGGCACGATCGTTCGGGCCGGCCTCTATTCGCTCTCCGGCGTGAACCAGGTCCATGTGGGCTGCAACAACGGAGAGCCGGGCCCGGGGGTCGCGAGCGGCACGGCTCCGCTCCAGGCGCTCTACAACGCGGTTGGCCACACCAACAACGCGTGCATCTTCACGGTAGCTCCTGCTGCGCTCCCGGTCTTCTCCAGGATGTTCATGGACGCCGATCAGCTGCCCGCTCCCCGGACGGCCAATCCGTTCATTCACAGCTACTTCCACCTCCCTGACGCCAGCCGGCCGTGGATCCCGAATTTTTCCACGCCGCTCGCCCTCGCGCAGTTCAACAACCCGGGCAACGGCAGCACCGCGACGTCGACCGGTATCGACATCAACGGTCGCGACGCCGGCGGGCAGCGAGAGGCCGCCTACGACCTCCAGCTCGATGAGGGGCGTCCGCTCTACGCGGTCGGCAACGGTATCGTCGTTCCGAACGGCTCGCGTGCGCGCGACGTCACCGCCCTCGGCTCGAACGCCGGCGGCTCTCCGAATCAGGGAGAGCTCTTCGTCAAGTACACCGTCGGCTCCGGCGACTACCAGGAAGGCTTCGTCGTCTACTATGCGCACGTTCGGGCGCGCAACGTGGTGGACGGCCAGACCGTCAAGACGGGACAGATCCTCGGCTACACCGGCGCGACCGGCGCGACCTCCGGCATCGCGCATCTCCACGTCACCGTGGCGCGGACCAGCAATACGAACGCTCGCGTCGCCGGTAACGCGGCGTTCGGCTACCGCCTCCCGTTTCAGGCCAATCCGCCCAACATCGGGTTCGACCCCTACGGAGCGAACATCATCGCGACCGCGATGGACCCGCTGGGCTGGAAGGCGCCGGGCGGCATCGACCCCTGGGGCTATGCGTACTGGAACGTCGTCGTTCCCACGATGGCGGCCCCGGACTCCGGCTTCACCGGGTATGGCGGCTGGAACATCGCGGTCTTCAAGAGCGAACAGGCATTTCGCTATCCCTGATCGCGGTGGGCCTGGGCAAGCGCAGCGGGGAGCGGGCAATTTGGCCCACTGATCGGCTCGGGATTACGACGTGAGGTCGTGGTCCCTCGTTGCGCTCTCTTGTCCTCGCGTCTCGCGCTCGCCCTCGTGGCGCTGCTCGCCGTGGGCTGCAAGCGAGACGCCGATCCTTCTGCGCTCCTGAGCTCCGCGGCCGGCGCGACGGGCGGCGATGCAGGCGCCGCGAGCGCGCCGGTCGTCCGCGTCGCGGAGGGCACCGCGCCGCCCACCGATCTGCCCGTGCTTCCGCGCGCGGTCGGCACCGCGGCCGTCCTCCTCGACGGCACCAGCCGCGCGTGGCCACCGCCGGCGCCCGAGAACGTCCCGCGCCTCGCCGCGCTCGCGCTCGAGACGCCCGTCTTCTCCCAGCCCGACGCGAGCTCGCCGCGGCTCGGTCAGCTCCGCGTCGGTGCCATCGTCGAGATGGACCCGAAGCCGCTCTCCGGACGAGGCTGCGCCACCACCTGGCGCGCGATCAAGCCGCTCGGCTTCGTGTGCCTCGGCACCACGACGCTCGATCTGAGTCACCCTGTGGTGCGCGGCTCGACGCGCCGCCCCGACACGACGCAGAAGCTCCCGTACATGTACGGGATGGCCACGCGCGGAGGCCCCGCGTATGCCAGCCTCCCGAGCGCCGAGGTCCTCAAGATCAACGAGCCGCACCTCGCGACGCACCTGAAGCAGTGGGAGACGGACAAGGTCAGCGGCGCGACCTACGCGAACGAGCTGTGGGGCAAGTGGAAGACGGAGCCGCCGCCGCCCGCGCTCGAGGCGATGCACGACCGGCTGAGCGACACCGAGCTGCCCTGGTTCCTCCGCGACGGCGGACGCTCGCCGACCCTCACCACGCGCTCGGACGGACCCCGCGCCGGCGAGTTCGCACGCCACAACGGGATCTCGTTCGTCGACTCGCTGCTCTGGGAAGGGCGCCGCTACAACGTCGCCGTCGATCTCCGGCTCATGCCCGCCGATCGCTTCCGGCCCATCAAGGGCTCAGAGTTTCACGGCTCCCGCATCCCCGAGGACATCAAGCCGCCGTTCGCGATCGTGACGTCGAAGAAGGCAAAGAAGCTCCGCGAGGAGTCCGGCCGCCTCGTCCCCGAGGACAAGCTCGAGTGGCGCGCCTTCCTCCCGATCACCGGCAAGCGTCGCATCCAGAAGGGCCGCCCGTACGCCGAGCTCGAAGGCGGCAGCTGGGTCGCCGACGACGAGATCGTCCGCGTCGACATCGCGAGGAAGATGCCCGGCTGGGCCAACGACGGCGAGAAGTGGATCGACATCAACGTCACGCGTCAGGTGCTCGTCGCCTACGAGGGCACGAAACCCGTGTATGCTACACTCGTGTCCACGGGTGAGGCCGGGCTCGACGACCCTGCGAAGACGAAGGCGACGAAGCGCGGCATCTTCCGCATTCACACGAAGTACCTGACGGCCACGATGGACTCGCGCGTGGTCGGCGAGGAGTTCGAGCTGCGCGACGTCCCCTACGTGCAGTACTTCACCGAGGGGTACGCGCTGCACGCCGCGTACTGGCACGACGTCTTCGGCATGCCGAAGAGCCACGGGTGTATCAACCTCGCGCCCGAGGACGCTCGCCGCCTCTTCTTCTGGACCGGGCCCGACGTGCCTGCGGGCTGGCATGGAGCGAGCGCCGGTACCAATGGGAAGACCGGCACGGTCGTCTTCGTACATCCCTAGGACCCCCCGCAGGCGGTCAGTCGGTGACGGTTTCGAGCGCGCGCGGTGCCTCTTGTCGGGGGCATCGAAGCGGATACGCTCGACCGTTCATCGAGGAGGGAACGCATGTCACAGAACTGGAATCCTGGCGGAGGACAACCCCCTGGCGGCGGCCCGCCCCCTGGCGGCGGCCCGCCCCCTGACGGCGGCGGCTACGGAGGTGCTCCCCCAGGAGGCGGCGGCTACGGAGGTCCTCCTCCGGGCGGCGGAGGCTTCGGCCCTCCCGGCGGCCCGCCCCCTGGCGGCGGCGGCTACGGTGCTCCTCCCGGTGGACCCCCTCCCGGTGGCTACGGCGCTCCGCCGGGCGGCGGGTACGGTGGTCCTCCTCCTGGTGGGTACGGCGGCCCGAACCCCTACGGCGCGCAGCCTCCGCAGCAGCCGTTCGGGATGCAGCCGAGCTACACGGCGCCGGTCATCGGCAGCCTCGGTCTCGGCTTCCTCGCCGGCTTCTTCGGCGGGTGCATCGGCCTCATTCTCGTCTATGCGATCGCCAAGGGGCCGGAGACGAAGAAGGGCGCGGGAATGGGCTTCGCCGCGCAGATCGTCCTCGGCGGCGTGATCCGCGCGCTCGCTCGCTGAGCGACCTTCTTGTACCGGCTATTTGCGCACGTTCGCGCGGGCTACGGTCCACGGGGGAACAATTCCTCCGCGGCGCCGTATACCCGCGCGATGTCGTTTTGATCGCCAGGGCGGATCGGCCCGGTTCGCGAGGTTCGCGCGGTAGCGCAACAAGCGTGCCTGATTTTCTCCGCCCTCGCCTTGCACGACCCAGATTCTCGGTAAGAATGCCGCCGCCGCTCGCCCCGGCAGAAAGACGCGAAGCCTGTGCACCAGAATTCCGCATCTCACGAGAACCAGAACCGCCCCTCGAATGCCGACGGTGACGCGACTGGTCAGCTCGATGTCCTCGATGCGGACGACATCCTCGAGAGCGACGACATCTCGGCGCTCGAGGCGGCGGCAGCAGGCATCGTGAGCTTCGAGGTCGCCCCCTCGGATCCGAGCGGCTTCGAGATCGGTGAGGTCGAGGACTTCGGCGAGGTCGAGGTCGAGGGTGAAGCGGAGGCCCCGCCGCCGTCGCTGTCGACGCTCTTCGGGATGAAGCCGAAGGCCAAGCCCGTGCAGACCGCGCCCGTCAGGACCGCGCCCGCGCCTGCGCCTGTCCAGGCCGCGCCCGTCAGGACCGCGCCCGCGCCTGCGCCCGTCCAGGCCGCGCCCGTCCAGGCCGCGCCCGTCCAGGCCGTCGTGATCCCGGCCGCGCCCGTCACCAGCCCCCTTCCGCTCGAGAGCGTCGTCGTGGCCGAGGCCGAGGAGCCCGAGATCGAGGCCGCGCCCGTCTCCAAGTCCGAGCCGGCCGCCGAGCGAACGCTCGAGCTCAAGCGCGTCGACTTCGCGCTTGCCGCCACCCAGCTCGAGGCCGAGGACCGCGCCGCGCAGCAGGACCAGGCCGGTCACACCGAGGTCCTCGTTCGCTCCGCGATGCCCGCCGCCATCCGCACCATGGCGGGCGGCATGCAGGCCCCCGTCGCCGCCCGTCGTCCGGGCTCGATCTCTCCCGTCGCCCTCGACGTCGGCGTGGCGCGCCCCGCGATGCAGTCGGCTCCGGCGTTCCCTCCGCCGGCGCGCATGCCCTCGCATGCGTCGATGACTCCGCCGAAGCGTGGCCTCAGCGGCCTCGCGATCGGTGTCATCGCTGCCTCGGCGCTCGCGCTCGTCGGCCTCGTCGGCATCGGTTGTTACGTTGCGAGCCGCGCGCTCACCGAGAAGTCCGACCCGGTTGCTCTCGCCAACGCTCCCGAGTCGGCCGCGGCGGCCGGCCTTCCCACCGAGGAGCCGTCCGGTGCGGTCGTCGCGCCCACCGCGGTCAACGCAGAGGGCGCGGCGAACGCCTCGCCGGGCTCGGTCGGCACCGGCTCTGCGATCGACGTCTCCGCGCTCCCGACGGCGGCGGCGCCTGCACCGCGCATCGCGACGGGTCGCACGTCGACGCCGTCGGCTCCTGCTGCCGCTCCTCTCGCTGCCGCGGGCCCCGCGGCAGCCGCGCCCGCGCCCGTCACGAAGACGTCGGGCGGCGCGCTGCCTCCTCCGGGCGGTGGCAAGGTCGCCTCGGCGCCGCTCGCGGCCCCGGGCGCTCCGCTCCCGCCGCCTCCCGCACCTGTCGCCGCGGCTCCGGCCGCGCCCGCCGCGGTCGCCAGCACCGGCACCGTGCGCGTCGACCCGAACCTGCGCGCCGTCGTCGTCGACGGCAACTTCCGTCGCGCGAACGACGGCGTCGTGGTGGTCTCGTGCGGCTCGCACCGCATCAAGGCCGGCATGAAGGAGCAGCAGACCGTCAACGTCCCCTGCGGCGGCTCGGTCTCGCTTTAGTTCTAGTCCCTGGTTACTAGCAACTCGCTAGATCAAGGCTTCTTCTCGCCGCGGAGCACGGCCTTCGCCTGGTCGAGGTCGAGCTCCTTCTCCCAGCGTGCGACGACGATCGTCGCGACCGCATTGCCGACGATGTTGGTGAGGGCGCGAGCCTCGGACATGAATCGGTCGATGCCGAGCAGTAGCGTGATGCCCACGACCGGGACGCTGCCGGTCGACGAGAGCGTCGCCGCGAGCGTGACGAAGCCGCTGCCGGTGACGCCGGCGGCGCCCTTCGACGTGAGCAGCAGGACGAGCAGGAGCCGGGCCTCGTCGCCTGGCGAGAGCTCGACGTCGAGCGCCTGCGCGACGAACAGCGCGGCCATCGTCAGGTAGATCGCCGTGCCGTCGAGGTTGAACGAGTAGCCGGTCGGCACCACGAGGCGCACGACCGAAGGGCTGCAGCCGAGCCCTTCGAGCTTCGCCATGAGGCGCGGCAACGCGGACTCCGACGACGACGTGCCGAGCACGATGACGAGCTCCTCGCGCAGGTACTTCAGGAGCCCGAAGATCGACAGGCCCATCGAACGCATCACCGCGCCGAGCAGGACGAACACGAAGAGCAGCGCGGTCACGTAGAACGCGCCCATCAGCTTGGCGAGGCTCCCGAGCGTTCCGACGCCGTACTTGCCGATCGTGAACGCCATCGCGCCGAATGCGCCGAGCGGCGCGGCGCGCATGACGATGCCCACGATCGCGAACACGCCCGTCGAGAACTGCTCGAGCAGCTTCACGACCGTCCCCGCGCGCTCTCCGACGCTCGCGAGCGCGCTGCCCATGAGCACCGCGAGCAGGAGGATCTGCAGGACGTCACCCTCGACGAAGGCACCGACGAAGCTGTTCGGGATGATCGCGAGCAGGTGCTCGACGATGCCGTGCGGCTGGTGGTGGCCCGCGAGCGTCTTGTCGAGCGCGGAGGTGTCCATGTTCGCCGCAGAGGCGTGGATGCCGGCACCGGGCTTCACGACGTGCGCCATCGTCAGGCCGATGAGGAGCGCCGCGGTCGTCATGATCTCGAACCAGAGGATGGCCTTGCCGCCGACGCGACCGACCTTCTTCAGGTCCTTCATTCCGGCGATGCCGACCGCGACCGTCGTGAAGACGATCGGGCCGATCAGCATCTTGATGAGCTTCACGAAGCCGTCGCCGAGGGGCTTCATCGAGATGCCCCAGTCGGGCTTCAGCCACCCGAGGAGCACTCCCGCGGCGATCGCGACGAGCACCTGGACGTAGAGGCTCGGCCCGCGGCCCTTCCTCCTGGCGGGGGTTTCCGTTGCAAGCGTCTCCGGGGTGAGCTCCACGCCGCCAGACTATCCAAATGAGGCAGGACGATTGTGCTGCAGAATCACACTTCCTCATCTAGGGTCCGGCACACGTCGATGCGTTGGGTCTCACGGATCGTTCTCGGCCTCGGGACGCTCGGCGTCGCGCTCGCGCCTTCGGGGTGCGCGGCGGCCTTTCGCGACAGCAAGGCGCCGGTACGCGTCGAGTCCGATCCGCCGGGCGCGAGCGTGACGGCGAAGGAGGGGACGGGCTCGACCCCCTTCGAGCTGCCGGTGCCTCGCTCGGGGCTCACCGAGATGCACGTGACGATGGCGGGCTTCGACGAGCATCACGCGCTCGTGCGCAAGCACGTCAACGGCTGGTGGCTCACCGCCGATCTCGCGACGTGCATCGTGCCCGTCCTCCTCTGCGTGCCGCTGTTCGTCGATGCGATCACCGGCGCGTGGAACGACGTCGACCCGCGATACCGCGCGCGCCTCGTTCCGCTCGGGACGGGCGGGGTGCCGAGCTATGCGCCCGATGGCGCTTACTACGTGCTGCGTCCGCCTCCGCCGGTGAAACCGACGACACCGACACCGACACAGCCGCAGCCTCCGCCCGTCGCCCCGAAGGCGAGCGCGTCGAGCTCGATGAGCGACTCCGAGCGCAAGGCCTCGGCTCGCGCGGCCTACCAGGAAGGCGTCGAGCTCCAGGCTCAGAAGAGCTGGCCCGAGGCGCTCGCGAGGTTCCAGTTCGCGCAAGGGCTCGTCGATGCACCGACGCACCTGCTCCACATCGCAGAGTGCTTGGTCGTCCAGGGAAAGCTCGTCGAGGCGCAGGAGAGCTACGAGACGCTGACCCATCGCGAGCTGCCGCCCGGGGCGCCCGAGCCGTTCCGGGATGCGGTCGAAGCCGGCAAGCGTGAGCTGGCCGATCTCCAGCCGCGCATTCCCACGCTCCGCATCGAGGTGCGTCCGGCGCCGGCGACGCTCCGGAACCTCTCGCTCTTGCTCGACGGGCGCCCCCTGCCTCCCGAGGTGATCGGTATCGCGCGGCCGCTCAACCCCGGCACCTACCGGATCACGGCGACCGCCTGGGGGCTGCCTCCGGCAAGACCGGTGCAAGTGACCCTGGCCGAGCGTGACGTCCGAACGGTCGTGGTGGTCCTCGGCCGGTGAGGGGCGACGATACGGACTGGAATCGGCCGGCGAACGGCAGATTGTGGAAGTGAGAGCCGGCGCTGTCGCTAGACTCTCGGTCGTGAGCCCGCCGCGTAACGGGAGGGGGACCACGCGTGACGTGCCCCTGGAGATGCGTAGGTCGGTCGCGTCGGCGGTCGAGGCGGAGATCTCCGCTCGCTACCCGGGCAAGTCGGAGCGCACGATCGCTCGCGCGTTCGGGATCTCGCAGCCGGCGCTGAACAAGATTCGCCGTTGCGAGGGCGCTCTCGGTGTCCATGCGCTCCTCTACCTCCGCGATGCGCTGCGCGTGTCGATCGACGAGCTGCTCGGCCTTCCGGTGCTCGCGCCCGTGCCGGTGCCCGTTGCGGTCACGGAGCTCGAGCTCGCGGTCGAGCGAGCGCTCGCCCGGCGGTTCCCAGTGGAGCCCACCGCTCCGTTGCCGCCCGTTCCGTTGCCGCCGCTGCGCACGCGGAAGCGGTCCGTCGACTAGAGTCGCTCTAGGCGAGCCGCGCGTAGTCGCCCAGGTCGACGAGCGCGATCTGGCTGGCAAGCCGGCCTTCCCAGAGGATGGGCCGCGCAATCACGTCCATCAGGACGGGGCGCCCCTCGAGTCGAAGGATGGGGCCTCGCCACACCGGAGCCTGCCTTCCGGACATCGTGAGCGCGATGCGCGGCGCAACGAGCGGGCGCCGCGACGCGTGGACCATCGACATCGACGCCCTCCCGACGATACGTGCCGACGTGCCGCCGAGGAGCGCCGCCGCCTCGCGGGTCGCATGAACGATCCGCGTTCCGTCGTGGATGTACACGCCCCGCCCGGGCACGGGTGCGCCGTCACCCAGCGCCGCCGTGAGCCTTGCGAGCGCCGCTGCTCTCAGATCGGGCCGCGCCGTATGGTGCGCCATCGTCAGTACCGCCGCGAAATACCGAGCCGCGTCGTTCACCGGCTACCGCCCTTCACTCCACCCCGTTCAGCGAAATTCGGACCGCGGACACCTCCACGACTACAGCCCCGGCGATTTCCAGCAATCGCTTGCTCCTGTTGATTCCAGACGGTATCAATACTGGACCTGTCGCATCCCGCTTCGAAAACACGCTCCGATTACCCCCAGGGGTAAAGACGCACCATCGCGGTCGTGACATCTTCCGGCACGAATGCGTAGTGGCCTCACTTTCCTCGTCGTCGAGGACGAAGCGGCCGTGCGTCGGCTCCTCCTACGCGGGCTCTCCGAGCACGGCGAGGTCGACGCCGTCAGCACGTGCGCAGCCGCCCGTCTCGCCTTCCGCGGACGCAAGTACGACGCCATCATCATGGATGTTCGCCTGCCGGACGGCTCCGGGCTCGACCTCATCGAGCTTGCGCAGAAGCGGAGCCCCGCGGCCATCGTGCTCGTGCTCACCGGGAGCACCGATCACGCGGTGATCGAGCGGACGCTCGAGCTCGGCGCTCGCTACCTGCTGAAGCCCTATCATGCGAAGCACCTGGCCATCGTGGCCAACGAGGCCTGGGCCCGCCGGACGGCCGCCGATCGCCGGACCAAGCTCACGCTGGAGCGCTGGGCCAAGGATCACGACCTGAGCGTCACCGAGGTGGAGCTCCTCGCGCTGGGGGCGGAGGGGGTTCCACGACACGAGTTCAGCGAACGGCGGAACGTCCGCCCGGACACGATCCGAAAGCAGATCCAGATGCTGCTGCAGAAGACGGGCGACGACACCTTCGAGGGAGCGGTGAACAGCTTGCTCCGGGAAGCTGTCGCGGAGCCGACGTGAGTGAGCGGGAACGGAGGGGAAACGATGATCGGTCGTGAGCTGGTGACGTTGCTCGAGAGCGAGGGGTTTGCGATCGTGCGTCGTTCGCAGTCCTACGTCTGGCTCGGGCGTGGCAAGGCCGTCCTGCTCATCGACATGGCCGGCGAGATCGCCGCCGAGGTGGCGCAGGAGATCCTCGACCGCGCGCGAGACGGCACCGCGTGACGCGCCCGCTTTCGGGGTGAGTCGTACGGGGGCGAGGTCGCGGCGCCTTCGCCGCGATCGCTCAGTCGAGGAGCGCGAGGAGCTCGTCCTTCGTGATGCCGCCCGCGTGGTCGGCGTCGCCGAGCGCGACGTCGGCCAGCGCGCGCTTCTTCGCCTGCAGCGCGAAGATCCGCTCCTCGACCGTGTCCTTCGCGACCATCCGATAGACCATCACGGGGCGGTCCTGCCCGATGCGATGGGCGCGGTCGGCCGCCTGGTCCTCGACCGCCGGGTTCCACCACGGGTCGAGGAGGAACACGTGATCGGCGGCCGTGAGGTTGAGCCCCGTGCCGCCGGCCTTCAGCGAGACGAGCATGACGGGCGGGCCGTCGGTGGCCTGGAACTCGCCGACGACGGCGCCGCGATCGCGGGTCGAGCCGTCGAGCCGCGTGAAGCGGATACCTGCATTCTGCAAGTGAGGCTCCACGAGATCGAGCAGGCCCGTCCACTGCGAGAAGACGAGCGCCTTGTGGCCGTCCGAAGCGGCCTCCTCGAGGGCCTCGAGCAGGCGCTCGATCTTCGACGACGACATCGCGTGCTGGCCCGGCACCAGCTCGGGGTGACAGGCCGCCTGACGCAGGCGGAGCAATGCCTCGAGCGCGACGAGCACGCTGCCGCCTCCGCCCTGGGCGAGCTTCGCGGCGACGTCCTTCTTCGTGGCGACGCGCACTGCGTCGTAGATGCTGCGCTCCGTCTCGTCGAGCTCGACGTGGAGCACGGCCTCGCTGCGCGGCGGGAGCTCGGGGAGGACCTCGCGCTTCATGCGGCGCAGGACGAACGGGCGGATCTTCGAGCGCAGGCGCTTCGCTGCTTGAGGCTCGCCCGCGGCGATCGGCCCGTTGTAGCGCTCCTGGAAGTCGCTTCGCCCGCCGAGGAGGCCCGGGTTGGCGAAGTGCATGATGCTCCAGAGCTCCTCGAGCCGGTTCTCGACGGGCGTGCCGCTGAGCGCGACCCGGAACTTGCCGCGCAGCTGGAAGGCGGCGCGCGCGGTCTGGCTCGTCTCGTTCTTGATCGCCTGCGCCTCGTCGAGGACGACGACGTCCCACTCCTCGTCGGCGAGGTGGTCGACGTCGAGGCGAAGCACGGCGTACGTGGTGAGCGTGACGTCCGCGGTGCGGTCGATCTCGCGCTCGGTGCCGTGATAGATCGCCGTCTTCAGGCCCGGCCGGAAGCGCGCGATCTCCTCGGCCCAGTTGTAGACGACGCTCTTCGGTGACACGACGAGCGTGCGCCCGCGCATCGCGCAGATCGTCTGGAGCGTCTTTCCGAGACCCATGTCGTCGGCGAGGATCGCGCCGAGCTCGGCGTCACGGAGGAACGAGAGCCAGTCGACGCCGATCTCCTGGTAGTGCCGGAGGCTCGCGTCGAGGTCGGCCGGGAGCTTCACGCGCGGGATGCCGGCGAAGTCCTTCACGAGCGGCGCGAGCTTCTCCACGCTGAGCGGCTTCGGGACCTCGAGCTCCTCGCAGAGCGCGCCGAGGTCGGGGAGTGCCGCGGTGGCGAGCTTCTTCGTCGTGGCGTCGCGTGCAGCGAGGAGGTCGGCGACGCGATGGCCGTGCTGCTCGAGCCAGCCCGCGGGCAGCGGGGCCCAGCCGCCGCCGTCGAGCGGAACGAGGTCGAGGCCGTCGCGCCACGCGCGGATGACCGTCGCGGCGTCGGCGCGCTTCTTCGAGCTCGCGGGCGCGTCCTCCTCGTCGCCGTGCTCGAAGACGACGTCGAACGTGCCGTCCTCGCCCATGACGAGGCGGGGGAGCAACGGCTTGCCCTCGAAGATGGCGCCGTCCTCGTCGCCGCCGGCGCGCTTCTGCCATTCGCGGAGCTTGCTGGCGAACTTGGTCGCGTCGCTGCCGTCGAAGTCGACGCGGCGGCCAGGGACCATGTCGAGCTCTGCGCGCAGGCGCTGGACGAGCTGGCGCTCCTCGTCCTTGCGACGCAAGGGCACCTGCTTGGCCTTGCCGATGGCGATGACGTCGTCGCCGTCGATGCGTGCGATCGCCGGGTCGCCGTAGACGAGCAGCGGCAGCACCGAGAGCGTGTGCCCGTGGTGCGAGAGATCCATCGCGATGCGCGGCTTCACGTCGACGGCGCGCTTCGGGAGCTTCTTGGTCGTGATGATGATGGCGAGCTTCTTCTCGAGCTCGGGGAGGACCTTCGTGACGAGCTCGGTCTCCTGGGCCTTCGGGAACGTGCGCGACAGCGGGAGCTTCTCGAGGAACTCGCCGGTCGTCTCGACCTCGGCGAGCGGGCGCAGCACGCCGGCGCAGCGCACGACGCCCATGGAGACGATCTCCTCGATGCCCGGGTCCTTCTCGATGCGGAGAACGAAGCCGCCGCCCGGCGCGTCCTCGACGACGGCGCGCGGCAAGAGAGGCTCGCCCGACACCTTCACCGGCGCTCCCTCGAAGAACACCTCGGCGTCGCTGGAGAGCGCGCGGAAGATCTGAGCGACGTATCCGGCGGGGATGATCTCGCGGGCCGGTGCGCCGACGATGCGGTCGACCGTCAGGTCCTCGTGGGTCGGCTCGAGGCCCGGCGGCGCGCGGCCCTTGGCGAGGCCCGAGGTGAGCGTGGCGCCGAGCTTCTCCTCGCGGCCGCCTGGGAAGATGACGAAGCGCTCGAGCGCGAGACGCCGCTCCTTCTTGGCGAACCGATAGACGAGGCGGAGGCGTGCGTTGTCGTCCGCCGTTGCGCCGGTGCCCTCGGCGACGTCACCCGCGTGGAGGGCGATCGACGCAGCGATGACGTGCGGGCAAGGGTCGGTCTTTCCGCCGCAGTCGCACGACCACTCCTCGTCCTCGAGGTAGAGGGTGACCGTGGGCGCCACGAGGTGCCCGGGAGCGCGCACGCGCAGCGTGACCTCGTGGTCCTGCTGAGAAGCACGTGTGACCGCCTTCTCGCGGGCGAGCTTCACGCCCTGCCCCCAGATCGCAGGCAAGCTGGCCTTGCGGACGGCGTCGAGAAACGGCTGCATCGAAATCAACCACTCTCCTTATCAGATTGCGCCCGGTCCCTCCGACGGATCGAACGTTCGCCCGTTTGCGGACGGCTGAGGTGCACTCCGCCTCGGGGGCATGGGCCTCACTTCGCTGACGCTCACTCGCGGCTGACAGGCTTCGCGGCCGCCTCGTCGAGGACGGTGCCGAGGTGCACCGCGATGCGCGCGAGCTGGGCCGCTCGCGCGCCTGCGCGGCCACGGCCGAGCGCTCCGAGCGACGCCGGATCGATCGCCAGCTTCTCGAGCACCGAGTCCATGGTCCCGACGCGGCCGCGCATGAGCACGCGCGAGACCTGGCGGAGATCGAGGCGCGACTTCGGCATCTCGCCGCCCGCCGAGCCGAAGATGCCGACGGCGTAGTGACCCCACGAGCAGATCACGTCGTCGTCGCGCACGAAGACACGCCACCGCTCGAAAAGCTCCTCGAGCGAGACGCCGTCCATCAGCGCCTCGGCGGTGAGGCCCACGTGCGGCGGTGTGCTCGGCGCGAGCGGGTTGCGCGGGCGGACGATGAGGTCGAGCGTCTCGCCCGTCGCCGGGCGATGCGCGATGAAGTGCACGAGCTCCTCGCGATGCGACGTGCGGAGCTCCTTGGTCCGGTACGGCCACGCATTGGCCTCGCCGGTGATGCACACGAGGTTCGCGCGCCGCTCGGCGAGCGCTGCCGGGATGCGCGGGCGCTTGGGCGGGGACGGTCCCTTGTCGTGGCGGACGCGTGCGCCTCGAACCTCGGTCGCGAAGGCGATCTGCTTGTCGATCATCGCGCGGAACGGGACGAGCAGCGCGCGCAGCCTCTCGGGGTCGCGTTCGAGCACGCCCAGCACGTGGACGAGCGCCTCGATGGTCGAGACGTACGCCTCGTCGGGCTCGCGGCGGATCCGGTACTCGCTCGGAGTCGGCGCCTTGAACGCGTAGCGAGGCAGCTTCGCGATCACCGGGTTCACGCGCACGAGCTTGCGGGCCTGCCACCACGTCCCGTCGACCACCACGAGCGTGACGGGCCCGGTCGGCGGCGCGGTGAGCACGTCGACGGCGTCGTCGCTCGGGTAGAGCAGCACGGCGGGGCGCTCCGGATCTTCGAGCGCGCGCGCGAGCTCGGGCGACGTCTGGAAGTCGACGCCGACGTGCAGCTCCGAGTTCGGCAGGCACAGGCTTGCCATGCGTGCCGTGCCGATGGCCATGTCCTCCTCGCGCGGGTGCTGCAGGAGGACCACGCGCGTCGTCGTGTCGACGGACGTGAGGTGCTCGCAGTAGCAGACGCGCGTGGGGCGACGGCAGCGTGGGCACACCGCGCGCGGCTCGAAGTCGAGCGGCAGAGAGCGCTTCACGACGTACCGCTCCGTGGATCATGACGGAGCGCGCCGTCGGGGATGCCGCCGGTGACGTGCTCGGTCTCGAAGTCGCCACGCGACCAGAGCGTGCGCTCGACCATCGCGCGGAAGACGTGGAGGAGGGCGCGCTCCACCTCGGGGCCGTTCTCTCCCTCGAGCACGCGAAGGCAGCGGCCGATCGCCTCGACCGTCGCGAGCCCGAACGGGTGAGCCTCCGAGCGCAGGCGATAGATCGACGGCTCTCCGACGGGCAAGGAGACGCAAGGCACGTCGCGCATCCCGGGCACGCGGTTCCTGACCTTCGAGGCCTGGCGCCAGTTGCCGTCGGGGACGATGAGCGTCACCGGGCGATCGTCGCCGGCGACGTGGGCGACGCTCTCGAGCGGCACCGCACCCTCGTGCGGAAAGAGGAAGACCGGCCGCGTGTCCGTGCCGAGGGGAATCTCGTCGGCCGGCTCCTCGGCGCGGCCGCGCACGATGACCTGGCTGTTCGCCATCGCCTCGACGGCGAGGCGGCCGGTGTTGGTGGGCTTGCGGTCCTCGGCGCGGTGGATGACGAGCACGAGCCGCGTGCGTGTCGCGAGCTTGGGGATGAGCGGACACACGCAGAGGCTCGAGTGCATGCGGCAGCGCATGCAGCGGCTCGCGGCGTTGTTGCGGCGGCTCATGCGGAGGCCTCGAGGGGCAACTCGAGCTGGACGAGCGCCGACGCGAAGTCCTCGGGGACGGGCGCGCGGACGAGGATGCGAGCGCCGGTCACGGGGTGCTCGAAGCCGAGGCTGCAGGCGTGCAGGCCGAGGCGGTGAAAGTTGTATTGTGCACGGTAATGTCGGTTGATGGCGCCGGAACCATAGGCGACGTCGCCGATGAGCGGGTGGTTCAGGTGCCTGAGGTGCCGCCGAATCTGGTGGAGGCGGCCCGTCTCGGGCATCGCGAGGACGAGGGAGCAGCGGTCGACGGGCGAGCGGAGCACGAGCCGAAAGCGCGTGACGGCGGGGACGCGCGGACCGTCCTCGCTCTTGGGGATCGCGTAGTCGATGGTGCCTTCGTCGGGGGGCGTCCCGCGGACGAGCGCGAGGTACTCCTTGTCCATGCGCCCCTCCTCGAACGACTTCGAGAGGACGGCGGCGGCCTCGCGGGTCCGCGCGAAGATCAGCGCGCCGCTCGTGCCGCGGTCGAGGCGGTGGAGCGGGTGGACGTGTGCGCCGCCGAGCGCGTCACGAACGCGGAACATCGCGACGTCGTCGTCGTTGTCCCAGCCGCGATGAACGAGAAGCCCGGACGGCTTGTTCGCGACGACGACGTGGTCGTCGACGAAGAGGAGGTCGATGGGCGGGCTGAGGCTCAAGAGGGCGCGCCCCGTGCCTTTCGGCGGTCCATCTCGTTGCAGACGACCGTGATCGCGTCGTCCGCGTGAATGCTGATCGGGCCGACGCCGATGGCGATGGCGCCGAGCGCGTCGAGCCTCGCGCGCGTCGCCTCGTCGAAGCCGTGGTTGTCGCCGACGAACACGACGACGTCCTCCGACTCGAGGGGCGCATCGCGGAGGTCGCGTGCGTTCTCCTCGAGCACGTAGGCGTGGGCGGCTGAAGCTCCGAGGTCGGCGAGGACGGTCTCGAGGCCTCCGCGTGCGACGGCGAGGCCGGGGCGGATCTCGTTCCACACGCCGAGCTCGGCATCGGGCGGCGTGCGCGCGAGCGCCTTCTGAACGAGGATCGCGAGCATCCGCTCGTCGGGCCGGACGAAGCGGACCTGCCGTCCGTCGACGCGCAGGATGCGGGGCGCGAGCGCGCCTCCGAGCAGGACCAGATAGACGATCGTGTCGCGCCGCAACCCGTGCGACACGAGCAGCGCGGAGCGCAGGCAGCGGAGCAGGATGTCGAGCCGCCCGCTCGTCCCCGCGATGTCGACGAGCGAGAACTCCGGAGAGGCCGTGGCCTTCTGGCCGATGATGACGAAGCGGCGAGTCACGACGCCGGCTCGGCCATCAGGAGGCGGTTCTTGGGCGTGATCGTCTCGGGGATCAGGTGCGTGTAGATGGCATACCCGCTGGCGCGGAGGCGCGCCGCGCGTGTCATGTCGATCGCGAGCGGCGCATCGACCCAGCCGCCGACGCCGCCGTGATCGCACGTGGCCTTCTCGTGGCAGCAGGGGAGGACGACGACGCGAGCGCGAGCCGCGATGGCGCTCGTGAGCACGTCGTCGGTCAGCGCGCCGCACGCGTGCGCGGAGACGACGATGTCGCCCGGCTCGACGACCACGTTCGCGATCTCACCCGCCTGGAGCGTGACCCGGCCAAGGAGGCGCGGCCACTCGGCGACGAGCGCCGCGGCGATCTTGGCCGCGCTCGGCGGAAGTCGGCTGTCGACCGCGAGCGCGCTCGGCGACGTGTCGTCGAGCAGCAGCATGAGATGAGCGACCAGCCCGTGGCCGCAGGCGAGGTCGACGATGCGCCCGCCGCGAAAGCGTCGTCGCGCGCGACGGGCGAGCTCCCACGACTCGTAGAGCTCCTTGCGCGGGAGGCAGTCGGCCTCGCAGACGGTGCGGCCGATCCGGTCGAACAGCGTGTCGCTCGGGAAGTGCTGGGCCGAGCGAGGCGTGAGCTTGACCCGGCTCGAATGCGCGAAGCCCTTTGGCACGATGCGCGGCACTCTACCAGCAACGGAGGAATTACCTGCCCTCGCCCTTGAGCGGAGCGCGGATCGTGCCCACTGTGTCGTCGTGAGCAAGGCTTTCACGCGCGAGGATGCAGACGCGAGCTTCGAGGCGCCTCAGCCGGCGGCGCGTCTCTCGGAGGGCCGCATCACGGCCTACGGAGCGCGGCTCGCGCGCGAGCGGCTCCTCGAGCTCGAGCGCAAGGGCACGGCGAAGGACGGCGCGCTGTCCGGGGACCGGCTGCACGCCATGCTCGACCATGCCGAGGTCGTCGTGCCGGCGGGGGCCGATCACGTCGCGCTCGGCGCACGCGTCGTGACTCGCACACCGAAGGGCGTGGAGCGCACCGTGGTGATCGTCACGCCCGACGAGGTCGGGCTCGTCCCGTTTGCGATCAGCGCCGCCTCGCCGCTCGCGCTTGGTCTGCTCGGTGCGGGCGTCGGCGAGAGCGTGGAGGTCGAGCTGCCTCGCGGGCTCGAGGAGCTGACCGTCATGGCGATCGAGTGGCCGAGCTGACCGCGGGCGCGTAGTAGCATCGCGCCCATGCGGTTCGTCGCCCGTGGTGAAGCCGGCCGCGGGCGCTGCACGCGCCCGGCTCGAGGGTGAGCTCGATCTCGTCGTCTGCGACGTCGAGACTCATGCGGTCTGCGTAGTACCCGTGCGGCGGGCGCTCGAGCTCGGCTTCGTCGTCACGAAGGATGGCGCGGCGGAGACGGAGCTGAAGGTGACTCCCCGAGGCGAAGGCTCCGCGGTGACTCATTTTGTCGCACCGTTCCCGTCTTCATCCTCGCGACGCGGACCGTCTGACCATCCCGACGCGGAGAATCGCAGCCGTTCACCGGCCTTTGCGCGGCGATCGGCGATACGTTGCGGGCGTGGTCGACGAACCCTTTCGGGAGCTCTTCGACCTCTCGCCCGACGCCATCCTCCTGTTCGACAGCGGCGTCGTCGTGGAGGCCAACCAGGCCGCGGTGGAGCTGCTTCGCGCGCCCTCGCTCGAGACGCTCCTTGGGTGCCGTTCGCGCGACCTCGTGCATCCCGACTCCCACGCGCTCGTGGAGAAGAAGACCGTGTCCGCGATGTCGGGCGAACGGACGCGCTCCGAGGAGAAGTACATCCGGTTCGACGGGACCGTCGTCGACGTCGAGGTGACCGCAGCGAAGGCGCGCTGGCGAACGGGCAAGGCGTTCATCATCATCTTGCGCGACCTCAGCGAGCGCGTCGAGGCGGAGGCCCGGCGCCAGCGCGAGCGCGAGAGCGCGTTGCGCTCGGAGCAGGCACTCGCGCGCGAGCGGTCGCTGCGCGAGATCCTCGACCTCTTACCGACGGGGATCTTCGCCCGCGACGCAGACGGCAAGTACGTCTTCGTAAACAAGCACGCGGCCGAGCTCTCGGACTCGAGCACGCAGGACATGCTGGGCCGGTCGTTCGCGGCGGGCTTCGAACTCGAGTCGCAGGAGCTCGGTGTCGCCGCCGAGGACCGCGCGGTCCTCGAGGACGGCGAGGTCCGCGAGTTCGCCGGCAGGGTCGTCATCGACGCGAAGGGCCGCCATCGTACGTTCGACGGCAAGAAGCTGCGCGTGCGGTGGGGAGACAAGCCCGTCGTCCTCGGCGTCTTCACGGATCTGACGGAGAAGAAGGAGCTCGAAGCCCAGCTGCTCCACTCCCAGAAGATGGAGGGCCTCGGGCGCGTCGCGGGGGGCATCGCGCACGACTTCAACAACCTGCTCACGGTCATCATCGAGTGCACCGACTACCTGAGCGGCAAGGTCGAAGACCCCGAGGGCGACCTCTCGAGCATCCGCGAGGCGGCGACCCGCGCCGCATCGCTCACGAGGCAGATGCTCACGTTCGCGCGTCAGGTCCCGATGGTGCGGCGTGTCGTGTCGGTCGACGAGATCCTCGCGCAGACCTCGAAGCTGCTCGCGCGCGTGCTCGGTGAGGACATCGCGCTCGTCACCCAGCTCGGCGCGCCAGGCGAACGTGCCAATCTCGATCCCGGGCAGCTCGAGCTCCTCATCATGAATCTCGCCGTCAACGCTCGCGATGCGATGCTCAGCGGCGGGCGACTCGTGCTCGCGACGCGAGCCGTCGACCGCGCCCTGCGTGCAGGCGAGCTGCCGAGCCGCTGGATTGAGCTCGAGGTCCGCGATACCGGCGTCGGCATGGACGAAGCGACGCTCGCGCGCGCGCTCGACCCGTTCTTCACGACGAAGCCGGCCGGGCTCGGGACGGGGCTCGGGCTCTCCACGTGCTACGGCATCGTCACCCAGCTCGGAGGGCGCATCTCGCTCGAGAGCACCGTCGGAACGGGAACGACGGTGCGTCTCCTGTTCCCGGCCTCGCTCGCCCACGGCGAACGCGTGGCGGATGGCGCACGGAGCGCCGCGGCCGTGGGAAGCGAGACCGTGCTCCTGCTCGAGGACGACCACCCGGTCCGCCGAGCGACACACCGCATGCTTCGTTCGCTCGGCTATCACGTCCTCACCGCGGCGCTTCCGAACGAGGCCCTCGCGCTCGCGAAGGATCACGCGGGGCCGATCGACGTGCTCCTCACTGACATCGTCATGCCGCAGATCAACGGCGTGGTCGCGGCGAAGGCATTCCGCGAGCTTCGTCCCAACGCGGCGGTCCTCTACGTGTCCGGTTACAGCCGCGATGCCTTCCCGGAGCAGGCAGTCATCCCTCACTACCTCGTGAAGCCGTTCACGCGTCAGGAGCTCGCCACGAAGCTCCGTGAGGTGCTCGAGCACCGGTCCGAGGCGGAGCGGGCCGACCGATAGGTGGAGGGGCGTGAGTGTCGCGGGGTGGCCACCCTCGTCCGACATTACCCTCGCGATCTTGTAGTTACGTGAACGTGATCGAATGGCGCGTCGTGCTCCAACGTCTCACAGGGCTCGTCCCGTTTCATCCCAAACCACTCGCGCCTGGGGGTCCTCCGTGCATCGTAAGCTCGCGTTCGCGTTTGCGCTTTCCGCTCTCGTTCTTCCCGCCTGCGCCCTCGAAGGCGGCGGTGACCCGCTCGCCGAACCGTCCGAGGAGAACGTCGCCCAATCGAGCGCCGCCCTCACGCTCGAGCGCAGCTTCGACGTCGACTTCTCGACGTGCACGGAGATGGCGTCGCTCACGCCGGTCCCCATCGCGAACATCCGGCCGCTCGTCCCGGCACAGTACGCCATCGCCAACGAGGCGAACGGCACCGGCTTCCTCGTCGTGCGCGTCGCGAGCTGCGGCGGCGTGAAGATCAACGGCGCCAACATCGGGCCTGGGACCGTCGCGCAGGTCGGCGTCAACCTCGTCTCGCCCGACGGCGCGGGCGACCTCGACAACTACACGCTGTACTACGACACCACGAGCGCCGTGCTGACCGCCCGGCTCCGCGCCTTCGGCTTCAAGTCGCGCTGGCTCCCGGGCATCCAGTACACGACGACGGGGACCTCGCTCGCCGTCAGCGTGCCCGGCCGCGGTTACTCCGTCGCAGGGCCGGTCGTCCCGCCGAGCGGGCCGGGCGTTCCGTTCGTCGCCGACTGGTGGTCCGCTGCACGGTCCTCCGAGTCCAAGACGGCGACGACGCTCGGCTCGATCCAGTTCTCGACCGCGCACATGACGATCGCCACGCAGCCTGCGAGCGAGCTTCGCCACATCATCGGCGCGCCGACCGCGACGTTTCCGATCTTCGACAGCTACAATCAATTCTCGACCGCGCACATGACCGTGACGCGAAGGGTCACTCTGCCGTCGCACTGAGCGGCGAGGAGCGGGAGGGAGGAAACCGCGGGGCCCCATCGCCCAGCTGACGCTTCGCCGCGCGGCGCGATACGCTCGGCGGATGCGCCTTCGATGGCTGTTCGGTCTCGCGCTCGCGTGCGCCGCATGCAACGGGTTGAAGAGCGCGTCCTCGGACGAGGCTCCCGCCGACACCGCCGCCGACGGCGGCATCGACGACCCCACGAGCGAGGCGGGCGTAGTCGACGGCTCTTCTTCGGACGGCGGGCCGACGAAGGACGCCGCGACGAAGGACGCCGCCGACGCGCGGCCCGCGTGCGACGGACCGTGCCCTCCCGAGGACCTCGCGACCGGGCTGCCGCAAGGCACCGCGATCGCCGTCGACGGACAGAACGTGTACTTCGCGTCCGAGGGGAACAACACACCCGTGCAGCAGTGCCCGAAGACGGGCTGCGTCGGAGCGCCCATCCTCCTCGGCACGGGGTACGCCTTCGGCATCGCCGTCATCGGAGGCTTCGTCCACTGGGGTGACTTCTCGGCCGGCAAGGTGTGGCGCTGCGCGGTCGGCGGCTGCGGCGGAAACCCGACGGCGATCGCGCTGAACCAGACCCAGATTCGCGGCGTCGCGACCGACGGCGTGAACATCTACTGGTCGGCGAACAGCAACATCCTCGGCTGCAATCCCGCCGCGTGCACGCCGTTCACCGTGCGCACGGGCACGGGCGCGATCCTCGACATGGCGGTGGAGCAGGCGACGGTGCTCTACGTCGACAGCGCCGCGAGCAAGGTCTACGCGTGCGCGACGCCGACCTGCGCGACGCCGCTCCTCCTCGGCACGGGGAGCCACGACGTCTCGGCGTACTCGGGCAAGGCGTTCTGGGGGAACGGCGCGACCGACCTCATCGTCTCGTGCGCGATCACCGGGTGCAGCAACACCCCGAAGACCCTCGGCACCTCGTACGCACCGACCCACCCGGCGAGCGACGGGTCGTACGTCTATTTCCGCGACGAGCTCTCGTACAAGATCTACCGGTGCCCGGCGGCCGCGGGGTGCGCAGGCGGCGCGGAGGTGTTCGCGAACGACCAGCACGGGCAGCCTGGCGGCAACCTCGCGATCGACGGCACCCACGTCTACTGGACGACGGCGAGCGCGGTCCGACGCCTGGCGAAGTGAGGCAGGGACCCGTCCTGCGTTGAGGGCTGTCAACAAAACGGCCGACCTTGCCTTGCTGCCAGGGCCGCGAGGACGCGGACGCGGATCCGCCGATCCCCTACGACCCGTCGACGACGAACGTGCCCTGCGAGGACCTCATGGCAGCCCCGGACTCGTGCGCACGATGATCACCGACATCAAGCTACCGCTCTGACGGCGCCGCTCCGCGCGTCGTCGTCCACGCTTCGAGGTCCGCGGATTCGCTAGAGCCCGTTGGCCTTGCGGACCACGCCGAAGAGGTCGCCCACGTCGTAGAAGTCGACGCTCACGAAGGTGGGCGCGCGGCCGGCCTCCGTCGTGCACCTGGCGACGCGCTCGCCGAGGACCGACGCGACGTTGACCTCCTTCGCGAGCGCGATGTCGGCGAACGGGCGGCCGAGCCAGTGGTTCACGAGGAAGAGCGCGTTCGCCTGCTGGCCGCGGCCGCGCGCGCACGTGAAGTCCGCCTGCTTCTCGAACGAGTACGGCGTGTCCCACATCTCGTCGGCGTAGGCGCGATGAAGGTACGCCGGCGTGCCGCCCTCGTTCTCCTCGAAGAGCACCACGCGCTTGTTCGTGTCGACGAGCTCGCGCAGCGTCGGCCATGGCGCGCCCCTCGAATGCGTGTACGCGTAGTCCGCGAGGCCACTCGCGCGGATCACCGCGTCGGTGTCCGCGTCGGTGACGTCGTTCTCGAAGATGATGCTGAAGACCTCGCCCGGCTTCGCATCGAGGAACTTCGTGATCGTGCAGAGGCCGTCGAGCAGGCGCGTGTGGCCCAGCGCGCACGGACCGTGACACAGGTAGACCTGGTCGACCGGGCTCTTGCCGTCGATGTGGCCCGCCGTGTTCTCGTTCGCGTCGGCATCGTAGTAGTGGAGGTCGAGCATCATGCCGCGCACGCCGTCGGCGAGCTGGCGCTCGAGGCCGTGGGTCTGGTTCGGCGGCGTCCAGCTCTCGTCTGCGTTGGACATCGCGTTGTGCGTCATCGGAACGACGACGCGGTCGTACGTGCGCGTGCAGAGCTCGGCGGCGCCGTTGCATGTCGGGGTGGTGGGGACGGTGCTGCGCGCTCCGCGCACGCACGTCTGCGGGAGCGTGCTCGTCGTGACCGCCGGCGAGGGCGTCGGCTCGCTTGCGTCACTCGAGCATGCGGCCAGCGGCGCGAGCGCGATGCACGACAGCGCGATCGCGATCGCCGGCCGCCGCGCGCGCGCCATGGGCTCAGGCACGATCACGGATCGTCGGCGGCGCTTCGCGCGTCGCCTCGAGGATCGCGAGGATGCGATCGAGGCGCTCGAGCACGTCCTTCGAGCCGGCGAGGGCCGCGGGCGACGCCGCGGCAGGCGCGGGAACGGCAACGGGCGCGGGAACGCCTGCCGCGACGGCCGTCGGGGTGTCGAAGATCTTCGCCGCCATCGCCGGGCCGTACGTCATCAGCGCGGTGCCGATGGCCTTGCCGCGCGGGGTCTTCGCGAAGATGTCGGAGTAGCCGACGGAGAGGTTCGTCGACACGTACACGAGCGCGTCGTAGTAGCTCTTCACCTTCGGGTTGTGACCGCGCTCGGCCTTGTAGAAGAGCCACGCACCACCGAGGACCGTCGCGAGCACGGAGCCCATCGGATCCCTCGCGAAGCCCTGGCGAACGCCACCCTTGAAGCGATCGAGCGCGTCTTTGCCCATGTCGGGAGACGTGGCGGCGGCGATCGCCGCGAGCAAGAGGAGCGGGCGCGGGTTCATTCGCCCGGAATCCTACGCCGCGAGTTCGGCTCGCGCTACGCTCGCGGGCTCGGGTCATGCTCGCGACCTTCCTCGCCGTTGCGCTGTCGTTTCCGTGTGTCGTCTACACGGTGCTCCTCGGCATCTCCATCCTTTACTGGGGCTTCGTGATGGTCGGCGCCGTGCACCTCGACGGCGGCGACGGCGCGGCCGACGGCGCGGCCGACGGCGCGGCCGACGGCATCGACGGAGGCGGGCATGCCGACGCGGGCGGCCACGCGGACGGCGGCGACGGCGGCGGCGACGGAGCCGCGGACGGCGGCGACACCGCCGAAGGCGCCCACCACGGCGCGCTCGCCGCGGCGATGGCGTCGCTCAAGCTGCGGTCGGCGCCCGCCACGCTCGTGCTGAGCGTGATCGTCCTGTTCTCATGGCTCTTCAGCATCTTCGGGATGCAGGCGGCCGCGGCGTGGGCACCGGCAGGCCTCATGGGCCTTGCGCGCTTCGCCGTGCTCCTCGTCGCGCCCATCCTCGCGCTCCCGTTCACGTCGCTCGCCATCCGCCCGCTCGCGAAGATCTTCGTCCCCACCCACGCCGCGAAGAACGAGAGCCTGGTCGGCAAGGTGTGCACGGTCCGCACCGGTACCGTGACGGAGCGCTTCGGTGAGGCCCTCCTCGAGGACGGCGGCGCCGGCCTCGTCGTGCGCGTCCGAGTCGAGACGGGCGAGACCCTCAAGCGCGGCGACCAGGTGGTGATCGTCTCCTACGACGGCGACCGCCAGGAGTTCACCGTGGCGCCGATGGAGAACCTCCTCGACGACCGCGAGCCCGACGACAGGAGCGACGACCCTCCGCCGAAGGCTCGCCAGGCAGGTCGCTGAGCACCGCGGGGGCCGCGCGCCGTCGGGCCGCCGACGCGCTCCAGCTAGGCCGGCAAAAGGCGCCGTTTGTGGGACCTCGGCTCACGAAACCCGGCAGAATTTAGCGCCTCCATTCCCCGGCGCGTTGTGCGACGCTTCCCCGCCGTTCGAGCTGGGTGCGCGATCTGTCCGCTCTTCATCACTGGACACGAGTCGCGCGCGAAGGAGTGAGGGGTTGTCATGACTGAGCAGGTGCTTCCGATCGTCATCGCGGTCGTCGTTGGATTCGTGCTGGTGCTGGGGCTGCTCGCGCTCGTCGCGCGGTTCTACCGCCAGGTCGAGCAAGGCAAGGCGCTCATCGTGAACACGGTGAGCAAGGAGCCCGTCGTCGCCTTCACCGGCGCGATCGTCTACCCGATCATCAACCGCGCCGAGGTCATGGACCTCTCCGTCAAGACGATCGACATCGACCGCCGCGGCAAGGAAGGCCTCATCTGCAACGACAACATCCGCGCGGACATCAACGTCACGTTCTTCGTCCGCGTGAACAAGACCCGCGACGACGTGCTGAAGGTCGCCCAGTCGCTCGGCTGCGCACGCGCCAGTGACCCGAAGGCCCTCGAGGAGCTCTTCGCCGCGAAGTTCGCCGAGGCCCTGAAGACCGTCGGCAAGCACTTCAACTTCGACCAGCTCTATACGAAGCGCGACGACTTCAAGGACAAGATCATCGAGGTCATCGGCAAGGACCTGAACGGCTTCATCCTCGACGACGCCGCCATCGACTATCTCGAGCAGACCCCGCTCGAGGCGCTCGATCGCGACAACATCATGGACGCCGACGGCATCCGGAAGATCACCGAGATCACCGTCCAGCACAACGTGCAGACGAACGAGCTCCGCCAGAAGGAGCGCATGGAGATGGGCAGCCAGAACCTGAACGCCGACGAGGCGATCTTCCGGTTCGAGCAGCGCCGCGCCGAGGCCGAGGCCAAGAAGGCGAAGGAGATCGCCGTCGCCCAGGCCCGCGAGCAGAACGAGGCCGCGCGCGTGACCTCCGACGAGCAGAAGAAGACGCACCTCGTCCACCACAAGAACGAGGAGGAGTCGCTCATCGCCAACGAGGCGAAGCTGCGCGGCGTCGCCGTCGCCCAGAAGAACCGCGAGCGCGAGATCGCCGTCGAGACCGAGCGCGTCGAGAAGGCACGCCAGCTCGAAGTCATCGGCCGCGAGCGCGAGGTCTCTCTCGTCGGCATCTCGCGCGACAAGGAGGTCGAGCTCCAGAAGAAGGAGATCGCCGACGTCGTCCGCGCCCGCATCGCCGTCGACAAGACGGTCGCCGTCGAGGAGGAGAACATCAAGGACGTGCGCACCCTCGCGACCGCGAACCGCGAGCGCGAGCAGCTCAAGATCAAGGCGGACGCCGAGGCCTCGACCACCATGGTCAAGCTCGTGAAGGCGGCCGAGGCGAGCGAGGAGGCAGCGAAGCACGCGGCTCGTCAGAAGACGATCACCGCCGACGCCGAGCTCGACACGGCCGACAAGCTCGCCCGCGCAAAGATCCGTCTCGCCGAAGGCAACCAGGCCGAGGCCGCCGCGGAGGGCCTCGCGAAGGCTCGCGTGAAGGAGGCCGACGCGGTCGCCACCGAGAAGCTCGGTCTCGTCGAGGCGCGCGTCTCGCTCGAGAAGATGCAGTCCGTCGCCGCCGGCGAGGAGAAGCACGGCCTCGCGAAGGCACGCGTCAAGGTGGCGGACGCCGACGCGATCCAGAAGCTCGGCATGGCCGAGGCCGCGACGATGAGCGCCAAGCTCTCGGCGGAGGCCGCGGGCGAGGAGCAGAAGGGCATGGCAGGCGTGAAGGTCCGCGAGGCCGACACGCAGGTGCTCGAGAAGCGCGGCGTCGCCGAGGCGAGCAACATCCGCGAGAAGCTGCTCGCGGAGGCCGCCGGCATCGCCGAGAAGGCCGTCTCGATGAAGGCTCTCGACGAGGCGAGCCGCGAGCACGAGGAGTTCCGCCTCAAGCTCGACAAGGAGAAGGTCATCGAGCTCGAGACCATTCACGCGAAGCGCGACATGGCCGCCGCCTCGGCGACGATCCTCGCGCAGGCGTTCACCAACGCGAAGTTCAACATCGTCGGCGGCGACGGCGCCTTCTTCGATCGCTTCGTGAAGGCCGTGTCGGTCGGTCAGTCGATCGACGGCGTCATGGACTCGAGCGACAACGTGAAGAACCTGGTGCAGTCCGCGATGCGTCCCGACGACGAGGCGGTCCTCGGCCTGGTCGAGAAGCTCCTCGTGAACGACCCGGCCGCCCAGGCGCGCCTGGCCTCGTTCCGCGGTACTCAGGGCGCCGGCGAATAACCCCGCCGAGCGCCGATGACGCAGCAGATCGAGACGCCCAAGGGGCCGCCTGGCGGACTGCCGCCGGGCGGTGCACCGCCCGCGCCCAAGGACGGGAACGGGAACGGGAACGGCGGGGCCACCATGGAGGGTGGGTCCTACGACGTCATTCGCAAGCGGCTGCTCGAGCAGGCCGCCGAGCTCGCGGCCAAGGCCGAGACGCTCAACACGCGGCGCAAGAAGGTCTTCGGCGGCGCCGAGCTCGCGCTCCTCGCCAACGAGCGCATTCGCACCGAGCACAACTGCATCGCGCGCGACCTCGTGAGCGTCGCCGGGCACATGCTCTCCGGCTTCCAGGTCTTCATGGGCCTGAAGACCGAGACCGGCGTGAACGACGTCTTCGCCTTCTACAAGTTCGAGAAGAAGAACGAGGCCGGCGACGAGTGGGACCTCTCCCAGGTGCCCTTCGAGGGCCCCGGCGCGTTCCTCACCGACGAGGGCTTCGTCAAGGAGCTCCGCGACACCTTCAAGTACTACTCGAAGGACGCGCGCCTCCTCCGCCTGAAGCGCACCGACACGCGCCTCCTCGCAGCCGTGCAGATCGGCGCGACGACCCGCGACGCGAAGGTGTTCCGCTGGGCGATCGACTCCGCCGGTCGCCTCACGTACATGGACGCGCGCGGCGACGAGGAGCTCCAGCCGCCGAAGCAGCACGACTTCACGTGGACGCCCACGCGCCGTGAGGACCAGGTCGCGGGCCCGCATCCGCACCTCAACATCCTCGACACCGTCTTCGTCGAGACGGTCCACGGCGACCTCACGATCAAGATCGAGAACAACACCAAGGACGGCCGCGGCATCTATCGCGAGCCGGTCGACGACGCGAACCAGACGCTCGACGACGCCGACGTGTCGTGGGCCAAGGTCGGCACCCTCATCCTCCTGCGCGTGAAGCCGTTTCGCGAGGAGAAGTACCGCTACCTCGTGTTCGATTCGCGCGCCAAGCGCGTCGTCCGCATCGATGCCATCGGCCTGTCGTGTCAGGAGCTCCCCGAGGACCATGGCATCGTGTTCCCCGGCGGCTACTACCTGCAGAGCGGCGACTACAAGCTCTTCGATTCCGACTCGCGAGCCAACGACGACCTCGAGCTCGAGCGCGAGCTCAAGTCGCCGAACGGTGAAGATGTGCTCTACATCTACCATCGCCGTGACGAGGGCGAGTACCTGCTCCTCCCGTACAACCTGATCCGCAAGGAGATCACGAGCCCGCTCCGCGCGCACGGCTACAGCCTGTTCGCCGACGGGACGATGGCGCTCTTCCGCGCCGTCTCCGAGCCGACGCGTGTCCACCCGATGCAGATCTGGCGCACGCCGTTCAGCACCGTCGAGCACGCCGCCGCCGCGCCTCGCGACGCGAGCTACCTCGGCAAGGTCGGCAACGCCGACCTCGTGCGCGGCATCTCGGACGCGCTCAGCCTGCGCCGCCTCGCCACCGTCGAGCGCCCCACGCGCACGACCTACGAGGACCTCGTCGCCGCGCTGAATCGCACGGTCGACGCGCACTACTGGCTCGGGCACGCCGAGACGGGCGACATCCTCTCGACCGTCCAGTCGATGAGGAAGACCGCCGGCCTCGTCCTCGACGAGTTCGACAAGGTCGAGGCGATCGAGAAGCGCGCGAACGACGCGCTCGCGAAGGCCACCGCGGCACAGAAGGAGCTCCTCCTCCGCGTCCGCCCCGACGACCTCCACGTCGTCGAGGACTTCCTCCGTGCGCTCTCCACGCTGCGCAACCAGCGCGGCCAGCTCATCACGCTGAAGGAGCTCCGCGGCGTCGACCTCCACGCCGTCGCGAAGCTCGAGGGCGAGGTCGCCGCGCAGTTCGAGGAGGTGAGTGCCGCGTGCGTCGCGTTCTTCCTGAAGGAGGACGCGTTCAAGCCGCTCGTCGATCGCCTCGATGCCCTCGTCGTCGCCGTCGAGAAGGTGGAGAAGGCGACGGAGCTCGCGCCCTTCCAGGAGGAGCTCGACATCGTCCAGCAGGGGCTCACGCTCCTCGCCGAGGTCGTCGGCGGTCTCAAGATCGACGACGCCACCGCGCGCACGCGCATCCTCGAGGGCGTCTCCACCGCGTTCTCGCAGCAGAACCGCGCGCGCGCCGTCTGGCAGGGCCGCAAGAAGGAGCTCTCCGTCCGCGAGGGCAAGGCCGAGTTTGGCGCGCAGTTCCGCCTCTTCGGTCAGGCCGTCACCGGCGCCATCGCGCTCTGCGACACGCCCGAGGCGTGCGACGAGCAGATGTCGAAGCTGCTGCTCCAGCTCGAGGAGCTCGAGGGCAAGTTCGGCGATCTCGACGAGTTCACCGCGGACCTCGCGCAGAAGCGCGAGGAGGTGAACGACGCCGTTGGCGCGAAGCGCCAGCAGCTCCTCGACGAGCGCCATCGCCGCACGGCGAATCTGATGACCGCGGCCGAGCGCATCATCTCCGGCGTCGTGCGGCGCGCGAAGACGTTCAAGGACGTCGACGACCTCAATGCCTACTTCGCGTCCGACGCGATGGTCCTCAAGCTCGGGGACCTCGGCGCGCAGCTGCTCGCCCTCGGCGACACCGTGCGCTCGGACGAGATCCAGTCGAAGATCAAGTCGGCGCGCCAGGATGCGCTCCGCGCGCTGCGCGACAAGACGGAGCTCTCGGGCGGCGGCGACAACGTCATCAAGCTCGGGCAACACAGCTTCAGCGTGCAGACGCAGCCGCTCGAGCTCGTGCTCCTGCCGCGCAACGACGTGATGACGCTCCACCTCACCGGTACCGACTACTTCGAGCCGGTCGAGGACGACGACCTCTCGAACGCGAAGGATCTCTGGGATCAGACGCTCGTGTCGGAGTCCCCCGCCGTCTACCGCGGCGAATTCCTTGCAGCATGCATGCTGTTCGACGCCGAGGACGGCAAGAACGGGCTCACGATCGAGGCGCTCGCCGACGGCGTTCGCGACGGCAACAAGCTCGTCGAGATGGTGCGCGCCTACGCGCAGGATCGCCTCGACGAGGGCTACGAGCGCGGTATCCACGACACCGACAGCGCCAAGATCCTCGAGAAGCTCGTCGCGCTCCGCGCCTCGGCCGGTCTCCTGCGCTTCTCGCCCGACGCGCGTGCGCTCGCGGCGCTGTACTGGGCGTCGCTCGACGTGGAGGCGCGCAAGGTCCTGCACGCGCGAGGTCGCAGCCTCGGGCGCCTGCGCGCCGAGACGGCGCAGGCGGGCGCGCAGGCCGCGCTCGCCGCGGAGCTCGAGGCCCCCATCGCCGCGCGCGCGAAGGAGCTCGCGCTCCCGGCCGGCCGCGGCGATCTCGCCGCGGCTTCACGCTATCTCGTCGAGGAGCTCGCCGCGGAGAAGGTCCGCTTCGTCGCGAGCGCCTCGGCCGACAGCGTGTGCCGTGGCCTCACCACGTTCCTCGACGAGAACGGCAGCCGCCGCGCCTTCGAGGACGAGCTCCAGGCCCTCGACCACCATATGGCCGCGAAGCTGAGCGTCGCGCTCGCTTACGTCGACGCGTTCGTCGGCAAGAAGCACATCGAGCACGCGCGCCCGTTCGTGCGCGAGGCCGCGGTGATGCTCGTCACCGATCGCGGCGTCGAGCGCGAGGTCAGCGCGGCGACCGTCGAGACCACTGTCGACGGCCTCCTCGGCTCGCACCCGCGCATCCAGAACCGCTCGATGCGCCTCGCGATCGACGAGCTGCTCGGCCGTCTGGTCCCCTTCGTGAGCGAGCACGCCGTTCGCTTTCGCGCGTTCCGGCAGCTCAAGGCGCAGATCGTCGAGCGCGAGAAGCGCCGCCTGCGCATGAACGAGTTCACGCCGCGCGTCCTCACGTCGTTCGTGCGCAACCAGCTGATCGACAAGGTCTACCTGCCGCTCGTCGGCGCGAACCTCGCGAAGCAGATCGGTAGCGTCGGCGAGAAGAAGCGCACCGACCTCATGGGCATGCTCCTCCTCGTCTCGCCGCCCGGCTACGGCAAGACGACCCTCATGGAGTACGTCGCGAGCAAGCTCGGGCTCGTCTTCATGAAGGTGAACGGCCCGGCGATCGGCCACGAGGTCACCTCGCTCGACCCCGCCGACGCGAAGACCGCCACGGCGCGTCAGGAGGTCGAGAAGATCAACCTCGCCTTCGAGATGGGCAACAACGTGATGCTCTACCTGGACGACATCCAGCACACGAGCTCCGAGCTGCTCCAGAAGTTCATCTCGCTCTGCGACGGTCAGCGCAAGGTCGAGGGCGTGTGGAAGGGACGTTCCCGCACGTACGACCTCCGCGGCAAGAAGTTCTGCATCGTCATGGCGGGCAACCCGTACACGGAGACGGGCACGCGCTTCCAGATCCCGGACATGCTCGCGAACCGCGCCGACACGTACAACCTCGGCGACATCCTCGGCGGCGCCGAGGACCTCTTCGCCTCGAGCTATCTCGAGAACGCGCTCACCTCGAACAGCGTTCTCGCGCCCCTCGCGACGCGCGATCCCGGCGACGTGCAGAAGCTCGTGAAGCTCGCGCGCGGGGAGGACGTGCCGCTCACCGAGATCCAGCACGGCTACTCGGCGGCCGAGGTCGAGGAGATCACCTCCGTCCTGAAGCGCATGATGGCGTGCCAGGAGGTGCTGCTCGAGGTGAACAAGCAGTACATCGCGTCGGCCTCGCAGGAGGACGCCTACCGCACCGAGCCCGGGTTCAAGCTGCAGGGCAGCTACCGGAACATGAACAAGCTCGCCGAGAAGATCGTCTCGGCGATGAACGAAGAGGAGCTCCAGCAGCTCGTCGACGACCACTACGCGAGCGAATCGCAGACGCTCACGACCGGCGCCGAGCAGAACCTCCTCAAGCTCGCCGAGCTGCGCGGTCGCATGAGCGAAGAGCAGCGTGCGCGCTGGAACGAGATCAAGGAGTCGTTCGTCCGCACGCGTCGTGCGGGCGGCAAGGGCGACGACCCCGTCGCACGCGTCACCGGTGCGCTCGGCGGTCTCGACGAGGCGCTCCAGCGCATCCAGGCGGCGATCGGCGCGGCGGTCGCGGCGAACGCGGCCGCGGCGCTCGACGCGAAGGCCAACGCGAAGAACGGCGGCGCCGACGAGTCGCTCGGGCCGTACCTCGCCAAGCTCGAGGAGTCGATCCGCACCCTCGGCAAGCCGTCGAAGGTGGAGCTGCGTGTCGACGACGGTACGGCCGCGGCTGCGGTATCGGTCGTGAACATCGTGCGCGAGCAATCGAAGATGATCGAGCGCGTGATCGCGAACCTCGCCGAGCTCGCGAAGAGCGGTCAGGTCCCCCAGGGCTCCGTCGCGCCTGCCGCGCCGGGCCAGCGCGCATCACAGCTGCCCGGAAAACCCCCGCCGCTTCCCCAGCGCGCGACCATGCCGCCGGGGCCCCAAGGCAGCCTGCCGCCCGTTCCGCAGGCGCCGCCGGGCGCGCAATTCGGCGAGCGCATCGAGGAGCTCGTCGCGGTCGTGCGTCGTCTCGAGCATCGCCTCGCGACCTCGGTGGGAGCAGGCTCGATCCCTCGCTACGACGTCGCGCTGGGAGCATCGAGCCCGAGCAATTTCTACCGCGGCCTCGACGGCGATGACGTCGTCATGCACGGCGGCGTCTTCGTCGCGACCTACGCGAAGCTCCCGCCGCTCGGCGCCGCGGTCATCCTCGGCATCGAGCTCCCGGGCGGCAATCGCTTCGACGTCGCAGGCACGGTCGCCTGGACGCAGGACGAGCTCGGCGAGGACAGCCCCGCGGGCTTCGGCGCTCGCATCGCCTCCGCACCGGAGGACGCGCGCGCGATGATCGCGCAGTTCGTCCGCCACCGTCAGCCGCTCGTCCGCGACTGAGTCACTCGCTTCCGAGCGCGCCCCAGAGGTCTTTCGCCTCGCTCAGGTGGACGCTCGACTTCTCTCTCGCCTCCGCGAGGCTCGCCTTCACCCGCTCGTTGCGGGCGACGGGTGTGAGGTCCTTGTCGAACGTGTCCAGCACGCTCCCGTAGTAGCTGATCTGCTCTTCGAGATACGCGCGGTCGAACTCGCCCGCGGACAGGGCGTCGAGCCGCGACACGCGTCGCTGCGAGGCCGCTCGGATCCAGGTGCTCACCCGGCTCTCCTTCGGCTTGATGCGGAGCGTGCGAATGAGCTCGTCGTCCCGAACGAGGCGGGCCTCGTGGTCGTCGACCACGTTCGTCGCGAAGGCCTTCACGCGCGGGTCGACCGCCTTCTTCTGCGCGAGCGCCCCGTGCTCGAGCTCCGCGGCGTGGAGCGCGCGCAAGGCCCCGAAGACGTCGCCGACGGTGAAGGTCGACGTCGTCGCCGCAGTCGTCTGCGGCGTCCCGGGAGGCGGCGTGGTCTCGGGCTCGCACGCGACTGCGCCGAGGAGAACGACAGATGCGAAGCGTGACAACGATGCAAGCCTGCGCATGGGGGCTCCTTCGGTTGTCGCCCAATCATGCAAGCGAGAGGCCGCGTGACGAACGCGAAGAGACCGTCGCAGCGACTGGGGAGTCGCGACGCCTCAGTCCTGCGGCGCCGGCACCCACACCGGCGGCTCGCCGAAGTCGGGCCTTCCGATGAGCAGCTCGTGCGGCACGTACTTCGACTTGTAGACGAGCGACGCGCAGCCCAGCACGCGATACCCGAGATAGACGTGCGGCAGGTTCTTCTCCGCCGCCTCGGCCACGAGCGTGATCACGTTTGCCACGCCGAGTGACGCCGGCGCGTGCTCCGGGTCCCAGAAGAAGTAGACCGCGCTCATCGCACGCGGTGTCTCGTCGAAGATGCCGAGCCCGACCAGGCGATCTCCGTCCTCCGGGTCGCGGAACGCGACCTCGCGCGCGGCGGGATGCGGAAACGCGAAGTCGACCGCGTAGCGCTCCGGGTCGAGGTCGCTCTCGTCCCAGCCGCGGGCCTCCTCGCGCTGCGAGTGCCAGCGGTGGTAGAGCGCGAGCCGCTCGTCGTCGACGACGGGCACGCCCACGACGCGACGGAGCCGCGCCGCGTTCTTCGCCGCTCGCCGCTGGCTCTTGCTCGGATGAAACTGCGGCACGTCGATGCGAAGCGTGACGCACTCGCCGCAGCCCACGCACTTGGGCCTGAAGTACACCGGCCCGAAGCGACGCCAGCCGCGCGAGAGGAGCGCGTCGAGCTCCTGGACGGTGACGTCGTCCATCACGCGGATCTCGAGCTTCGCTTCGCGATCGCTCAGGTAGGAGCACGCGCGAGGCGGCTCGACGAGGTGGTGAAGCACCCTGGCCACCACCACGTCGTCGCTCATCCCGGGACGCGTGGCAAGGGGCGAATCAGCCGCCGATGTGCACGCGCATCCTGCGCTTCTCGCTCGCGACGCGGAGCTTCTTCAGGGCTTCCCGCTCGAGCTGTCGTGCACGTTCGCGCGAGAGGGAGAGCCTCGCGCCGATCTCCTCGAGCGTGCGCTGGGTGCCGCCGCCGAGGCCGAAGCGAAGACGGATGATCTCCGCCTCGCGCTCGGGGAGCTCGGAGAGGAGCGCCTTCGTCTCCACGCGGAGCTCGCTCTGCGCGACCACCTCGTCCGCCGTCGGAGCCGAGGTGTCGATCACGAAGTCACCGAGGTCGGAGCCGTCGCGGTCGGTGCCCACCGGGGTCTCGAGGCTGATCGGCTGGGCAACGACGTCGAGCGCGCGGCGGACCTGCTCGGGCGGAAGGCCCGTGCGGGTGGCCAGCTCCTCGAGCGTGGCGGTACGGCCGGTCTCCCGCTGGAGGCGATCCTGAGCGCGGCGTACGCGCTGGACTGCGCCCGTCAGGTGGACGGGAAGGCGGATCATCTTGCTCTGATCGGCGAGGGCACGCCCGAGCGCATGGCGAATCCACCACGCCGCGTAGGTGCTGAAGCGCAGGCCGCGCCGGTGGTCGAACTTGTCGACCGCGCGAAGGAGACCGAGGTTGCCCTCCTGGATGAGATCGACGAGCGGCATGCCGCGATAGCGGCGTGCGAACGTCACGACGATCCGCAGGTTCGACTGCACGAGCTCCGTCGTCACGCGCTCGCCCTCGCGGCGCGCCACGGCGACCTCGCCGAGCATGCGACGGAGCCGCTTGTTGCGAGGCTGACGGGCCGCAAGCACGGAGAGCTCGCGCGTGAGCTCGCGCACGGTGCGCGGATGAAGACGAAGCCCCTGCGCGCTCGGATTCGCGCGCGAGCGCGAGGCCGCCGTCGCGGCCTCCGCGCGCTCGAGCGTGCCGTCGATGCGCTCGATGAGGCGCTCCGCCGGATTGCGCTCGACGTCCTCGATGCGGGCCTCCTTGTCACGCAGCGCTCGCGCCACGTCGCGCAGTGCCGCGCGCCCCTCGGGCGCCGAGAGCAGGGCGCGTGTCAGGGAGAGGTCGGCCTTCTCGAGCCGGCGCGCGAGCGAATGCTCGTCTTCGCGCGTCAGCAGGCGAAAGGACGTCATCGACCGGAAGTGCAGCTCGAGGGGATCGTGGGTGGACGACACCTCGCCTTCCGGCGCGAGGTCGAGCTCGGTGGGGGATGTGTTTTTCAAGCGAACTCTGTCTACGTGCAAGGGAACGAGCGAGCCCCGGCGAATATGCCCGGCTCCGGAGCTCTCCGAACGTAACCATGAGTACGATGTCCGCTCGGCCCGACCGGGTGCGGGGGTCGCACTCATCGTCTAGCTCGTCCGTACCTGAGGCTCAGCTAGGTCGCGCGGATCTGCTTCACGGCAGCCGTCACGTCGCCTCCGCTGACTGCCGCGCCCGAAGCCTTCAGGTGCTTCATCGCGACGCCGGTCGCCTGGCCGTCGTTGCCTGCGGCCTTGATCACGCTCGCCTGAGCGGCGAGCGCCTCGACGATCTGCGCCACCGTCATCTGTGCCGGCAGCAGCGACGCGAGCACCTCGACCTCGCGCTTCAGGGGCGCGATGCGGTCGTCGCCGGCGGGAAGGGCGGCGAGCGTCTCCTCGTTCGACTTGATGAGCTTGCGGAGCGCCGCGGCCGCGTCCTCCTCGCTCAGCGCTGCGTTCTTGCGCGCCTCGGCGGTCTGGATCTCGCCGAGCGCGAGGCGGAGGACGTCGCGTGTGACCCCGTCACCCTGCTTGACGGCTTCGATCACGCGCTTCTTGATGTCTTCGACGAGCATGCCGGAAAGCATGGCCGCGCCGAGGCGCGGCGCCAAGCGAACTCGCGCTCAGGCGGCTCGTTCGTCGCGCTGCTCGTCGTTGGCTGCGTCGTTCGCGCCGTGCGTCGGCTTTGCGCGCTCGACCGGGAAGATCCCGCTCTCGCCGGAGCGCATCGTCTCCGGACAGTCGTGGGGGGCCTCGGGCTCCTCGGCCTCCGCCTCGTTGCCGCCGTAGCTCGCAGCGTTCGCGGCGTGTGCGGTCGCGGGTCCGCTCGACAGCCAGCTCTCCCCTGAGAAGAGGATGTCTCCGAGGGGATCAACGAGAACGATTCGCATCGACGACATGATCAGAGACCTCCCGCTTTTCGATTAAGGACGTGACCGCACGGGCCACGCTGAGGTGAACACGTGCAGTCCACGTGCCATTCCGCCACGGTGGCGGAAGGCCTTGATATCCCTAACGGCCGTCGTCGCCGTTCCGACAGGTGCGTCGGAAAGTTCACGATCGATCGTCCCGAACGTCGCGGTCGACCGTGAAGCCGCAGATAGCGGGAGCGCTGGCGCCCTCGACCCCGCGCACGACCTGCGGCCCTGCGCGCAAGTCCGAGCACAGCCATGCGCGCGGGCCGCAGCGCGAGCGAACTCGCCCGGGGACAACTTGTCCGAGCGTGGCGCAGCGGCGCCTACGAGGCCGACGATGTCCCACGTAGCTTCGCGTAGAAGCCCTCGACTCGCTTGACCAGATCCGTGACCGCCACGCGCGACGCGTCGCCGGCGTGTTGAGCCGAGCTCTGCATCTCGTTGATGCGCGGTTCGAGCTTCTCGTCCCATTCCTGCTTCGCGTCGAGCGATGCGAGATGGAGGTGCAGCTTCACCTCGTCGCGCAGCGTGCCGAGCCGCTCGATACCCTTGTTCAGCTCCGTCTTCACGTCTTCCTTGATCGTCTTCGCGTCCATGAGTGCCTCCGCTGGGTGTGGTTCGACGCCCGACCATTCACGTGACGTGCCGTCCTCACCTGACACTTCGATCGCACCTTGCGTCGCTGCGACGGTAGAGCTCGTCGGGCGCTCCTTGCAGGCACGGGGCGTGAATGCACGGGCGTGCATGATGCGGATCCTCGTCGCCGTCGATGCGTCTCCGAACGCCACCGCCGTGCTCGATGCCGGGGTCGACCTGGCCAAGAGACTCGGCGCGCGCATCCGTCTCCTCCGCGCGGTGCGGCCGCCGGCCGAGCCGCTGCCCGCCAACGGCTTCGCCGGGCCACCGACGCAGCTCGTCGACTCGTTCGTCGTGACGGCCAAGCGCGATCTCTCCGAGCTCGCGGCTACCGTCCCGCCGGAGCTCCTCGAGGGCGCGACCGCCGAGGTGGGCGTCGCGTGGGACGCGATCTGCTCGCATGCGCGTGATCACGACGTCGACATGATCGTGATCGGCTCACACGACTATCGCCTCATCGACCGCATCCTCGGGACGACGGCGGCGAAGGTCGTGAACCATGCCGACAGACCGGTCCTCGTCGTACGACCGAAGGGCGGCCGAGCTGCCCACGGCGCGCCCGCGCGCGACGTCGAGGACGACGACGTCGGCGTCGTTCAGTCGTCGAACTTCGGGTCCGTGGGCTCGTAGCCCGGCGGAGGCGGCATCGAGCGCCTCGGCTCCCCCGGGCACGAGAAAGGCGCGGTTCTCGTACATGTCTGGCCCTCCCGCCCGTCGCTCCACGCGCTTTGTCTTGGAGGCGGGAAGCAGGCAGGCGATCCTTCCGTAGAACGATGCGCGGCCCCTCGCGCCACATCCCCCGATGACCAAGCTCTCGCTCCTCGTCCTCGTCGCTGCCGGCGCAGCACTGCCCTCGGCGCTCCTCGCGGCCTGCGCGACCGACAATGGCGACTCCGTGCACGGACCGCAGTTTGGCCCCCCTCCGGAACGGCCCGAAGGCGGTGCTGGCGAGGGCTCGGTCACCGAGGGCGGAGGGCCCACGCCCGATGGGAGCACCGGAGGCGACGCGGAGGCCGACGGGTCGATGCCCCCCGCGTGCACGTCGGGCACCATGGCGGTGCTCGCCGGTACCGACACCACGCTGAGCGGCGCCGTGCAGATCAACGGCGGCGCCTGGAATGGCGCCGCGATCGCCGGCGGAGCCGCGCTGAGCGCGCCTTCGCTGCTCGCGTTCGGTACCGGGTTCGTCGGACTGACCCGCGGGCCGTCGGACGCGCTCCAGTCCGTCTCGTACACGGCGTCGTGGAGCGGAGTCACCGCGGTCGGCTCGCTGAAGACGCTGGGGGCGCCCGCGCTCGCGGCGCTCGGTGCGAACGCGCAGGCGGTCTATCTGTCGGGCGGCGGCGATCCGAACAAGTTCTTCCGCCTCCAGAACAGCGCCACGTCGTGGACCACCACCGGAGATCCCGTGATGCCGCCGGGGGGCACGCAGAGCTTCGGCCCGTCGGCAGGGGCGGTTGCTGCGGCCGGGACCGACCTCGTCTTCGCGCAGGCAGGCGACACCGAGGGGCTCTACGTCAGGAAGTGGGACGGCGCGGTCTGGTCGCCGGAGCCCGGGCTCGCGATCTTCGGCGCCGGTACGAACAAGGTCGCAGCACCGGCGCTCGTGTCGGTCCCCGGCAAGTTCGACACCATCCTTCTCTACGGCGACAACACCGTGAACCACGTCATCGGCTTCGCGACGCGCGACGCGACCACGAAGGCGTGGAGCTCCGCGGCCCTAACCCAGGCCACCGCCCAGACCCCCGAGCCGATGTCCGCGGCGCTCATCTCCCCGACGACGGTCCTGGTCGCGTTCCGCGGAAACAACGGCAAGGCCTACACCATGACCGGAACCCTCGGCGCCGCGGCGGTTACCTGGAGCGTGCCGGTTCTCCTGCTCGCCGACGGCGCCGCCACCGTCGACAGCCCGCCCGCCGTGGCCAAGGGCGTCTGCGGGAACGACGCCGTCGCCGTGTTCGCGTCCGGAGGCCAGGTCAAGGCGACGCAATTGCATGCCGGGGCGTGGTCCGTACCGGGACCGGTCACGGGCGCCTCCGGAAGCCGCGTTTCCGTGGCGACGCGCTGAGCGCCCTTCGCTACTCTCGCATGGCGCGTAGGTTCGGCCTACGCCCGGAGGGTTCGTCGTGGAACCGAAGCCGAAGAACGATCGCCAGAGTGCAGTGACGAAGTTCTGCCTCGCGATGGAGCTGCTCCGTCGTACCGAGGCCGGACGGGTGAAGGACGCGAAGCAGCTCGTCGCGCACTTCTTCCCGCATGATGCGGCGAAGGCCACCGACAATCTGTTCGTGCACATCCCGCGCGAGGTGCGCGCGCCGATCGTCGCGGGATGGGGCATCCGAGGCGCCAAGGCCGCTCTGCGCGACGACGACGACCGCATTCGCATGGTCGTTCACGACGCCATGCTCGCCGGCGACATCGACGAGGCCGCGTTCGAGGAGGGCGTCACCGCGGCGACCCTCATCGACTGGGTCCCGCTCGGCGAGTGGTGGAGCTTCTGGCGCTCCGGCAAGGTCGCCGGCGTCCCCGTGCAGAAGGCGCTCGCCACGGCGCGTGAGCTCGGCCTCTTCGACGACCCGTGGTTCCTCGACAACGTCGAGGGTCGTGGCGGGCGCCTGAAGGGCACCGACACGATCTGCGACACGCTCAGCAAGGACCAGATCATCTCCTGGCTGCGCAACCTCCACGCGAGCGGAGACGGCACGCCCGGCGGGCTCGTCGCGGCGCTCGGCTGGGACGCCATCCTCGCGAAGACCTCGCAGGAGGCGCTTCAGTTCGCGCTCGACGCGTTCGCGAAGAAGGTCGGTCTGGTCGCTTCCGCACCCGCCGTGCGCGGGAGCGAGGTGCCTGGCATCGCAATCCCCGATTTTCCGATCGAGGAGAAGGGAGCGGTCGACGAGGACGCACCCCCGAGCAGCGCGAGCGCCCTGCCGGCGGCGAGCGATTCGTGGCCGGAGCTCGCCGCACCGGGCGACATGGGGTACGCGCTCTCGAAGTCGCCGGCGCCCGGCGCGGTCAAGCCGAGCTACGGAATGGACCGCGACGACGAGGAGATCACCTCGGAGCACCGCATCCCGATCGCCGGCGTCGTGCCGAAGCCGACCACGCCCTAGTACCTCGGCGCAGAGGTTTCGACCGATTGCGCTTGCGGGCGTGGACGATGCGACCGGAGTGCCATGTCACGAGAAGTCGCTTGGGTTCTGGAACCAGTAGCGTCGTGGCGTTCGGAAACCTTGAGGGCAGGTCTTCTGGTTGCCGCGCCCGTTAGGGTGTCGACCGACCGGCGCCCCAATCGGTCACCTCCTCTGCGTTGCGGTACTAGATCACGGAGCCGACTACTCCGTCGCCCAGCGATAGCGGAACCCGAGCTCGGTGAAGTCTCCGCCGATGATGCCGACGTGGTCGGGGCTCACGACGGTCGGGACGAAGCTGCCTCGCACCTCGACGCGCCGGCTGAGCACGATTCGAATCACCGGACCGACGCGCACGGTGAGTGAGTCGTCACGCTTGGGGACGTCGAGCACGTCGGCCACGATGCCGATGCTGTGCTGTCGCGAGGTCCCGAAGCGTATGACGTAACCGCCGCGTCCGCGCCAGACGAGGGGAGGGGCGACGATGACGCGAAGGGTCTCCTCGAAGACGAGCTGGTTGCCGGGGACGTTCGTGACGTACGAGAGGCTGCCGAGCGCGACGATGTCGCCGGGCCCTGCCGGCAGGGAAGCCTCCGCCTCCGCCTCGAGCGTGATGACGCGCGACGGGGCCCCGAGCGTCGAGTCGAGGTCGACGCGGTTGTAGCTGTTCTGCGGATTGAGGTAGTTGCGGTTGAACGCCGCGAAGTAGCGCGGACCGACGCGGAGATCGAAGCGGGGGAGGGCGAGCCTGAGCCCTCCGTACGCGCCGAGGCCCTGGCCCGAGATGATCGGGTTGACGTCGATGCCGAACCAGCTGTTGAACGGCTGTCCGTAGCCGAACGAGACGCGCGGGCGGAGGTAGACCCAGCCGACGTCGAGTGTCGTCGCGAGGAAGGAGCGCGTCTCGCCTTCGTTCCACGAGCGCCGCATCTGCAGGTCGATGAGCTCGTCGGACTGCATCGCGTAGGCCTCGGGCGGAGGCTCCGGCGGGAGTGGCGCGTCGAAGGTCGAGCCTGGCGTCGTCACCTGCGCGAGCGCGCGACTCGAGGACGCCGCCGTCGCGACCACCACTGACATCGCGAGCACGGCGCGCAACCAGAGCGAACGGTGACCGTGCATCAGAAGACCCCCCCGACGCCGAGGCCGGCGCCGACGGGGATGAGCGTCCAGTCGATGGCGGCCTTCTCGGTGGGCGCGAGGTGGACTCGCCGGTAGTGGAGCAGCGGGACGGCGAGCCCGACGAGCGTGCCGACGCTCGCGCCGACTGCGACGTCGGACAGGTAGTGCATGTCGCCCATCATCCGTAGCGTCGCGGTGGCTGCTGCGCCGGCGTAGGCCGTCACGCAGGCGATGTGATCGGCGGCGCCGCCACCCAACAGATCGAGCTTCTCGTGATGAACACAGATGAGCCCGGCAGCCATGAACGTGAACGCCGAGTGACCGCTGAAGAAGCTGCGATAACGAACGTTGCCCTCGCAGTCGTTCGTCGCACCGGGAAGGTCGGGCGTGCCGCACGTCTGGCCGTAGGGGCGCTCCCGGCTGACGAGCGTGTTGGTGGTGCCCTGGATGGCCGTGACGATGGCGAGCGCCTCTCCGTCGACGAGCGCCATCTGCGCGGCGGCGTCGGGGCTCCCGCGGTACCACCAGGTGGTGATGAGCGCGTCGACGAAGAACGGCCAGGTCGCCTCGAACGAGAGGATGACGTCGCTGCCGTCGCGCGCGACGTACCGCCCCTCGGAGGTCGGCATCCGGAGCGTCTTGCGTGCGCTGTCGTCGAAGGCGATGCCGCCGCCGAGCGAGTGCTTGCTCTGCGGCGGGATGATCGCTGCGGTGAGCGTGATGGCGGCGCCTGTCGCCGTGATGATCCAATCCGTGGTCGAGAAGCGAGCCCACTCCGGACTCCAGAGGACTGGCTTCGCCGGCCTGTCGCCAAGCGGTGGATAGATGACGTCGCCGGGCAGTACGTCGATCGGGTTCTTGCTGAGGTTGGGCGGAGGCGCGAACGGTGAGTCCTTCGGGCCGAAGCTCGGGGGGGGCGGGGACGACGGCGGCCGAGCTGGGGGCTGCGCGGCCTCCGGCTGTGGCGCAGCCTCGGGCGCAGGTGGCGCTGCCGGCGCTTCCTCGGGCGGCGCAGGTTGCGCGCCGAGCGCGACGTTCCCGACCGCGATCGTCGCGACGATCAGGAGGCCGGTTCGAAGCGTGGACCGCATGCGCAAGAACGAGGAATCCTACTCGAACCAGAGCGCCGAAAAACCGCCATTTGGGGCGTAGTCGGCATCCTCCCGACACGTGGCTCGTGGACGGCCGGCCCGTCGGTCGGGGAGCACCCGACACTTCAGATCTGAAAGGCGGGAGCGCGGATCTGCAAGCCTGGCTCGGTGCCGGTGTAGACCCGGACGATGACGCAGAGCACCGGCCTCCGTTGACCGTTTGGGGAGCAGGTGAGATCCTCTTCTCGGTTCGCTCGATGCCTTCCTTGCCCCCGGAAGACCTCTTACCCGTTCTCGTCGCCGATCTCGCCGATGACGAAGCGCAGGAGGTTCTAGAGGCCGCTGCCTTCACTGGCAGTCAGGTCTACGTTCCGCTCGACGCCGCTCCGGTGAGCGCCACCGAGCACGTGCTCGAAGTGCACATCCCGAGCATGGCGGAGCCGCTCTACTTCCTCGCGCTCCCGCTCGGACCGCCCACCGCCGAAGGGTTCCCGATGCGAATCCGGGCGATGCCCGACGCGGCTCCGACCGGACGCACGGAAGCCCCTCCCGGAATGAACGGCGTCGTCCGCGGTCGGCGCTCGACGACGGGCATGACGCTGAGCGCGAGCCACACCGCCGACCTCGAACGCGCGACGCCGCTCCCGAAGGAGCCGGGCGACAGCATCCTCGGTCGCGCCCTGGCGGGCGGCAAGCTGCTGATGGAGACCCTGATCGGTCGCGGCGGCGTCGGCGCCGTCTACAAGGCGCGCCATCGCGAGCTCCGCATGCCGGTCGCCGTGAAGGTGCTCCACGAGTCGTTCCAGCACGACATCGACTTCTGTCGTCGGTTCTACGCCGAGGCGCTCGCGGCGAGCCGGCTCGATCACCCGAACATCACGCGCGTCATCGACTTCGGTCAGGAGCCCGACGGGCTCCTCTACCTTGCGATGGAGTTCCTCGACGGCGTCGAGCTCCGCGCGCTGCTCACCAAGGAGGGCGTTCTACCCACGCAGCGCATCGTCGAGGTCATGATGCAGACGTGCGCGGGGCTCTCCCATGCGCATGCGCGCGGCATCGTTCATCGCGACATCAAGCCCGAGAACCTCGTGATCGTTCCCGGTCAGGACGACGACGGTCAGGCGATCGAGCTCGTGAAGGTCTGCGACTTCGGGATCGCGCAGCATCGGGCCTTGCCCGGCTCCGAACAGGAGGCCGGCATCGTCGCGGGCACGCCCGAGTACATGTCGCCCGAGCAGTGTCGTGGTGACGACCTCGACGCGCGCAGCGACGTCTACGCGTGCGGTATCGTCCTCTACGAGCTCGCCACCGGGCAGGTGCCGTTCACCTCGGACCGCCCTCAGTCGATCCTCAACAAGCACCAGTTCACCCCGCCCCTGGCGCCCTCGGTCGTGCGGCCGGGCGTCGACCCGCAGCTCGAGCAGATCATCCTGAAGGCGCTCGCGAAGGAGGCGGACGACCGGCCGCAGAACATGCGCGAGCTCCGCGCGGAGCTCCGCGACCTCCTCGCGCGCGTGCTCGCCGACGCGGGCACCCCGCTGGGCCCGCCCGGTTCCTCGCGCGGCTCGCTCGGACGCTCGATGGGCACGTCGGAGGAGATGCGGCCGATCACGCCGTCGCCCTCGCGCACGCAGGCTGGGCCCGGACAGCCGCCGCCGCTCCCCGCGCGTGCGATGCGACCGCCGGAGAGCGAGCCGGCTCCCGCGAGCCAGCGACAGCCCATTCCCGCGCCGGACACCGGTCCCGCATGGCTCGAGCGCGGCATGGTGTACTCGCAGGCATCGCAGCCGGCCACGCCTGCTCGCAGCCCGGCCGGGGCCCCTTCGCCGCAGGGCGGCATCGCGCTCGACGAGGTCGCCGAGGCGCTCACGAAGAACTCTGCCGCGTGGCTCCAGCGCTTCGCGAAGACTCCCGACCCGCGCGCGTTCAAGCAGGCGGCGCAGCGGCTCGAGTTGGCGCTCCGCGTGCTGGTCGCGAGAGGCGAGACGCACGCGCTCTGGGCCGTTGCGAGCACGCTTCGCGGCATCGCGATGGAGGGCACGCAAGCCCAGGGCTCACGCGCGCACGTCGCCGCTGCGCTGCTGCGCTTCTTCGAGGACCCGGCCATCCTCGCGAGCATCGCCGAGCAGCTCCTCGTCGGAACGGAGGAGGTCCGTGATCACGCCAAGCGCCTCCTCGTGCACGCCGGCGTTGCGGGCGCCTACGGCCTCTACGGCGCGCGCGTGAAGCTCGCCAACGACGCGTCGATCCGCGGTCCCTTCACCACCGTGCTCAAGGACTTCGGGCCGAAGGCCTGGCCCGTCGTCCGCGCTGCGCTCGAGAAGATCCTGGCCACCGGGCTCGGGGAGAATCCGCGCACCATCGAGCTCGCCGAGGACCTCCTCCTCTCGGTGCCGCTCGTCGGCGACGAGTCCGCGGGGCACCTGGTCGTCAAGTACCTGCGCGTGAACCACTCGGGAGTGTGTCGCGCCGCGACGGCCTCGGTCGTGACGATGTGGGGCGAGCGCGCGAAGCCGTTGCTCGTCGGCATGCTTCAGAGCAAGGACGACGCGGTGCGCATCGCTGGCATCGCAGGGCTACGGCAGCTCAACGCGATCGACGAGCACGTGATCCCTCGGCTCCAGGCCATCCTCCTCCGTCGCTTGCCCGCCGGAGAGGAGCTTCGCGCGGCCGCAGCCGTCGCTCTCGCGCACACGGCGCCGAGCGCGCAGCCGCCCGCGATCTCGCTCCTCGTCCAGCTGATGACACCGCCGCGCGATACGCCGCCCGATCCGCGTATGACCGGGCAGGTGGGTAGCGGTAACAACACGCTGTCGTGGGAAGACGCGGTCGTTCTCGCCGTCGCGCGCTCGCTCCTCACGATCGGCGGAAAGAACTACCGCGGGCTCGTCTCCGAGCGCGCCGAGCGCAGCCCCGAGGCGCTGCGCGCCCAGCTCAAGAAGCTCCTTCTGGCCTGAGCCCGCTGCATCAGCGTGAGCGCACGATGCGTGCACGTCCGGTCACGGGCTCCTTCGTCCTGAAGGCCGAGAGCGGCGGGACGGTGTCTCGCGACGACTGCTGCTCCCGTCGGAGCGCGTTCTCGAGCCCCAGCCCCGTCCACTCGGCGATGACGCGGAGGAAGCCGAGCTCGTCGTTGTCGAACTGGCGACCCACCTGGCAGGCCACGATCGTGAGGACGGCCATCGGCGCTCCCGAGACCACCACCGCCGCCGCCATGTACGAGCCCGCGGTCTCGCCCTGGAGCAGCGCGAGGTCCGATGCGCGCGCCGCCCCTGCGCGCGTGAGGCGGCCCACGACCTCGGCGCCGCCGGTGCGGAGCAGCGTGGAGACACGGCCCTCCGGCTCGAAGCGCGTGTGCTCGGCGGCCACGCGCAGTCGCTCACGCCGGCTCGGATCCGCATGGGCGATCTCGAGGCGCCGCAGCGTGCCGTCGCGATCGACCATGTCCGCGATGCAATAGTCGCCGCCCGTCGCGAGATGCGCCGCGACCGCCCGGAGCATTCGCTCCGCGGTCGAATCGGCGCTCAAGATCACCCGCAGCTCCTCGAGCACGATGAGCCGCCGCCCAGCCACCCCGCGCTTCCTTCGACCTGACTTCATTCAGCGTCGATGAGGAGGGCAAGCCGCATACCCGCGGAATTTCGTCGAGATCCGACCGCAAGTGCACGTCATCGCGTCCCCCCGAGCTCGCCGACCTGGCAGCCGTGGTGGCCTCCGTGGTCGCGCCATTGGCCAGCGGCGGCGCGCTCACTCCTCCGTGTGGAAGATCGTCCAGCGGTCCTGCCCCGAGAGCACCTCGCACTTCACGGCCATTTCGTTGAGCACGCCGATGACGGCCTCGGTCTCGCGGACGCCGCGTTCGAGCTCCGCGGCCTTGCCGGTCAGTACGCCGACCAGGTCGCGCGCGTCCTTCCGCGAGCGACGCAGAACGAGCAGCTGCTCGATCTCCTTGATCGTGAAGCCGAGCCCACGCGCACGCCGGATGAATCGCAGCAGCTCGAGGGCCTCGGGGCTGTACTCGCGGGTCGAACGGGGCTGGCGCGGCGGCTCGGGGAAGAGCCCGCGTCGCTGGTAGTAACGGACCGTCTCGACGCCGACGCCGGCCTTCCGCGCGAGCTCTCCAATGGTCAGGCGAGGCATTTCAGGCTCTGACCATAACTCCGTACCGAGGTACGGACTCAACGAAACGTGGGCTCACGACGGCAGGGCGACGGGAATCACCACGACCGACGAACCGTTCGCTCGCCTTTCGCTCAGAGCAGGCGCTTCAGCTCGGCGCGGAGGTCCCGCATCGTCGGAAACCGGTGCTGCGGGGACTTCTCGAGCGCCCGGAGAACCGCCGTGTCGAGCGCCGCGGGGAGCCCGGGCACGAGCGCGGAAGGAGGACGAGGGAGCTCGTTCGCGTGCTTCTCGAGCGTCGCGCTGGCCGAGTCGCCGACGAAAGGCGGCCGACCGGTCAGCATCTCGTAGAGGACGATCCCACAGGCGTAGACGTCGCTGCGCGGCTCGGCCCGCCCATGGGCCTGCTCGGGCGCCATGTACTCGGGGGTCCCGGCCGTCCACTCGCGGGCGTTCGGGTCCGGCACGTTGTCGAGCGCGGCGATGCCGAAGTCACAGACCTTCACCATCTCGAACGCGTTGCCCTCGTCGTCGCGACTGGGCACGAGCATGATGTTGTCCGGCTTGACGTCTCGATGAACGATGCCGCGTTCGTGGGCTGCGGTGAGCGCGCTGCAGACCTGGAGCATGATGGCGATCGCTCGCTCCGGTGCGAGCCGTCTCGCCCCGTCGAGCACGACCTGGAGGTTCACTCCGGCCAGGTACTCCATGACGATGTAGACGAGCCCGTCCGGCTCCTCGCCGAAGTCCTGTACGGCGGTGACGTTCGGATGGTCGAGGAGGCTCGCGGCGCGCGCCTCTGCGCGCAGGCTCGCCATGAGCGCCGCGTCGGCACGGAAGTGGGGATGGAGGACCTTGATCGCGAACGTCCGCGGCAGGTCGACGTGCGAGGCCTTTTAGACCGCGCCGACGGCGCCGGCGCCGAGGAGCGAGTCGATGCGGTATCGGTTGGCGATCACGCGGCCGACGATCACGATCCCGTGTCCGCCGGTGATTCGTCGCATCGTCCGCGGGCCGCCGCCGCCCACCGACATGCGCTGGCTGCTCTGCTCCGGATCGACGCGTGAGCGATGATCGCGCGCGAGGACGTCGGGGTCGAACACCACGCTCGGACCGAGCGACGGATCCGGCGCGCCGGCGCCGTCGCTCCCGGACCAGCGCTCGGTGCTCACGAGGCTCTGCGAGGTGTCGAAGTCGACGACGATGTTGATCGAGAGGTCGGGCGACGAGCCCTCGCGCGCGGGCGGCTCGAGCCGCTCCGTCACGGGGGGCAAGCTCGGAAACGAGAAGTGCGAGATCGTGTTCGGCTCGCCCGGTGCGCGGCTCGCGTGCGGCTGGGGCGGCCGTGCGGAGGGCGGAACGGCAGCCGGGGGCATCATCGAGGCACGCGCCGGGATCGTGAGCGTGTCCTCCTCGGTGCCCGCGGGCCGCGGCGGCGCGCGGCTGATCATCGCGGCCTCTGGGTCGAAGAGGACGCTCGCCTGCAGATCGTCGTCTTCGACCAACTCGGGCTCGGGATCGGGAAGCGTCTTCCTCCCGAACACGGAGCTCGCGCTCGCCGACATCGGACCGGCGATCGAGGCGAGGGCACTCTCGTCGCCCTCGGCGATCGTCATGAGCTCGGGTAAGTGCGAAGGGTCGAGCGCCGCGAGCTGCAGCGCGAACGCACCGCCGGCCGTCTCGCTCACGAGCTCGGCGGCCAGCACCACCACCGGCTCGCCACCGAGCCGGACCTGGAGCACGTGCTGACCCGGGCGCCAGCCGGTCCGCGATGTCCGTCACCCAAACGCGTCGTGCGTATTCCAACCCCGCGCCAGTCTACCCAACCGGCGCGGGGGAAAACGCATCATTTCTGTCAGAACGTACCGACGGCACCGAGGCCTCCGCCGCCCGACGTTGCGGTGGGGGCCACCTGCATCTTCACGTTGCCGGCAGAGATCCGCGCGGCCGGAACGCTCTCCGGGACGAGGAACGAGGTCACCGCCATCAGGAGGCCGAGGCCCTGGAGCACGCCGCTGCCGGCGATGAGGACGGTGTCGCGCGTGTTGTTCTCGCGATCCGTGTTGCGCTCCGCGAGGTTGATCCACGGACCGACGACCGGGATGTAGAGATCGCGATCGTCGATCGGACCGTTCGCACCGGAGACCGCGGCCGTCGTCACGTACGTACCTGCGAACAGGATGCCGCCCGTGACCAGGAGCGGCGTGTTCGGGCGACGAGGGAGGTAGACCGTCGTCGACTCACGAGGCGACGGCGGTGCCGCCATCGGCGTGGGCATCGGCGCGGCCGCCGACACGTCCTCGGCCGAGGTGATCGTCGTCGTCGACGTGGTCGGCGGCGTCGCAGGGGGCAACGCCCCCGTGCCCGTCGTTCCCTGCTGCGTCGTCACCGTCGTCGAGCTCGATGGCGAGCTCGGCGTCGTCACGGTCATCGAGCTGGAAGGCGAGCTCGGCGTGGTCACCGTCGTCGAGCTGGACGGCGAGCTCGGCGCGGTCGCCGTCGTCGTGGTCGAGCCGCTCGAGGGGACCGTCTTGGATGTCGTGCCCTTGGTTGCTCCGGCCGACGTGTTGTCGGCCATGGACGCGCTGGCAAGGGTTGTGGTCGCGAGCATGGTCGCGCTCACGATCAAGAGCTTGTGAGACCTCATCGACGTTCTCCTTGAAGGTGGTGGCTTACCGTCGCGCACCGCACCAAGCGTGTAAGCAGCGGCTGTGCCCAGGCCTCGGGCACGCGCTTCGCATGGTCGAGGTCGTGGCCGCGAAGTCGCTCGATGCTCCCGATTCGCAGGACGAAGAACGCGGACGCATCGCGGGCCCGCAGTCCTCGCAGCCGTCGCTCCCCACCGCCGCGTACGTGCCGCGCACGCGGCGGTGGGCGCTCGTGGGCGTCGTTGTCGTGTCCTTCGCGGCCGCAGCGTGGGTGGCACATCCGCTCTGGGTGGCGATATTGCTCGGCGTGGTGATGGCCGTCTCGGTTCATCATCCGTACCAGGCTCTGCTTGGTCGTATCGGCGAGCGGCGCAGGACGTGGGCCGCAGCGACCATGACGCTGACGAGCGGCGTGCTCCTCACTCTCGCCGGCGTGCTGGTCCTCTTCACGCTCACCAACGAGCTGATGAAGCTGGTCTCTCATCTCGATCAGCATCAGGCTTCCGGGTCGCTCGCGGGGCTCATCGGCGAGCGTCCCGCGCGTGCGCTCGAGGGCCTCGGCCTCGACACCGCACGCGTTTACGCATGGGCGCGGCGCGAGATCGGTGCGGCCGCGAGCTACATCGGGACGCTCGCCGCACTCGTGGTGCGCACGACGAGCTACGCGATGCTCGCGCTCGTCGTCGCGTTGATGACCATGTACTACGTGCTCCTCGAAGGGGCCGGCCTGGTGCGTCGGATCGAGCTCATCGCTCCGCTCGAGCCTCGCCACACGCGTGCGCTGATCGTCGAGGCTCGCGAGGTCGGTCGTGACGCGTTCCTCGGCACGCTCGCGACGGCGGTCATCCAGGGCGTGCTCGCAGGTATCGGCTACGCGGTGCTCGGCATCCCGCAGCCCGTGGCCTGGGCCGTCGCCACGACGCTCGCCTCGTTTCTCCCCGTCATCGGGACGCTCATCATCTGGGTGCCGCTCGCGGCCTACCTCCTCGCGTTCGGACATCCCGTGCGCGCCGTGCTGCTCGCGGCGTGGGGGATTCTCATCGTCACCTCGCTCGCGGACTACGTGATCCGGCCGCGCATCGTCGGCGCGCGCGGGCATGGGCATCCGCTGCTCACGCTCATCGCACTGCTCGGTGGAATCGAGGTCTTCGGGCTCGCGGGCCTCATCATCGCGCCGATCGTGATGAGCGTGTTCGTCGCCGCGTTTCGTCTCTACGAACGCGAGATCCGTACGGGCGCGCTTCCTCCTCCCGGGTCATCTCCCGCCGCGTCGTCGGCGCCTTCCTAGGAGACTGGTGTGAAACGACCTCACGCGACGAGATCGTGGTGGTGCGAGGGCACGGTCGTAGCCTAGTGAGCTCCGAGATCGGGCACGGGCACGGGCACGACGAGACGAGACGAGACGAGACGAGACCAGCGCCGAGAAATCGCTGTCTATTTTCAAGAGGCTCTTGGCCGCGTGGTCGTGGCCGAGCACCTTGTTTGTCTTCGTGACGCTACGTGATCCCACG
>Ga0105047_10000160_pt1 | contig 99520 bp, 102 predicted proteins | sample MAT04_FD_78384 | JGI IMG/M metagenome (GOLD analysis project Ga0105047, IMG submission 78384) | Freshwater microbial communities from Lake Fryxell liftoff mats and glacier meltwater in Antarctica - MAT-04 (megahit assembly) | ecosystem: Environmental > Aquatic > Freshwater > Ice > Liftoff... | reverse complement strand
GTGGCGGTCCTCGCCGTAGTCGACGAAACAGGCCTCGAGCGATGGCTCGACCCGGGTTACCACCGCCTTGTAGATATTGCCCTTGCGCTGTTCGCGCCCTTCAATTTCGATTTCATAGTCGAGGAGTTTTTGTCCGTCGACGATGGCCAGCCGGCGTTCCTCAGCCTGGGTGGCGTTGATCAGCATCCGTTTCATGGGTAGCGTTCCTGTTTCCTGCATCGAACCCGCGCTGCGCTGCCATGTTGCGGCGCCTCGGGTTCCTTTTGGTCTCTTGACCGATTACATGCTCGTGACGAGCAAACGATGCCTGACGAACGCTTCGAACCGATGGAAATTGCCTCGGGCCCGGACTCAGATCATGTGTCGGGGCGTTGGCACGGGGATGGGGGCGAGGGGATGCGGTTGTGCGTAAGGTGTCAGAACGGGGCGGGCGGCAAAGGCCAGCCGCTGCTCAGACATGATGGGCCGACCCACGCGCAAGACCGCCACCCTCGGGCGTGGCAAACACATCAGGATCATTTCCATCAACACAATCATTTCGCTCAAATCCGACCGCCAGAGTTTTTCTGGCGGCGTTGGGTATTCCATGTCAGTGGTTCAAGGCGTCGGCATACCATTTTGCGGGGCAGACCACCACGGACTCGGGCCCGTAATCAGTCATGCTGGCAACATGGTGGCATCGACCTGCCAGCGGCGCTGTTGGTGGGGTGTCGACTAAACTTCAGACAAATCAACCACTTGCAGCACGTCGCTAGTGAAACACATTATAGGGGGCAATCAACCCCCGGCAGCGGAAATTGCAAGGATGCTCTTGGTCGATGACGAGGACGCTGGCCAGCGCCTGGACAACTTCCTGATGCGCCAGCTCAAGGGCGTGCCCAAGACCCATATTTACCGCATCATTCGCAGCGGCGAGGTGCGGGTCAACAAGGGACGTGCCAGTGCCGAACGCCGTATCGAGTCGGGTGACCAGATCCGGCTGCCGCCGGTGCGGACCTCGGAGCGCGCCGATGCCAAGGCGCAGGCCATGGTTGAGGCGGCAGCCGGCGGCGGGTCGGCACCGGCGCGAGAGTTCCCGGTGCTGTTCGAAGATGACGGCCTGGTCGTGATCGACAAGCCAGCAGGTGTCGCGGTGCACGGTGGTTCCGGCGTGAGTTTCGGCGTGATCGAGCAGTTGCGCATGGCGCGGCCCCAGACCCGGTTTCTGGAACTGGTGCACCGATTGGACCGGGAAACCAGTGGGATCCTGCTGGTCGCCAAGAAGCGCAGCGTGCTCAAGAACCTGCAGGACCAGTTTCGCGACCGAACGACCGGCAAGACCTATCTGGCACTGGTGGCGGGGCAATGGCCGCAAAAGCTCAAGGTGCTGGACAAGTCCTTGCACAAATACCTGTTGCCAGACGGTGAACGACGCGTCAAGGTGGTGCCGCGCGAGCATCCGGACGCCATGCCTTCGCTCAGCCTGGTCAAGGTGACCCGACAGAGCAGCGCCTACAGCTTGCTGGAGGTGACGATCAAGACGGGACGAACGCACCAGATCCGCGTCCATCTGGCCACTGAGGGCATGGCCATCCTGGGCGACGACAAATATGGCGACTTCGCGTTGAACAGATCCCTGCAACGTGCCAGCGTGCGATTACCCCTGCGGCGCATGTTCCTGCATGCCTGGCGGTTACAGTTCAGACATCCGACCAGTGGCAGTGTGATGCTGCTGCAGGCCGAACTTCCGGCCGAGCTGGCGCAATTCCTGAACCACGTGCTTCCCGATGCAAGCTGACACATCCTCCGCGCAACAGGGCAGGCGCGATCCCGCAAGAGCCTTCGACCTGATCGCCTTTGATTGGGACGGTACCTTGTTCGACTCGACGGCGCTCATTACCCAGAGCATCCAGGCGGCGGTACGCGACGTTGGTGGTACGGTGCCCAGCGATCTGGCGGCGTCGCATGTGATCGGCATGGGGCTGATGCAGGCATTGGCGCATGCTGCGCCGGATGTGCCGAAGGAAAAATATCCGGAGCTCGGTGCCCGTTATCGACACCACTATATGGCCAGGCAGGATGGGATCGGCCTTTTCGACGGTGTGTTGACCATGCTCGATCAACTCAAACGCCGCAGCCACTTCCTGGCGGTGGCAACCGGTAAAAGCCGCGCCGGACTCGACGTCGCGCTGCGCGCCGTCCAGTTGCAGGGTCTGTTTGATGCGTCGCGAACCGCCGACCAGACGGCCGGCAAACCCGATCCTTTGATGCTGCACGAACTGGCGCGCGAATTCGGTCTGGCGCCCGAGCGAGTCCTGATGGTGGGCGACACCACGCATGATCTGCAGATGGCGCGCAACGCCGGTTGCGCCAGCGTGGCGGTCACCTACGGCGCCCATCCTGTCGATGGATTCGCTGCATTGCAGCCCCTTTATGTGGCCCACACCGTGGCAGAGCTGAAGGCCTGGTTGCTGGCGAATGCATGAGCCGGCAGCGAAACGCATGCAGGACCTCATGATCGGAGTCGAAGATCCCATTGACCTGTGCCAATCGGCCGACCTGGTCGACAGCGCTCAAGCTGTGCCGTTCGATGTCATTTATCAGGGCCAGACTTGCCGCGCCTTTGCGATCCGCTACCAGGGGCAGGTCCGTGCCTATCTGAACCGATGCAGCCATGTGCCGATGGAGATGGACTACCAACCGGACCGGTTTTTCGACCTGAGCGGGCATTGGCTGATCTGCGCCACCCACGGTGCCATGTACCAACCCGATACGGGCGCGTGCCGGGGAGGCCCGTGTCGCGGCGGATTGATATCGATTGACCTGCAAGAATCCGATGGTGTCGTGCGCTGGCATACTGCCCACAACCTCAAACCCGTTGAATTTTGATATGACCGACCACAATGACATGGATTCCCGGAGCTCCGCGCCGCCGTTCGGGCCTTCGGAAAGTTCCCGAGGCGCCAGCGCGGGGTCGCCAGGCTGGGAGCGGGCCACTTTGGAAAAGCTCGCGTTCGCCGCGCTGGCAGAACAGCGCACGGCGCGGCGCTGGAAGATATTCATCCGCTTGTCCTGGCTCGCCTTCCTGGTGGGACTGGTCTGGCTCGGCATGATGCGCGACCACGCCTCCACGCAGGTGTCGACACCCCATACCGCGTTGGTGGAGATCAAGGGCGAGATCGCGTCGGGTGGCGAAGCCAGTGCAGAGGTAGTGCTCAATGCGGCGCGCGCTGCGTTTGAGGACGACGGCGCCAAGGCGGTGGTGCTGCTGATCAATTCGCCCGGGGGAAGCCCTGTGCAAGCCGGCATCATCAACGACGAATTGCGCCGGCTCAAGGCCAAGCACGGCAAACCGATGTACGCGGTGGTAGAGGAGACCTGTGCTTCGGCGGCCTACTATGTGGCAGTTTCGGCCGACAAGATATTCGTGGACAAGGCCAGTATTGTCGGCAGCATCGGCGTGCTGATGGATGGTTTCGGGTTCACCGGACTCATGGACAAGCTCGGCGTCGAGCGACGGCTGATGACCGCGGGGGAAAACAAGGGATTTCTCGATCCGTTCAGTCCGCAGACGGAGCGCCAGCGGCAATTCACACAGGAAATGCTCGATCGCATTCACCAGCAGTTCATTGCTGCCGTCAAGGCGGGTCGTGGCGAACGCCTCAAGGAAACTCCGGAAACCTTCAGCGGCCTGTTCTGGATCGGCCAGCAGGCGATAGAACTCGGGCTGGCCGACCAACTCGGCAGCCTCGACTACGTGGCGCGAGAGGTGGTCAAGTTTGAAGACATCGTGGACTACACGCGGCGGGAGAATATTGCAGAACGTCTGGCCAAGCGCTTTGGCGCGTCTATCGGTGAAGGTGCCGTGCGCGCAATCCACGCCTTGCCGGCGTTCCGGTGAGCGAGAGCTGATCTCGAACGAACGGCGTTCTGACCTGTCAGCGGCCGATGGCGAACACCGCAGGCGTTGCGTTGTCAGGCGGCTGACCCCGCGCTGACCATTCCTTGGCGGCCAGACATTGCACCTGGGCCGAGGGCAATGTCAATCCGCTGCCAATGGCCAGTCGGGTACCAGGAGCCAATGTCTGCATCAGCGCCTGCACCATTGCAGCATTTCGGTAGGGCGTCTCGATGAATAGCTGGGTTTGACCGCTAGACACGGCAAGAGACTCGAGTGCCCGGATTCGTTTGATACGTTCCTGCGCGTCCTGCGGCAGGTAGCCGACAAAGGCAAAGTTCTGACCATTGAGCCCGCTGGCAGCGAGTGTCAGCAAAAGTGACACCGGCCCCACCAGTGGAACCACCATCATGCCCAAAGCATGGGCTGCACGGACGACCGACGCGCCGGGATCGGCGATGGCCGGCATTCCCGCCTCGCTGATCAGTCCGACGTCCAGTCCGGACAAGGCCGGGGCCAATAGCGGGCGCGCGTCGAAGCCACCAAGGTGGTCGCCTTTTTTGTGTACCTCGCGCGGCAGTTCCTGCAAGTCAAGCACCTGCAGCGGCGCAACCAGCGGGCAGATGGCGTCGACACGCTTGAGGAAGGCACGGGTGCTCTTGGCATTTTCGCAAACCCAGTGGAGCAGTCCTGCGGCTGCCGAGATAGTGGCTTCCGGCAGTACCGACGTAAGCGCCGCCTGCTCTGAGCAGCCGAAGTCCAGCGGCGTGGGAACCAGCAGCAGGCGACCGGGTGCGCCGCTCATCAGCAATCCTTAGCCCGATGCGCTGCCGCGCTCATTTTGTTGGCAGCAGCTGCATGCCGGCCGCACGCAACATCTGGCAGGTACGGATCAACGGCAATCCGACCAGCGCAGTCGGATCGTCGTTATCGATGGCGTCGAGCAGTGCAATGCCCAGACCTTCGCTTTTGGCGCTGCCGGCGCAGTCGTAGGGTTGCTCGGCACGCAGGTAGGCATCGATTTCGGCGTCGGTAAGGGTGCGAAAAACCACTTTGACCTGGGCCAGATCCATCTGGGCGAATTTCCGGTCATTTCGTACCACGGCAACGGCCGTCTGAAATACCACCTGTCGACCCTGCATGCGTTGCAGTTGCTGCACGGCAACGTCATGCACCAGAGGTTTGCCCAGCGACTGCCCATCCAGATCGGCGACCTGGTCGGAACCGATCACGACGGCCTGCGGATAGCGCGCCGCCACGGCGCGCGCCTTCGCCATGGCCAGCCTACAGGCCAGCTGTTGTGGTTGCTCACCTGCCATCGGCGTTTCGTCGACATCGGGTGCAAAAACTTCAAAAGGAAGGCGCAGGCGTTCCAGCAGTTCGCGTCGATACCGTGAGGTCGAGGCCAGGATGAGGGATGGGTTGGGTTCTGCCGGGGTCATGCGTCGATTCTCTTACACTGCAGGGATGGAACAAGCCTTGCCAACCAGCCATCTAGATGTTCGGGCATTTGCCCGTTCGGCAGGAGCACTGCGTGGAACGGCATCCTTGCCAGACTTTGCGCGGGTGGCGCATGACTGTGTCGGCGGTGGTGTCGGCACGTTGGTGCGATGGTCGGTCGACGGCGTGGTTCGCGGCGGCACAGAGGTTGCAGCACAGCTGATGCTGCACCTGCAAATCGATACCTCGATGCTTTTGACCTGCCAGCGGTGCCTGGAGCCAGTCGAAACGACGATTACCGTGGACAGGTGGTTCCGGTTCGTCCCCGACGAGGAAACCGCTGACGCGCAGGACGACGACTCCGAGGAAGACCTGTTGGTTGAGTCGGCAGAGTTCAATCTGCGAGAACTGATGGAAGACGAACTCGTACTGGCAATGCCGCTGATTCCCAGCCATGCGGAGTGCCCGACGACGCCACTTTTGTCCGCAAGCGACCCCGACTTTGACGATGCAGGTCCGGCCAAGCCCCATGCGTTCGCTGCCTTGGCAAAACTCAAACCCGGCAGGGATGGAAACTAGCCAAGCTTGGGTTATACTCGAAGGCTTCGCGCTGGAGGTGGCGCGCAAAATTTCCGACTAATCCCGCATGGCTCTTTTTGCCATGCCAACGCCAAGGAGCGGATCATGGCCGTCCAACAGAACAAGAAATCTCCATCCAAGCGCGGTATGCACCGCTCGCACAACGCACTTGACACTCCCGGAATCGCCGTGGAGCCGACGACGGGCGAGACGCATCTGCGCCATCACATCAGCCCCACCGGTTTCTACCGCGGACGCAAGGTCATCAAGACCAAGTCCGAAGCCTGATAGTTACTCATATACCAAGACCCGATGCTATCTTCGAGATAGCATCGGGTCTTCGTTTTGAGAGCTCGCCAACGGCGCCCATGAGTCTTGGCAAATTCCCTTTGATGCGATGACGACTATTGCGGTCGATTGCATGGGTGGCGACCACGGTGCATCCGTCACGTTGCCCGCATGCCGGAAGTTTCTTGCCGCACATCCCCAAGCCTGCTTGATCCTGGTTGGATTGCCAGATGCCATTCGTGGCATGCACGGCGATCGCATCACGACCGTTGCGGCCAGTGAGGTCGTGGGAATGGACGATCCGATCGAGGTGGCCTTGCGCCGCAAGAAGGATTCGTCCATGCGGGTCGCAGTGCAGCAGGTGCGTGACGGCGCGGCCCAGGCGGCAGTGTCGGCCGGCAATACCGGCGCGCTGATGGCCATCTCGCGTTACCTGCTCAAGACGCTCGACGGCATCGACCGTCCGGCGATCGCCACCCAGTTGCCCAACGCCAAGGGAGGGGCCACGACTGTGCTTGATCTGGGTGCCAATGTCGACTGCACGGCCGAACATTTGCTGCAGTTCGCCGTCATGGGATCCGCGCTGGTGTCTGCGTTGAATGATCGGCCAGACCCCAGCGTCGGCTTGCTCAACATCGGCGAAGAGGTGATCAAGGGCAACGAGGTCATCAAGAAGGCCGGAGAGTTGCTGCGTGCGGCCGCCAGCGCCGGTGAGATCCGTTTCGCGGGTAACGTCGAAGGCAACGACATCTTCAAAGGTACGGTCGATATCGTCGTGTGCGACGGATTTGTCGGCAATGTCGCTCTCAAGGCCACGGAGGGTGTCGCGAGCATGATTGGCGGCTACTTGCGCGCCGAGTTCTCGCGCAATCTGTTCACGCGAATGGCCGCGCTGGTGGCCTACCCGGTGCTGGCCTCGTTCAAGCGGCGGGTCGACCATCGGCGATACAACGGAGCCGCCTTGCTGGGCTTGCGCGGCCTGGTCTTCAAGAGCCACGGTTCAGCCGATGCGCTGGCATTCGAACACGCACTTGCGCGCGCGTATGATGCTGCGGGAAACAACCTGCTCGAACGCGTGCAGGGTCGGATTGCCCGCGCTGCGCCCTTGCTGGCCGGCGCCGGTGCAGGCCTGTCTTCACGCCAAGACCTTAACTGAGATGAGACGTTATTCCCGAATCACCGGCACCGGCAGTTATCTGCCTCCGCGCCGATTGCGCAATACGGACCTGGTGCAGGAACTGGCCACCCGAGGCGTAGAGACCAGCGACGATTGGATCGTTGAGCGCACCGGGATTCATGCGCGCCATTTTGCCGCCCCGGATGTATGCAGCAGCGACCTGGGCCTGGAAGCCGCGCGTCAGGCTTTGGCAGCCGCTGGCGTTCAGCCCGATCAACTCGACCTGATCATCGTGGCGACATCCACACCGGACATGGTGTTTCCGTCTACCGCTTGCATATTGCAGAACAAGCTGGGGGCTAACGGCTGCGCAGCCTTCGACGTGCAGGCCGTGTGCAGCGGCTTTGTCTACGCGCTGAGCGTGGCAGACGCGATGATCCAGACAGGCGCTGCCAATAGGGCACTGGTGATCGGTGCCGAGGTGTTTTCACGCATCCTGGACTTCAGCGACCGCACCACGTGTGTGTTGTTCGGTGACGGTGCCGGTGCCGTGGTGCTGGAAGCGTCCGATCAGCCGGGCATCCTGGCCAGCGATTTGCACGCGGACGGAAAACACGTCGGCATCCTGTGCGTGCCGGGCCACGTGTCCGGTGGACAGGTGCTGGGCGACCCCGTGCTCAAGATGGACGGCCAGGCGGTGTTCAAACTCGCGGTGGGCGTGCTGGAGCAATCTGCGAGAGCCGCGTTGGCCAAGGCCGGCAAGACGGCCGAAGACCTGGACTGGCTGATCCCACATCAGGCCAATATCCGCATCATGCAAAGTACGGCAAAGCGCCTCAAGCTCGGCATGGACAAGGTCATCGTGACGGTGGACCAGCACGGCAACACGTCGGCGGCCTCGATTCCGTTGGCGCTGGACCATGGCGTGCGCTCCGGCAAGATCCTGCCGGGCCAGTTGCTGCTGCTCGAAGGCGTGGGTGGCGGATTTACCTGGGGCTCGGTGCTTCTGAATCTTTAGCCGACGATCGTTACCCCTGCTGGCACCGTGCTTGCGGGACCAAGTTGAGAATGAATCGATGAAGCCTTTCGCTTTTGTATTTCCGGGTCAGGGCTCGCAGGCTGTCGGAATGCTCGACGCCTGGGGCGACCATCCGGTCGTGGCCGAGACCCTGCGCGAGGCGTCCGACGCCTTGTCACAGGATATCGGGGCGTTGATCCGCAGCGGCCCCAAGGAGGCGTTAGCCCTGACCACCAATACCCAGCCCGTCATGCTGGTGGCCGGTGTAGCCGCCTACCGTGCCTGGCTGGACCACGGTGGTTCAGTTCCCAGGGCGGTCGCGGGCCATTCCCTGGGCGAATATGCCGCTCTGGTGGCCGCTGGAGTGATCACACTGGCCCAGGCCGCGCCACTGGTGCGTCTGAGGGCCCAGGCCATGCAGAACGCCGTGCCGGTGGGTACCGGATCGATGGCCGCGGTACTGGGGCTGGAAGCGGAACGTGTTGCCGAACTATGCGCACAGGTGCAGTTGGAAATGGTGCAGGATCCGACGGCCGTGGTCGAGGCAGCCAACTTCAACGACCCAGGGCAGACGGTCATCTCGGGCAGCAAGGCCGCCGTGGAACGGGCCTGCGAGCTGCTCAAGGCCAGTGGCGCCCGCCGCGCGATGATTCTGCCGGTGTCTGCACCTTTTCATTGCCGTTTGATGCAGCCGGCAGCCGAAAAGCTGCGTGTGGCGCTGGAGTCTGTCGTGTTCCAAGCGCCGACGATGCCGCTGATCAACAACGTCGATGTGGCCGTCGAGGTGGATGCCGACCGCATCCGCGATGCCTTGTATCGGCAGGCCTTTTGCGCGGTGCGCTGGGTCGAATGTGTGCAGGCGCTCAAGGCGCGCGGTGTGCGCCACATCGTCGAGTGCGGACCGGGCAAGGTGCTCGCCGGCATGGTGGCGCGCATCGATCCGGAATTGACCGGACTTCCATTGCTAGACCCTGCGACACTGGTTTCGGTAGACGCTGCGCTGGCCTGAGAGGACACCATGAGCGAAGTGAAGAATGACAGGCAGGTGGCCCTGGTGACAGGCGCCTCGCGCGGTATCGGGCGGGCGATTGCGCTGGCATTGGCCGGCAGTGGATATGCGGTTGTCGGTACGGCCACCACCGCGTCCGGCGCCAAAGGTGTTGCCCAGAGCCTGGCGGCGTTCGGTGGCTGCTCGGGAGAGGTGCTCAATGTCAACGATACGCCAGCGGCAGAGGCGCTGATTGGGCGCACCATACAGCAGCACGGTGGCCTGCATGTGCTGGTCAATAACGCAGGCATTACGCGCGACATGCTGGCGATGCGGCTCAAGGATGAAGACTGGGACGCGGTGCTGGACACCAACCTGAAGTCGGTATTTCAGATGAGCCGGGCAGTCATGCGACCCATGATGAAACAGCGCTACGGGCGCATCATCAACATCACGTCGGTCGTGGGCGCCTCGGGCAATGCGGGGCAATGCAATTACGCGGCCGCCAAGGCCGGTGTGGCCGGCATGACGCGCGCACTTGCGCGTGAGCTGGGGTCGCGCAACATCACGGTCAATTGTGTTGCTCCGGGCTTCATTGCCACCGACATGACGGCGGCGTTGCCTCCTGAGCAGCAAAAGGCCTTGCTGGGCCAGATTCCGCTGGGTCGGCTCGGCCAGCCGGACGATATCGCGCATGCCGTCGTCTATCTGGCGTCCGTTCAAGCCGCCTACATCACGGGGCAGGAACTGCACGTGAACGGCGGAATGTACATGTAGGCCAAGTGCACCTCATCAAGCCGGGTGATCTGTTCGGCAGCTGCCTTGGGCCGGTATCGGCAAGGCGGCTAAAATCACGGATTCTTTTACAACCCTTTGAGGGACTCCATGAGTGATATTGAAGCGCGCGTCAAGAAAATCATTGCAGAACAACTCGGTGTCGAAGAGGCGCAGGTGACCAACGAGAAAGCTTTCGTCGCTGATCTGGGTGCCGACTCGCTGGATACGGTTGAACTGGTGATGGCTCTCGAAGACGAGTTCGGCATCGAAATCCCTGATGAGGACGCGGAGAAGATCACGACGGTACAGAACGCGATCGACTACGCCAACACCCACCAGAAGGCCTGACATGCCGCATCACGGGGCTGGCAGTTAGTCTTGCCACCCCGCGATACCCGTGCCGAATTCCGGCCAGCCTGGGGCGCCGTTGCAGGGGGACCCTCTGTTCCCGACAGCGCTCCGCATAGAAATTAGGCGTTGAATCTCATGTCCCGTCGTCGTGTCGTGGTAACCGGTATGGGCTGTATCAGCCCCGTCGGAAACACCGTCGCCGAATCCTGGAACAACCTGCTGGCAGGTCAATCCGGAATCGATGCGATCACCCGTTTCGACGCGTCGGCATTTGCCTGTAAATTCGCCGGCGAGGTCAAGGGCTTCGAACTCGAGTCCTATGTGCGGGCCAAGGAGGCACGCACCATGGACACCTTCATCCACTACGGCATTGCCGCGGCGGTGCAAGCGGTGCAGGACGCCGGACTGCCGGTAGGCGATGCGCTCGACGAAGAACTGGCCATCCGCATTGGCTGCGTCATCGGCTCGGGCATCGGCGGCCTGCCGATGATCGAGGCCACCCACGAGGAACTGACGAACCGCGGGCCGCGTCGCATCTCCCCGTTTTTCGTTCCGGCTTCAATCATCAACATGATCTCCGGCCATGTATCCATCCGCTTCGGCTTCAAGGGCCCCAATATTGCCATCGTCACGGCGTGCACGACGGGTTTGCATTGCATCGGCGAAGCCGGACGCATGATTGAGTACGGCGATGCCGACGTCATGGTGGCCGGCGGTTCCGAGGCCACGGTTTCGCCGCTGGGCATTGGCGGTTTTGCTGCGATGCGGGCACTGTCGACCCGAAATGATGATCCCAAGACCGCTTCACGGCCATTCGATCGTGATCGTGATGGTTTTGTGCTTGGCGAGGGTGCGGGTGTGCTGGTGCTCGAGGAACTCGACCACGCGCGCGCGCGCGGCGCCAAGATCTACGCGGAACTTGCCGGGTTCGGCATGAGCGCCGATGCCGGCCACATGACAGCGCCGAACATGGATGGTCCGCGCCGTGCCATGCTCGGTGCATTGCGCAATGGCGGCATCAATCCGGATCAGGTGAATTACCTCAATGCCCATGGCACGTCCACTCCGCTGGGCGACATCAACGAGACCAACGCCATCAAGGCGGCACTGGGGGACCATGCGCACAAGGTGGTGGTCAATTCCACCAAGTCGATGACCGGCCACTTGCTGGGCGGGGCAGGGGGCATCGAGTCGGTGTTCACCGTGTTGGCGCTGCACCATCAGAAAAGCCCGCCAACCATCAACATCTTCAACCAGGATCCTGAGTGCGACCTGGACTATTGCGCCAACACTGCACGTGACATGAAGATCGATATAGCCCTGAAGAACAACTTCGGGTTCGGTGGCACCAACGGAACGCTTGCATTCCGTCGCGTGTAGTCACAGCCGCATCGGACCTGCGGTCGTCTCGACGAGTTTGCACACAGGCACCATGCACCAGGCCCCTCCGGTTACTTACCCGCTGGGCAATGCGCAATGCTTGCGCAGGTGGGTGGGAAGCGCATGGGCCTTGGTGATCACGATTGACGTGCTTTGGCTGGTTCAAGCCCAATGGCAGGACTGGAAACTCTGGTTCGGCCTGGCGCTGACCGTATTGGCTGGGGCCTGCGCATATCGGGTCCGGCCTGCCCACGGGAAAGGGGACTTGCACTGGGACGGGAGCGGGTGGTCGCATCGCGAAGGCGCGCGCGAGACTGCAGGTCTTGCCAGTGTTCATCTGGATCTGCAGTCTGGTCTGCTGGTTTTTTGGGCGCCGGCGTCTGGAGGTGGTGCCTGGCTCTGGCTCAGTTCTACGGTGCAGCCGGCGCAGTGGTTGGCTTTGCGGCGCGCCCTTTTTTCGCCAGATCGAACGACTCCGGGTCAAGGTGATGGCGCCCAGGCGGATCGGGTTGCGCGGCCATGACCGATCCCAAGATTCCTGACGATGCGATGATCGCGCCCGAGTCGCCCGACAGCGATCGCATGCTGGTGGCGCGGACCGTGGCCGGTGACGACCGGGCGTTTGAACTGCTGGTTATCAAATACCAGCGACGCATCCAGCGGCTGATCGGCCGCATGGTGCGCGACGTGGACCTGATCGAGGACATTGCCCAGGAGACCTTCATCCGGGCCTACCGGGCCTTGCATCAGTTCCGGGGCGACGCGCAGTTTTATACCTGGCTATACCGGATTGCCGTCAACACCGCCAAGAAAGCGTTGATGGACCTGAAACGGGATCCGACCGTGTCCGAGGCCGCATTTCGAATGTCGGACGATGAAGATGAAACTTCCCGTCCCGGAATTGAACCAATATCAGACGAGACACCCGAATCGGTGCTGGCGGCCAAGGAAATTGGTGCCATGGTGAACGCGGCCATGGATGCTTTGCCGCCTGATTTGCGCGAAGCCCTGGTCCTGCGGGAGATCGAGGGCCTGAGTTATGAGGAGATAGCGGTGGCCATGAATTGCCCGATCGGAACCGTGAGGTCGCGAATCTTTCGCGCGCGGGAGGCCGTGTCGGTCCGTATTCGTCCGCTGCTGGAAAAGCAGACGGGTAAGCGCTGGTGATGGATTCCGAGGAAAAAGAGATGCAAGATGACGACAAATTGGACGACCTCGAGTGGGTTTCGGCCATGGCCGACGGAGAGTTGGACGGGAACGATTTTTCCGCGGTAGCCGCCAACACCGGCACTTCTGACCAGGCGCGTACGGCCTGGCACTCCTATCACGTGATCGGTGACGTGTTGCGCTGTGCCGACCTGCCCGATTGCACCGGTGACAGGGCCTTCGTGCTAAGACTGCGTGCGCGCCTGGCGACGCAATCGCCGGACTTGTCTTTGACCGTGTCCGGCGACGATCTGCCGGTGCAGGTTTTGCCATCCGGGCCAACCATGCGGCCGGACCATGGCAGTCGCCTTGGCCGACGCAGTGCCAATGATCCCGCCGTGCAATGGAAATGGCTGGCGCTGGCCGCGTCGTTGGCCACAGTGGCCGTGCTGGGTTGGCAAGTCAGCAAACCGGCAGCAGATTCGGGTGCAGTGCTGGCGGGCGGTGAGCCGACCGCACGACCGGCAGTGGCGGTCCAGTCTGCGGCGTCTGCGCAGCCGCAGGTCATGCTGAGAGATCCACGCCTGGACGAGTTGCTGGCAGCACATCGCCAGAGCGGCGGCGCATCGGCTTTACCGACGTCCGCCGGCTTCTTGCGCAACGCCACCTTCGAGCAGCCGGGTCGTTGACTTCAGACATCATGGGCCGCATGTATTACCTGTTCGGTCGTCTGCTGACGGTCGCGTTGGCGATCACCGCAGGATCGATGCATCCCGCGGGCGAGGCATGGTCGCAGGTGACGGCTCCGCCAGTCAGTGCGGTTGCGCCCCGGGCCGCCGAGCTGAGCATTTCCGAATGGTTGACACGTATGCACGGGGCTTCCCGGCGGCGCAACTATATTGGTACCTTCGTTGTTTCTTCAGGCGCCAATATGTCCAGTGCCAAGATCTGGCACGTATGCGACGGAGATCTGCAGGTCGAGCGGGTCGAGTCGCTTAGCGGAGATCCGCGTTCGACATTCCGACGCAACGACCAGGTGATCACGTTCCTGCCACAGACACGTGTGGCCATCGCGGAAAAGCGCGAATCGCTCGGTCTGTTTCCGGAGTTGCTGCGAGCGACCGACCCGTCGATCGCCCAGTTCTACAGTGCCCAGGAAGGCGGTTCCGAGCGGGTTGCAGGGCACGATGCCGATATCGTGCAACTGCAGGCGAAGGATGGCTTGCGATTCGGCTATCGCATCTGGAGTGAAAAATCGTCGGGAATGCTGATGAAGGTCCAAACACTGGACGTCGATGGATCCGTGCTGGAGCAGTCCGCATTCTCCGAACTGCAGTTGGATGCGCCGGTCAGCGTGAGCAAACTGACGCGCATGATGGAAAACACCGATGGCTATCGGGTAGACCGGCCGGCGTTGATCAAGACAACAGCTGCGGCGGAGGGCTGGGCCATGAAAAATCCGGTCGCCGGCTTTCGTCCGATCAGTTGCCACAAACGGCCGGTAGCAGGTGGTGACCCGGCCAAGTCGACCGTGACGATGCAATGGGTGTTCTCGGACGGGCTGGCGTCAGTCTCGCTGTTTGTCGAGGCGTTCGACGCCCGGCGCCACAAGGTCGAGGGCGTAATGGCAATGGGCGCGACCCACGCCCTTACCCGGCGTATGAATGACAAATCGGGCGAGTGGTGGCTGACGGTGATCGGTGAGGTACCGCGCAATACCCTGGCTGCATTTGCACAGGGACTTGAGCGGGCCCGATGAGCCCCCATGTGTCGGAGGTGCAGCGGCTCGCAGACCTGCGCGCCGGGTTGATGGGCGCACAGCGCCAACGAAATGAATTAGCAATCGTGGAAGGGATGGAGATGTTGAAGTTCAATTGGATGGGTGTGCGTCGCTGGGCGCTGGCAGTGGCCGCAGGTGGATTGCTGGGATTTGTCGCCTCGGCGCCTGCCGGGGCCCAAACAAGGGGTTTGCCCGATTTCACCGAGTTGGCGGAGCAGGTCGGCCCGTCTGTCGTGAACATCCGGACCCTGGAGAAAGCCGCTGCGCGTCCGCGTGCTGGCAGCGGCAATGGCATGGATGAAGACATGCTGGAGTTCTTCCGTCGCTTTGGTGTACCGATTCCCAACATCCCGCGCCAGCAGCCGGGTCCCCGTTCCAACCGACCGCAACCGCAGGAAGAAGAGCAGCCGCGCGGTGTCGGATCTGGGTTCATCCTGACGGCAGACGGCTACATCATGACCAATGCCCACGTGGTCGACGGTGCCGATGAAGTGCTGGTCACGCTGACCGACGACCGTGAATTCAAGGCGCGCATCGTGGGTGCCGACAAACGCACCGATGTGGCAGTGGTGAAGATCGAGGCGACCGGTTTGCCGGCAGTGAAGGTGGGCGATGTCAATCGCCTCAAGGTGGGCGAATGGGTGATGGCCATCGGCTCGCCGTTTGGCCTGAAGAACACCGTCACCGCAGGGATCGTCAGCGCCAAGCAGCGCGACACGGGTGACTACCTGCCGTTCATCCAGACCGACGTGGCGATCAACCCGGGCAATTCGGGTGGGCCGCTGATCAACATGCGTGGCGAGGTGGTTGGCATCAACAGCCAGATTTATTCGCGATCGGGCGGCTTCATGGGAATCTCGTTTGCGATTCCAATGGACGAAGCGATCCGTGTCAGTGACCAGCTGCGTACGTCAGGGCGGGTGTCGCGGGGCCGTATCGGCGTGCAGATCGACCAGGTCACCAAGGATGTCGCCGAGTCGATCGGATTGGGCAAGCCTACCGGCGCGCTGGTACGGGGTGTCGAGACTGGTTCACCGGCGGACAAGGCCGGTATCGAGGCGGGCGACGTGATCGTGCGCTTTGACGGCAAAACGATCGAACGGCACAACGACCTGCCACGACTGGTCGGCAATATCAAGCCCGGAACGCGTAACAATCTGACCGTCGTCCGCCGCGGCAGCAACAAGGAGTTGACGATCCTGATCGGTGAACTTGAGACCGAAGTAGTGGCCCAGAAAGCGCCTGAGCGGGAGGAAAAGCCCAAGGCCTCTGCAGCAGCGCAGGCCTTGGGTCTGGTGGTCAGCGAAATGACCGACGCGCAGCGCAAGGAGCTCAAGCTCAAGGGTGGCGTCAAGGTCGAATCGGCCGCTGACGCTGCGCAACGCGCCGGCATCCGCGAAGGCGATGTGATTGTTGCCATTGCCAATACAGAAATCGCAAGCATGAAGGACTTCGATGCGGTACTGGCCAAGGTGGAGCGCAACAAGCCGATCAATATTCTGTTCCGCCGTGGTGACTGGGTGCAATACGCTGTCATCCGACCCGTCCGTTAAGCGCTCCAGGATCAGGCCGGGGAAGCGCAAAAGTCCACCGGCGTTTCGGGTTATTCGTTGGTTTACCGTCAAAGCGGTGACCGGCGATGACCCTGCAACTGGCGTGGAGAAGGCGGTAGAAAAGTTTGCGGCTACTGACTTTTCTGAGGTCTGCTGCGAATTTGGTTAGAATGGCGACCGATGAATCGCCGTTTCCGGCATATCGAAACGTCATTAATCCACGATATGGGATGGCAATGACGAAGCCCACAGCCGATCCACAGTTCACCCACATGTTGTTCAGCTACTTTTGTCAAACCTGTGGATAAACTGTGAATTGTTTTCTTGTTGCTGCCCTGCAACGACTTGTTTTTCCTGCAAGAGATCGGGGCTTTCAGGCCTTTTTGCCTACAATGAAGTTCCAACTATCGCAGTTGCCAATGATTGTTGGTTCAGGGCGCGTCATTAACTGACGCGCCCTTTTTTCTTATCGCTCCTCTTTCCAATTCAATTACTTAAGCGTTTTCGTTGATGGATCACATCAGAAACTTTTCAATCATTGCGCACATCGATCACGGCAAGTCGACGCTCGCCGATCGTTTGATTCAGACTTGCGGTGGCCTCGCTGTGCGTGAGATGCAGGCACAGGTTCTGGACTCGATGGACATCGAGAAAGAGCGTGGGATAACCATCAAGGCGCAGACCGCATCGTTGCGCTACAAGGCAAACGATGGCGTCGTCTACAACCTCAATCTCATCGACACACCCGGCCATGTGGACTTCTCATACGAGGTAAGCCGTTCCTTGTCCGCATGCGAGGGTGCATTGCTGGTCGTCGATGCAAGTCAAGGTGTGGAAGCGCAGACCGTGGCCAATTGCTACACCGCATTGGACCTTGGTGTCGAAGTCCTGCCTGTGCTCAACAAGATGGATCTGCCCAACGCCGATCCCGAAAACGCACGCAGCGAAATCGAAGACGTCATCGGTATCGATGCGTCCGAAGCGATCGCATGTTCTGCCAAGTCCGGCCTGGGTGTCGCGGAGATCCTTGAGGCCATCGTGGCGCGTATCCCGGCGCCGCGTGGCAATCCCCAGGGCCCTTTGCGCGCGATGATCATCGACAGCTGGTTCGATACCTATGTTGGCGTAGTGATGCTGGTGCGTGTGGTCGACGGCCGACTGGCCAAGGGTGAACGCATCAAGATGATGGCCACTGGCACAACGTATGACGCTGACAACCTGGGCGTATTCACGCCGGCCGACGAACCCCGGGAGTCGCTCGAGGCCGGTGAGGTGGGATACATCATTGCAGGAATCCGCGAACTGCAGGCGGCCAAGGTCGGGGACACCGTCACCCTGGTCAAGACAGGAAGCGGAGCTGCGGCCTTCACGGCCACCGAAGCCTTGCCGGGCTTCAAGGAGATCCAGCCGCAGGTCTTTGCGGGACTGTATCCAACCGAGGCGAACCAGTATGAAGGACTGCGCGATAGCCTGGAAAAACTCAAGCTCAACGATTCTTCGCTGCGTTATGAGCCCGAGGTGTCGCAGGCACTGGGATTCGGATTCCGCTGCGGCTTCCTCGGGCTGCTGCATATGGAGATCGTGCAGGAGCGCCTCGAACGTGAGTTCGACCAGGACCTGATCACCACCGCGCCCAGTGTGGTTTACCAGGTGGTCAAGGCAGACGGCACGGTCGTCATGGTCGAGAACCCATCCAAGATGCCGGACCAGGGCAGGACCGAAGAGGTCCGCGAGCCGATCGTCACGGTCCATCTGTACATGCCGCAGGAATATGTCGGCGGCGTCATGACGCTGGCCAACCTGAAACGTGGTGTGCAGATGAACATGGCCTATCACGGCCGTCAGGTGATGTTGACCTACGAGATGCCGCTGGGCGAGATCGTGCTCGACTTCTTCGACAAGCTCAAGTCGGTCAGCCGAGGCTATGCCTCGATGGACTACGAGTTCAAGGAGTATCGGACGGCTGATGTCGTGAAGGTTGACATCCTGCTCAACGGCGAGAAAGTCGATGCCCTGTCGATCATCGTGCACCGCTCGCAGTCGACCTACCGTGCGCGTGCCGTGGTGGCGAAAATGCGTGAAGTGATTTCGCGCCAGATGTATGACGTGGCAATCCAGGCTGCGATCGGGGCCAACGTGATAGCCCGTGAGACAATCAAGGCGCTGCGCAAGAACGTTCTTGCCAAGTGTTACGGCGGCGATATTTCGCGCAAGCGCAAACTGCTCGAGAAGCAAAAGGCAGGCAAGAAGAGAATGAAGCAGATCGGGTCTGTCGAGGTGCCGCAAGAGGCATTTCTCGCAATATTGCAGGTGGACGGTTGATGCAGGTTTTGACATCGTTGATCCTGGGCGCCTTTGTGCTGTACGGTGGTGCCTGGTACGTCGGGCGCATTGACGGCAATTTCGCATTGTTGCTTTTCATGGCGGTGGTCGTCACCGGCATCTATTGGCTGGCTGAAAAGTTCTACTTCTGGCCACGGCGCCGGCTTGCAGCGATCGAATTGCAGGCCCATGCAGAGCGCAGGCGGGCCGAGCTTCGCAATCAGGGCGTGAACGAGGTCGATGGCGACATCGAGAAGACGCGCGCGCATTTGCTGGCTCAACCGTGGTGGCTCGACTGGACCGCAGGGCTGTTTCCGGTCATTCTTGCGGTGTTCCTGTTGCGTTCGTTTCTGTTCGAGCCCTTCAAGATTCCGTCGGGGTCGATGATTCCGACCCTGATGATCGGTGACCTGATTCTGGTCAATAAATTCCACTATGGGCTGCGCCTGCCGGTGATCAACACCAAGCTCACCGAAGGCACTCCACCGCAACGTGGCGACGTGATGGTGTTCCGTTATCCGCCAAAACCCAGCCTGGACTACATCAAGCGGGTGGTGGGGGTGCCCGGCGATGAGGTCAGTTATTTGAACAAGCGATTGGCTGTCAATGGCACGCCGGTTGAACTCCGCGAGGTCGAGGATTTCTTCGACGAAGAGTCGATGCGTTATGCGAAGCAGTTCGAAGAGAAGCTTGGCAAGGAGCCGCATCGACTGCTGATCAACGATGATCGCCCGGCCTTCATTCCGGGAGCCTCGGAGTTTCCGAATCGCGACAATTGCCGCTACAGTGTTGAGGGCGTGGTGTGCAAGGTTCCGCCGGGGCACTATTTCATGATGGGGGACAACCGGGACAATTCACTGGATTCGCGTTACTGGGGCTTCGTCCCGGACAAAAACATCGTCGGCCGGGCGTTTTTTGTCTGGATGAATTTCAGCAGTCTTAGCCGAATCGGTTCCTTCCATTGAGTCGGATTTTTCCAGCGAGAGGTGATTCATGACGATCCAGCCAAAATCCAGGCAACGCGGTATTTCCTTTCTCGGGCTTATCTTTGTGGGTGGCGTGCTCGCCGTCTCCGGTGTGATCGCTGCCCAGGTATTTCCGACCTTTGTCGAGTTCCAGGCAGTCACCAAGGCGGTGCAAAAGGCCAGCGAAGGCAACACGGTGGCCGAGGTGCGCACGATTTTTGATCGGGCGACCGAAATCGATGCCATTACGTCGATCAAGGCCAAAGACCTCGAGGTCACAAAAGAAGACGACCGCATTGTGGTCAAGTTTGCCTATGAGCGCGAGATCCATCTGGCGGGGCCTGCGTACCTGACGCTCAAATACACTGGACGTTCCAAATAAAGTGAATCCTGGCTGGCTGGCATTGCAGCAAAGGTTGCAGCATGTTTTCTCCAATACCGATTTACTCGATCAGGCGCTGACCCATCGCAGTTTCGGCGCCGACCATTACGAACGACTGGAGTTTCTGGGCGACTCGGTGCTGAATCTGGCGGTTTCCGACCTGTTGTTCCAGCGCCTGGCCCAGCTCGACGAGGGCGATCTTTCCCGTATCCGCGCCAATCTGGTCAAGCAGGAAACCTTGCATCAGCTGGCCGTCGAACTCGGTCTGCCGGCCTGCATCCGGCTGGGCGAGGGCGAGATGCGCTCGGGCGGCAAGAAGCGGCCTTCGATCCTGGCCGACACGCTCGAGGCGCTGATCGGCGCGGTATATCTGGACGCGGGTTTCATCGCCGCGCAGCAGCTGGTCCACCGCTTGTTCAAGAACGTCGAGATCAATCCGAACATGGCGGCGCTGGGCAAGGACGCCAAGACCGAGTTGCAAGAATGGTTGCAGGGGCGCAAGATGAAGATTCCGCAATACCGCGTGGTGGCCACCATGGGGGCCGCGCATCAGCAGTCGTTCGATGTGGAATGTGAAGTCGCCGAGCTGGGCTTGTGCGAGCGGGGTATTGGCGGTTCACGCCGCGCGGGGGAACAGGCCGCCGCAACGGCGATGTTGCAGACCCTGAAGAACCGGACCCATCCATGACCATGGCCCCAGATGCTCCCGCGCAGAACGAGGCTGCGCTACCCGAACTGGCAGGCGGCACACGCTGCGGCCTGATTGCGATTGTGGGCAAGCCCAACGTTGGCAAGTCCACCTTGCTCAATGCACTGGTCGGCCAGAAGATCAGTATCACGTCGCGCAAGGCGCAGACGACAAGGCACCGCATCACCGGCATGCATACGCTAGGACAGAGCCAGTTTGTTTTTGTCGACACGCCCGGCTTCCAGACCTTGCATGCCAATGCACTGAACCGGTCGTTGAACCGGACGGTGCAGGGTGCCGTGCAGGATGTCGATCTGGTGCTGTTCGTCACGGAGGCGGGGCGCTTCAATCAGGCCGATGCCAAGGTGCTGGCCTTGCTGGGCGCAGGTATTCCGACGCTGCTGGTGGCCAACAAGCTCGACCAGGTGACACAAAGAGCCGGTATCGCGCCGTGGTTGCAGGAGATGCAGCAGCGACGTGCATTTGCAGAGTTCGTGCCGATGTCGGCCAAAAATACCCGGGACGTCGCGCGCTTGCTGGGTATCTGCGAAAAATTCCTGCCCGAGCAGCCCTGGTTCTATGACGCCGACGAACTCACCGATCGCAGCGAACGCTTCATGGCCGGCGAGATGGTGCGCGAAAAGCTGTTCCGACTGACGGGTGACGAACTCCCCTATACCTCGACTGTGATCGTAGACCAGTTCGCCGAAGAGCCGCCTGAGCGCAAGGGGCAAAAGCGCCTGGTGCGCATTGCCGCCACCATCGTGGTGGAACGCGATGGTCACAAGGCGATGGTGATCGGTGACAAGGGCGAACGTATCAAGCGGATCGGCACCGAGACACGGGTCGAACTCGAGCGCCTGTTTGATGCCAAGGTGTTCATCGAACTGTGGGTCAAGGTGCGCTCCGGTTGGGCCGACGACGAGGCACGGGTACGCAGCTTCGGCTACGACTGATCGGCGGGCGCGCGCGTGGCCAGCCTGCGTATCGCGGATGAACCCGCCTATGTCCTGCACCGGCATGACTGGAGCGAGTCGAGCCTGATCCTGGAGGTCTTCACGCGCAACCATGGACGCGTGGCGTTGGTGGCCAAGGGCGCCAAGCGACCCAGTTCCGGCTTGCGGCCGATCCTGTTGCCACTGCAGCCGCTGCATGTGGCGTTCGGCGGCGATGCCGAGATCCGTACGCTCAGGAGCGCCGAGTGGCAGGGCGGGCATGTGATGCCCAGCGGCGATGCCTTGCTGTCGGGCTATTACATCAATGAACTGGTGCTCACGCTGTTGGCCCGTGATGACCCGCATCCGGGCCTGTTTGACATCTACGCCCACGTAGTGGCCATCATCTGCTCGGAACACGGTGACGCGCTTCAGACGGCCTTGCGCGCGTTTGAACTGCTGCTGCTGCGCGAGATCGGTCTGTTGCCCGCCCTCGATATCCAGACCATGACGCTGGCCCGATTGCAGGCCCAGGCGCGCTACAGCCTGGTGGCCGAAGGCGGCCTGCGCCTGAGCCTGGAGGGCGAGCGCGCCAGCATCCCGGGCGCGCAATGGCTCACCTTGCAACAGGCGATGGACAGTTCGGCCTGCTTCACCGACACCTTGCATGCCTGTGCGCCCGTGGTGTCCGAGCTCAAGCCGCAACTGCGCAGCCTGCTCCACTACCATTGCGGCGTGACGACGCTTCGTACCCGGCAAATGATGATCGACCTTCAATCGTTATGAAAAAAACTGCGTTATCCGTCAATCTGAACAAGGTCGCTCTGGTGCGCAATACCCGTCATCTGGGTATTCCGTCGCTGACCCGCGCAGCCGACATCTGTCTCACCCAGGGCGCCAGTGGCATTACCGTCCATCCGCGGCCGGACGAGCGCCATATTCGCAGTGCCGACGTGTTTGAATTGTCAGCCTTGGTCCGGCGCTGGCCCGATCGTGAATTCAACATCGAAGGCAATCCGTTCCAGAACCTGATGGGTTTCGTGCAGGCGTTGCGGCCCCACCAATGCACGCTGGTGCCGGATGGAGAAGGGCAATTCACCAGCGACCATGGCTGGAACCTGGCGCAGGACGGCGAGCGCTTGCGCCCGATCATTGCGCAGGCCAAGGCGCTTGGCGTGCGGGTCAGCCTGTTCATGGACGCCGATCCGGCTGGCATGGCCATGGCGCACGCGATCGGCGCGGACCGGGTCGAGTTGTATACCGAGCCCTATGCCAGCACCTGGGGCACGAGCGAACAAGGGGCCCGGATTGCCATGTTTGCAGCAGCGGCGACAGCCGCGCGCCAGGTGGGACTCGGCATCAATGCCGGGCACGACCTCAGCCGCGACAACCTGACCGATTTCCTGCAGGGTGTTGCCGGGGTACAGGAGGTGTCGATTGGCCATGCGCTGATCTCCGACGCACTGGAACTTGGCTATGCTGGCGCGGTGCAGGAATACCTGCGCTGCATCGATGCCGCAGTTGCCGACGCGCCGGGGCGTACATGATCTACGGCATCGGAACCGACATCTGCGACGTGCGGCGCATTCGCGCCAGCCTGGAGCGCCACGGAGATCGTTTTGCCCGCAAGATCCTCAGCGACGGCGAACTGGCCACCTGGCAGGCCCGCAGCGCACGCTGGCCGGAGCGCGGCGTGCGCTACCTGGCAACCCGCTTCAGTGCCAAGGAAGCCTTCAGCAAGGCGATCGGCATGGGCATGCGCATGCCGATGACCTGGCGCCTGTGCGAAATCGACAAACTGCCCGCGGGCCATGCCAACGCTGGCAAGCCTTGCATCGTGTTGCACGGCGAACTCCGCCAATGGTTCGAGTCGAAAGGGTTGCAAGCCCATGTCAGCGTGACCGACGAAACCGACTATGCCGCCAGCTTCTGTGTAGTTGAGACCCGAAGCTGAACCGGGTCCGAGCCGACTTCCCAAGCCCCCCACGGGGCACCAAACCCTGATTGCGATTCCATCATGCTTGCCCATGCCCCCCTGATCATCGACATCGCCGGCCTGCAACTGTCGGCCATCGACCGACGCCGTCTGCAGCATCCGCTGGTGGGCGGCATCATCCTGTTTGCCCGCAACTGGGCGAGCCGCCGGCAACTGACAGCGCTTTGCGGCGAGATCAAGCAGTTGCGTGGCGATCTGCTGATTCTGGTGGACCACGAGGGCGGGCGGGTGCAACGCTTCAAGACCGATGGTTTCACACATCTTCCGTCGATGCGCGCGCTCGGGCAGATGTGGCAGGGAAGGCCGGGCTCGGATGCGCAGGCCAATGCCTTGCAGGCGATGCGCGCGGCAACGGCTTGCGGCTATGTGCTGGGCGCGGAACTGCGCGCCTGTGGGGTGGACCTGAGCTTCACGCCAGTGCTCGATCTGGACTATGGCCCTAGTGGCGTGATCGGCGACCGGGCATTCGCGCGCGATGCATCGGTTGTCAGCGTGTTGGCCAAAAGCCTGATGCAGGGTCTGTTGCAAAGCGGCATGGCCAACTGCGGAAAGCATTTCCCTGGCCATGGATTTGTGGCCGCCGACTCGCACATCGACATGCCGGTCGACAAGCGCAGCCTCAAAGCCATTCTGGCGGCCGATGCCGCGCCTTATGGCTGGCTGGGTACCGCCCTCGCCAGCGTCATGCCCGCCCATGTGGTCTACCCGCGGGTGGACTCAAAGCCTGCCGGATTCTCTGCATGCTGGTTGCAGGATATATTGCGCACCCGACTCGGGTTTGGCGGCGCTATCTTCAGCGACGATCTGAGCATGGCCGGTGCACGCCTGCTCGATGGCCGGCCGGTAAGTTACGCACAGGCCGCGGTAGCGGCGCTTGAAGCCGGCTGCGACATGGTGCTACTGTGTAACCAGAGCCTGGACGACCATGCTGCGATCGACGAGTTGCTGGTGGACATGACACGGGCGATGCAGGCCGGTTTCTGGCGTGCAGCACCTGCCAGCGAGCAGCGCCGACTGGACTTGCTGCCGCAGCCGTTCGGGTGCAATTGGGATGCGCTGATGGTGCAGCCCCTGTATATGCGCTCGCTCGATCTTGTTCCCTGACTGGCTGCCCCAGGCCACACCACGGTGTCACGATGTGCGCCTATGGCTCGACGCGGTCGCACGGGCCAATCCGCCGTTGTCGGCGCAGCGCCGCCTTGCCACTCCACAGCGCCAGCAGCAGCGCCAGTGCCCCCAGTTCAAGCGGGCCTGACACGCCACCTCCGCCGCCGCCAGAACCCGGTGCCACGACCGTGATGCCGACGTAGCGGGTCTCGCCGCTGAGCAAGCCGTCGCTGGGCGTGATGCCGATGGTGTAGCTGCCAACCGGACCGGCCTTGTCCCAGACAAAGTTGCCGCTCGCGCCATCGAATGTGGCACCCCGCGGTAGCGTGCTGACGTCAAAGCGGATGGTGTCGCCCTGCGCATCACTTGCCGTGGCGGTGAAGCTCAGCGAACTGCCTTCAGCCACCACCAGGGAGCCGATTTCGGCCATCTGCGGCGGCGTGTTGTTCGTCAGCACGGTCAGGTCGACAAAAGCCGATTGACCGTTGACGTCGGTGGCGCGGAACCGAAAGACCAGGCTATTGCCGCTGGCGGGTACTTCGAACGAGGCGGTGCGGGTATTTGCGCCGCTCAGCGTAACCGTCGCTCCGGCAATCTGTGTCCACGATACGGCGGCAATGCCCAAACCAAGGCGGCCGGCGTAGTCTGAGCCGGTGATCTGTACGGTTGTCCCGCGCAGCGCAACGCCTGTTGGTGCGTGGCGGGCGCTGACCACCGGTGCGGTGTCGGCCAGCACGTCGTTCACTGCCGCTGCTGCGTCGAGCAAGCCGGCTCCACAGGTAAACAGGTTTGCGCAATAAGTGCCCGCGGGATGGGGTCGCGCCGCGTTGAGCAGGCGCGAGCGCAACTCGTCGGGTGTGATGGCGGGCTTGCGCTGGAACATCAATGCGGCGACGGCAGACACATGGGCGGTGGCCATGCTGGTGCCGCGTTTGGCCTCGATGCTGTCCAGCTCCGGCGTGGTCGTCCCGGTATTGCTGGTGGAAAAGATGGGGGCTCCGTTGCCCAGGACCTGCGCGCCGCTGCCACCGCCGGGGGCGCTAATGGCTGTGCCCACGCCGATATTGGCGTAACTGGCGTTGTCTCCGTCGATGGTATGGGCGGTGACACCGATGACGCCAATGCAGTTGGCCGGTTGCAGGATCGCCCTGGCACTGTCATTGCCGGCTGCCGCCACGATAACACTGCCAGCAGCGCGCACCTCGGTCACCGCATCCTGGAAGGTCGGCGAGCAATTGCCGGGCCGCCCCAGACTCATGTTCAGCACTTTGGCAATCTGGGTGTTGGCGGGAATGCCCGGTACCGGCAGCCCGGCGGCCCAGCGCATGCCGGCGGCGATGTCGGAAACATAACCGCCACACACGCCCAGCACACGCACCGGCAACAGCCTGGCGTTGAAGGCGGCGCCCGCCACGCCGAGATTGTTGTCCGCCAACGCGGCCACGATACCGGCGACATGGGTACCGTGCCAGCTGGAATTCGATGCCGCGCAATCGCCTTGCGCACTCCAGTCACCCGGATCGCGCGCGTCGCTGTCGCGACCCGTACCGTCATTGGCCGTTGTAAACGTGCCGTCCGGGTCGGCGCCAATGAAATCGTAACCGGCCAGCATGTTGGCGAACAGGTCTGCGTGGGGTCGGAACCCGCCGTCCAGGATGGCGACAATGACGCCCGCGCCGGTTGCCAGGTCCCAGGCCGCGGTGAAGTTGGCGGCACCGGCGCCGCTGGCCACCGATCGAAGGCTCCACTGGCGCGGCGCGAAATCGGGGTCGTTGGGGGTGAACTGCGCTGTGACCCGCTCGTCCACTTCTGCCGACGCCACTTGCGGATCCTGTGCCAGTTCGCGCGCATAGGCAGACAGTTCCACCCGGGTCATGCGTCGGCTGGTCAGTGCGACATGGGTACGGGGAGCGACGGATCGGTGGTAGCGCAGTTCGACGGGCTGATCTGTATTCGCCGGCGGGCGGCGCGTGTGGCCCAGGTCCTGCACCTGACGTGCAGGGTCGGCATCGGCACTTTGCGCCCGTACGCCGGGTGATGCCGACGCGCCTGGGCGGAACCGGATGATGAGCCGGTTAAGTCCATTGGCATCGCTCGAAACGGTCGCGGACGCCGCAAGACTGACGCCAGTCACAGTTGCGGTACTGGGCTGCTGCGCATGCACACAGGAGCCGAGCCACAGTAACGCGGTCACAGCGGCGACCCGCCAGGTTTGGCGATTGATCATGGGATGCTCCAACAAGTCCAAATTTTTTGTCGCGACGCAGCTGTGGCAGGAATGGATTCGCATGGCGAGCTGATGCACCCGTGCAGTCAGCTCGCTGGTGTTTCGCGCCGCAAGGCCGGAAACAGAATCACGTCGCGGATGCTCGGACTGTCGGTCAGCAACATCATCAGGCGATCGAGACCGACGCCGCATCCACCGGTCGGCGGCATGCCGTATTCGAGCGCACGAATGAAGTCGTGGTCGTAGAACATGGCTTCATCGTCGCCACCTTCCTTGGCCTCGACCTGGGCCTGAAACCTGGCAGCCTGCACCTCGGCGTCGTTGAGCTCGCTGAATCCATTGCCGAATTCGCGCCCAGTGATGTAGAGCTCGAAACGTTCGGTGACATCCGGATTCTGGTCACTGGCGCGTGCCAGTGGCGAGATCTCGACTGGATGTTCGCAGATGAATGTGGGCTCCCACAACAGGTGTTCTACCATCTCTTCGAAATACATCACCTGCAGGCTGGGCAGACTGCGCTTGTCAAGCGGGTCCTTTTCTTGCGACTTGCCAAGTTTGCGCAACGCAGCGCGCAGGAAATGAGCGTCATGGGCGCCGGCGCCGGCATCGGTGTGCTTTTCGATCGCTTGCACAATGGTCAGGCGCTCAAATGGTTTGGAAAGATCGACCGGCTTGCCATCGTAGGTGAGCTGCAGGTGGCCGACCGCCTTTTGTGCAGCGTCGCGCACGAGTTGTTCGGTGAAGTCCATCAGATCCAGGTAGTTCCAGTACGCCGCGTAAAACTCCATCATGGTGAACTCGGGGTTGTGTCGTACCGAGATGCCTTCGTTGCGAAAGCTCCGGTTGATCTCGAACACCCGGTCGAAACCGCCCACGATCAGGCGTTTGAGATACAACTCGGGCGCAATGCGCAGGTACATCTCCTGGTCCAGCGCGTTGTGGTGGGTAACAAAGGGTTTGGCATTCGCACCGCCTGGAATGGGGTGCAGCATGGGGGTCTCGACCTCGAGAAAGCCGTGGCCAACCATGAATTCGCGAATCCCGCTGACGGCGCGACTGCGTGCCACGAAGCGCTGGCGCGTGGCGTCGTCCATCATCAGGTCGACATAGCGCTGGCGGTACTTCACCTCTTGGTCGTGGATGCCATGAAACTTGTCCGGCATCGGGCGCAGGCTCTTGACCAGCAAGCGCAGTGACGTGGCATGGATCGACAACTCGCCAGTGCGGGTGCGGAACATGCGGCCCTGCACCGCGACGATGTCGCCCAGGTCCCAGTGCTTGAAGTCCTCGTAAAGATCGGCGCCGATCTCTTCGCCCTTGACGTACACCTGCATACGGCCGGTGCTGTCCTGCAAGGTGGCAAAGCTGGCCTTGCCCATGACGCGTTTGAGCATCATGCGCCCGGCGATGCTGACCATCGGTGCCGGGGCAGTCAGCTCCTCGGCCGAATGCCCGGCGTGGGTCTGCGCCAGTTGAGCGGCTGTGTGCGTCGGCTTGAAGTCGTTGGGAAACGCGACTCCCTTGCCATGGGCCTGGCGCACGCGCAGAACCTGCAGCTTCTCGCGCCGCTCCGCAATCAGTTGGTTGTCGTCAAGAATGGGTTCGGTCGTAGGCTGGTCGGACATGGCAGTGGGACGGTGGCGCACCCGGTTGTCATCGGGGCGGCCTTCGTCGGATCATCAGGGTTGCAAGAATGGTATCGAGGCGGGTGCGCATACCCGGCCACGGCGTTGTGCGTTATAAAGGCCCACCCAGGTCGCGCGAGCCGCGGCCATGGGCGCGAAAGCTTCCCATTATCGCCAGTGCGGCACCATTTTGACGGACACATGTTTTATCAAATTTTCAGCTTCCTGCTGCAGATTGCCGCGGGGCTCCTGGTGGGCTTGTGTCTGCTGCGCCTGTACATGCAGTACCACCGGGTTCCGCTGTCGGCGCGCTCGGGTAACCCGATCGGGCCGCTGATATTTGCACTGACCGACTGGATGGTGGTGCCACTGCGGCGACTGATTCCCGCGGTGGGGCGGCTGGACACTGCCAGCCTGATCGCGGCGCTGCTCATCGAACTGGCGCAATACACCTTGTTATGGCTGATTGGCGGCAGTCAAGGTTCGCCGGTGCATGTGCTGGTGTTGTCGCTGTTCGGCGTCGTGCGTCTGGCCTTGTCCGGGCTCAGCGTGCTGGTCATTGTGTATGCCGTGTTGTCGTGGGTGCAGACCCATTCGCCGATGATGGGCCTGCTGGCGCGCCTGGTTTCGCCACTGCTGCAGCCGATCCGACGGATTTTGCCGTTGGTGGGCGGCATCGATCTTTCGCCTCTGGTACTGCTCGTGCTGTTGCAGGTGGGCGGCATCGTACTGGAGTCGATACTCGCCGCCATGATGGTCTGACCGCGTCAGGCAACGGGGTTGCCAGCGCCCGATCAGAAAACGGCGTCGGCTGGCTGGCGTTGCAGCATGGCCAGCGAGTTTGCCACCACCTTGCGCAGTTCGCGCCGGTCGACGACCATGTCCACCGCGCCTTTTTCCTGCAGAAACTCTGAGCGTTGGAACCCTTCCGGCAGCGTGACGCGCAGCGTGGATTCGATCACACGCGGACCCGCAAAACCGATCAGGGCCTTGGGCTCCGCGATCACGATATCCCCCATGAACGCGAAACTGGCGCTGACGCCGCCGGTGGTCGGGTCGGTCAGGATGCTGATGAAGGGCAGGCCCTTCTTGGCCAGCCGCGTCAAAGCGGCGTTGGTCTTGGCCATCTGCATCAGACTGAGCAGGCCTTCCTGCATGCGCGCGCCCCCAGTCGCGGTGAAGCACACAAAGGCCGTCTTCTGTTCGATGGCGGTTTCGACGCCGCGCACGAAGCGCTCGCCGACCACCGACCCCATGCTGCCGGCCATGAAGTCGAACTCAAAACAGGCCACCACCACGTTGATGTTGTGCACTGTGCCACCCAAGACGACCAGCGCATCGGTCTCGCCGGTGTTGTCCATGGCTTCCTTGAGACGCTCCGGGTACTTTCGACTGTCCTTGAACTTCAACGGATCGACGGGGATCACCTCCTGGCCGATCTCGAAACGTCCTTCGTTGTCCATGAACATGTTGAGCCGGGCACGCGCGCCGATGCGGTGATGGCGACTACAGGTCGGGCAGACATTCTGGTTCTGTTCCAGGTCGGTCTTGTAGAGCACCGTTTCGCAACTCGGGCACTTGATCCACAAACCTTCGGGCACGCTGCGCCGGTCCGCAGGATCGGTGTGCTGGATCTTGGGGGGAAGCAGCTTTTCTAACCAGCTCATGGGCCTACTCCTGTGTCCTGGTGAAAGATGTCTGTTCTGCGGCTTGCTTGTCGAGCGCCGTACGGATGCCTTGAAGAAAATCGCGCGCAACCGGCACCACCTGGTCGCGTGGCAAATCATTGATCAGCTGGATGATGCGGCTGCCGATCACGACCGCGTCTGCGCAGCGGGCCACGGCACAGGCCGACTGCGCGTCCCGTATACCGAAACCTACGCCCAGCGGCAGCTGCACGTGCTGGCGGATGCGCGGCAGCATCGCTTCGACTGCCGCTACATCCAGATTGCCGGCACCTGTCACACCTTTGAGCGAAACATAATAGACATAGCCACTGGCGACCGCGGCGACTTGTGCCATGCGCCGTTCGGTGCTGGTAGGAGCCAGCAGGAAGATCAGATCCATGTCGTTGCGTCGCAGTTCGCTGGCAAAGGCCTCGCATTCCTCGGGCGGATAGTCGACGATCAGCAGACCGTCAACGCCGGCACTGGCTGCGTCGCGTACGAATGCGCTGCCGCTATCGGTCGAAGCAGGCCCATGCTTCTGGTCATAGCGCTCGACAGGATTCGCGTAACCCATCAGCACGACCGGCGTCGCGTCGTCTTTCTGTCGAAAGACGCGGACCATGTCCAGCACCTGGCGCACGCCGATGCCCGCGGCCAGGGCCTTGTCACCCGCCTTCTGGATCACCGCGCCGTCAGCGCTGGGATCGGAGAATGGCACACCGAGTTCGATCACGTCGGCACCCGCCTCGACCATGCCGTGCATCAGTCCGGGCGTGATGTCGGGGTAGGGGAATCCGGCAGTCACATACGGAATCAGCGCCTTGCGCTGAGCTGCCTGTAGTCTGGCGAAGGTATTGGTGATACGGCTCATGAGCTAACCTCCGTGCTTCGCACTGCGGGATTCGCCTTGGGAACGGCCCGGCGGCTCATGCGCGCACTCCGGCGGAGGGCATTGCGACGTGTAAACCACCCTTGACGGACTGCCCCTTGCAACTGGGGCGGCAAAAGAACTCGGCATTGCTGAGGTCGGCAACAGTGCCGATGTCCTTGTCGCCGCGGCCGGACAGGTTGACCAGGATGGACTGATCCGGCCGCATGGTCTTGGCGAGTTGCATTGCATACGCCACTGCATGGCTGGATTCAAGCGCCGGGATGATGCCCTCGGTGCGGCACAGATGATGAAAGGCCTGCAAGGCTTCGACATCGGTGATGCCCACGTATTCGGCCCGGCCGATATCCTTGAGCCAGGCGTGTTCCGGCCCGACACCGGGATAGTCCAGGCCGGCACTGATGCTGTGGGTTTCGGTGACCTGGCCGTCTTCGTCCTGCAGGATGTAGGTCCGGTTGCCGTGAAGTACTCCGGGACTGCCGCGCTGCAGCGATGCCGAATGCTTGCCACTGTCAAGGCCTTCGCCCGCCGCCTCGACACCAATCAGCCGGGTTCCGTCATATGGGATGTAGGGATAAAAAATGCCCATGGCATTACTGCCGCCACCGACGCAGGCCACCACCGCATCGGGTTGGGACATGTGACAGGATTGATCTGCCAGCATGTCGGGCATCTGGCGCAGGCATTCCTGACCGATCACGCTCTGGAAGTCGCGCACCATCATCGGGTAAGGGTGCGGCCCGGCAACTGTGCCAATGATGTAGAAAGTGTTGTCCACGTTGGCAACCCAGTCGCGCATCGCCTCATTAAGGGCGTCCTTGAGGGTTTTGCTGCCGCTTTCCACCGGCACTACCTTGGCGCCGAGCAGGTGCATGCGATATACGTTAGGACTCTGGCGTTTGATGTCCTCGCTTCCCATGTACACCACACACTCGAGACCGTAACGTGCACAGATCGTGGCGGTGGCAACCCCGTGCTGGCCGGCGCCGGTCTCGGCGATGATGCGCTGTTTGCCCATGCGCCGCGCCAGCATCGCCTGACCGATGGTGTTGTTGACCTTGTGCGCACCGGTATGGTTGAGATCCTCGCGCTTGAGGTAGATCTGCGCGCCGCCTTGTTCGCGGCTTATCCGCGCGGCATGATATATCGGCGACGGGCGTCCGACGAAATGGGCCAGCTCGTATTTGAACTCGGCAATGAACTCCGGATCGTGCTGGTATCGCGCGTAGGCTTGCTGTAGCTCTTCGATGGCCAGCGTCAATGTTTCGCTGATGAAGCTGCCGCCGTATTTTCCGAAGTGCCCTGTCGGATCAGGTTGTTGGTAGGTAAGCATGAGAGGACCTTGCAAGTTGTTCATCGGCCGCGCGAACCGCAGCGACGAACTGATGGATCTTGCCGGCATCCTTGATGCCCTTGGACATCTCGACGCCGGAGCTGACATCGACGGCCAGCGTTTTACAACGCGGCCGCACCTGCAAAATACCATCGGTCACGTTTGCAGGCGTGAGTCCACCACTTAAGACGAGGTGACAGTTGACGCTTGGAGGAAGCAGTGACCAATTGAAAGCCTTGCCGCCTCCGCCGTAACCTTCGACATGCGCGTCGAGCAGGATGGCATTGGCGCTTTTGAATGAAGATGCGTATTTTACGAGATCGAACAGGGCGGCATCCTCACCCAGCGCAATGCGCGCAGCGCGCACATAGGCCCGGGTACCACGTCCGGTTGCGGCCAGACATTCTGATTCGGTTTCGTCACCGTGGAATTGCACCAGTGCGCCGGGCAACCGCTCGCCGTCGGCCCGGATCCGATCGGCTTGCTCGTTCACATAGAGCAAGACCGGCGTCACAAACGGGGGCAGGCGCGCCGCGAGCTCCGCCGCGCGTTTGATCGACACCACCCGGGGGCTAAGCGCGTAAAGTACGAATCCAATGGCATCAGCACCCGCCTGCACGGCCGCGTCGACGTCCTGTTCGCGGGTCAGGCCGCAGATCTTGATGCGGGTACGGTGCAGTCCAGGCAAGCTGTCATTCATGGCAGGCCATCATACGCGGGCACACGCTCGGGCATTCCCCATTGCGGGTCGTAACGCGGCCCCAGAAAATACAGACCGTCGGGCGAAAATGTCGGAGCGGCTCGCCGGCGTTCGCGCGCATGCAGTACTTCGTTCACCCAGTCGGCCGAGTGCTTGCCGTCGCCAACGGCGATCAGGCAACCCATGATGTTGCGGATCATGTGGTGCAGGAAGGCGTTGGCCTCGAATTCGAAGCGAAAGTAAGGCCCGCGCTGGGTGATCGTGATGCTGCGCATCTGCTTGATGGGTGACAGTGCCTGGCACTGCGATGCCCTGAACGAAGAAAAATCGTGCTCACCCATCAAATGTTGCGCGCCGGCACGCATCTGGTCGAGGTCCAGTGGTGCCATGACCCATCCGACTCGTCCATGGTCGACGCTTGGACGCACGGGCGATTGAAACAGCACGTAGGCATAACGCCGCGACAAGGCGTTGGCGCGGCAGTGAAAGTCCGCCGGAACCTCACGTGCCCATTCAACGCTGATATCGCGTGGAAGTAAGGCATTGGTCCCGCGGACCCAGGAAATCTCGCGTCGGACAGCAGAGGTGTCGAAATGCGCAACCTGCATCAGCGCATGAACGCCCGCATCGGTGCGGCCGCAGCAGAGTGTCGATATCGGGTGGGCGGCCAACTGGCTCAAGGCCATTTCCAGCTTGTCCTGAACTGTCTGCCCTGAAGACTGGCTCTGCCAGCCCTGGTATGCCCGTCCGTTATAACTGACGCCGAGTGCGATTCTCACGCCAGCAAAACAGGAACAGGCGTGAGAGCGCGAAATGCGCGCACTTAACCCAGGCTGGCCAGCGCACGTTGTGCCTTGGCCTTCAAGTCACCGGTTGCCTCCGAGATAACTTCCTCGATCAGGGCCCGCGCACCATCATCGTCCCCGATGGAGACAAATTCCTCAGCCAGCGCCAGCTTGGTGGCCAGAGGGTCTTCTGGTTCGGCAGCCACTTGATCCGATCCGGGTTCGGTAGCGTCCAGGTCGAGCGACAAGGTGCCGAGGTCGAATTCCAGCATGCCACTTACGGACTCGGAAGGTGGGTTGAACGGGGTCTGCGACGCTGTCAACTTGTTCGGTGTTGTGCGATCAAAGCTGGCGCCGGCATTGCCACTGTTGGCCTGCGTAACAGTGCTGTCTTCATCGCTGAGTGACAAAGGCGAGGGGCTGGTGGAGCCAAAGCTCACCGCAGCCTGCTGGCGAAAGTCGTCGCTGTCGACGTTGCTCAGCGCGACGGTGTCGTCGGAACTGTCGATATCGGGCAGGGCGAATTCAACAGGCTGTTCGAGGTCGGGTTGGCGAACCGTCATGGATTCGGTCGATACCCCGAAGTCGACACCCAGGTCGGCAGGTTGCGAGTCCATCGAAGGCATGGCGACAGTGGGTTCGAGCTGGCTTGGACGGGCCTCCTGTATGGCACTGGTCGGTTCTTCGTCGAGAGAAAAATCGAGATCGAGGTCAAGGTCGACCGAGGCCGATGTTTGCGCCTCCACGGGTTCACCGGAGCGGTCAATTTTCTGGGTTGCCAAGCTGCCCGCAGCCATGACGCCCAAGGGGTTGGTCGCCAACGGCGAAGCCTCTGCCGCCGGATTGCTGCCTGGGCGATACAGCGGATTGGACGGGTCTATCCCCTGGCCCTGTTCGCATATGCGAGCCCATTCCGGGCCATCGCCTCCCGCAAGGCGGAATGCCTCCTTGGCCATGCCTTCATACGCCTGCGTATCGCGGCGTTTGGCATAGATGTCGAGCAGTTTCTGATGCACGGCAATGCGACCCGGGTGCGTGCGCAAAGCCTCTTTCAGAATTTCCTCGGCCTGCAGATCGCGCCCATAAGCCAGGTAAACGTCGGCTTCTGCAACGGGATCAACATCGTCAGCGGCATCGAGCTGGCTTGGCGAGTAGACCATGGACGATCCGGTGACGGCGCCATCGTTCGTATCCACCCGTTGCCCACCACTTGCGCCGAAGAATGAATCCGGTTGCAGGCGACTCTCCAGGAAAGCACTGTCAACCTCAGCGGCCTCACGCCGCTGGCGCGCCTTGTAAAAACCCAGACCCGCCAGCAATGCGATCAGCAGGGCGCCACCCCATAGTGTCAGGGGGTTGTCCAGCAATGCGTCGAGAATTCCCGGTTCAGCGGCCGCAGCCGGTGCCGGAGCGGGTGCTGCCACCTGCACGGGCGCGGGTGCCGGCGCTGCCGAGGCGGCCGTTGAAACGGGCGTGCTTTCGGCCGCTGCAGAAACAGCTGCCAAAGGTGCTGCTGCCGTGATGGCCAGTGGTGCGGCAGGTGCCGCCAGTGCGGACGCGGCAGCGACTGGCGCTGGCGCGGCCAATGGTGCGGCGGTGCCAGACGCTGCCGATGCTGCACTGATGCTGCTCAGATCCTTGACATTGCGGGCCAGTTCTGCCGCCCGCTTTGTCGCATCTTCCGCGGCTTTTGCCTGCGCGATCTTCTCCTCGGCTGCCTTGGCATCGGCCGTGCCTTTGGACAAAGTCAACTTGTCGGGCGCGGCGGTGGCGCTGCGCTTGTCTTCGACCTGGGCCTTGACCGCTCCGCCGGCAGAGCGATCGGCGGCTTCGACCTTCTGCTGAGGTGCGTTGCTGGCCAGTTTGTTGCGGAAATCGTTGAAGTCACGGCTTTGGGCAATGACCATGCGGGACGCATCAGCGTCTGAAGTCGCGTTTACCTGCTCACCAGTGGGGATGGTCAGAACAGCACCTGCCTTGAGCAGATTGAGGTTGCCATTGATGAACGCGTTCTGGTTGGCGCGAAGCAACGCCACCAGCATCTGGTCGAGGGACACCTCGGCCGGTTTGTTGGCACGTGCAATTTCGCTGGCGGTGTCGCCGCGTTGCACCGACACCTGCCGGTTCTGGGCCTGACGAGTGGGAGCCGCGGGAGCCACTGCCACACGGGCGGGTGTGGCCGGTACGGTTGCCGCTGCTGGAGCGACAGGCGCTGGCGTGACCCGGGCCGGGGTAACGGGTGTAGCTGCGACCTGGGGTGCGATCGGTGCGGCAGGCGCCCGCGCGCTCAACGTGGGCGGGTCGAGCAACACCGTGTAATCGCGAACAATTCGACCGCTGGCCCAACTCGCCTGCACGATCAGATCGACAAATGGCTCCGACACCACCCGATCGCTGACGAGGCGAATGTAGGCACGACCGTCCGCACGCCGTTGCAAGGTGATCTGGACGCCGGCCAGCGCCGGGTTGTACTCCAGGCCAGCGGCCCTGAAGGCGCTGGGTGCCGCTATGGCCGGCCTGAGCGAAGCCGCTTCTTCGGCATTGATCTCCGGAATGTCGATTTCCGCACGCAGTGGCTCGCCCAGTGCCGATTGGACGGTAATACGCCCGAGTGCCAATGCGAAGGCCGATGACGCGGGCAGGCCAAACAGCGCAATGACCAACGATGCAACAGCGGTCTTGCGCCAGCCATATGACTTAGGGATCAATTTAGTAGCCTCCGATGCTCGCGCACTTAACCACGACTGCGTGTTGTGGTTGCAGATGTCGCGACACTCTAACCTTAAAAAGGACCATAACATCAATGTTTTAGGCTGACAAGATGAGAAAGTGCTCAAATTTTTCCACACCCTCTGCACTCGCCGCTAACCGGCCTGAATGTTGTCACAGGGCAACGCATCGGGAAACACGCAATGGCTTGCAGCATGGCCATGGTGGCACGTTCAGCGTTCGAGCAATATGCGCAACATGCGCCGCAGAGGTTCGGCTGCGCCCCACAAAAGCTGGTCGCCAATGGTGAAGGCGCCCAGGTATTCGGCCCCCATGGCCAACTTGCGGATGCGTCCGACCGGAATGTCCATTGTGCCGGTTACCGCGACCGGGGTCAGTTGCGCCATCGTCGCTTCGCGATTGTTCGGAACCACCCTGGCCCAGGCATTGTCGGCTGCGATCATGGCCTCGATGTCAGCAACAGGCACGTCTCTTTTCAGTTTGAACGTCAGCGCCTGGCTGTGGCAGCGCATTGCGCCGACACGAACACAAAGGCCGTCCACCGGAATCGCGGCGGACTCGAAGCCAGGGCCTCGCCCGAGGATCTTGTTGCTTTCGGCGCCACCTTTCCACTCCTCGCGGCTCATGCCGTCGCCCAGATCCTTGTCGATCCAGGGGATCAGGCTGCCACCGAGCGGCACGCCAAAGTTGGCGGTTTCAGCGGCGTTCATCGACTGCTGGCGCGCCAGTACCTTGCGGTCGATTTCCAGAATGGCCGAGCGCGGATCGTCAAGCAAAACATGCACTTCGGTGTTCAGGCTGCCGTACTGGGTCAGCAACTCGCGCATGTGTTGAGCGCCGCCACCTGAGGCCGCCTGATAGGTCATGGTGGTCATCCATTCGACCAGATCGGCCTTGAACAGCGCGCCCACGCCCATCAGCATGCAACTGACGGTGCAGTTGCCGCCGATCCAGTTGCGCCCGCCTTTGGCCATCGCGGCCTGGATCACCGGCAAGTTGACCGGATCGAGGATGATGACGGCGTCGTCCTGCATGCGCAGGCTCGAGGCCGCGTCGATCCAGTGGCCGTTCCAGCCTGCACTGCGCAGCTTGCTGAAAACAGCACTGGTGTAGTCGCCACCCTGGGCGGTGATGATGATGTCGCAACGCTTGAGTGCGGCAATGTCCAGCGCGTCCTGAAGACGCTCGCCGGACTTGCCGTATGCCGGGGCATTGCCTCCGGCATTGGAGGTCGAGAAGAAGATCGGTTCGATCAGATCGAAGTCACCTTCGGCCTGCATGCGATCCATCAGCACGGAGCCGACCATGCCTCGCCAGCCGACCAGACCCGTTACTTTCCTTGCGCTGCTCATTTGCATCACCCTTTGTCAAACTGAATTTGCGGAGCTATTCAGCTGTCCGGCTCGTCAAGCCGGGTAGGGCGCGACGAACCGGGCTGCGTCAGCCTTTGATGGTGGTCGTCTTGGCCATGGACGAGGCAGATGCCAAACCGTCGCCTTGCGACGTTGAGGCCGCGCTGGAGCGAAGGTTTGCCATCGAAATCATCGCGCGATTGTAGGGGATTCAACCCCGCAAAACCCTGACCACCGCCTCCCCCATTTCGACAGTGCCGACCTTGGTCGTACCCTCGCTGTGAATATCGGCGGTGCGCAGGCCTTGTTCAAGTACTTTGGCCACAGCAGCTTCGATCCGACCAGCGGCTTCGGGCTGGTTCAAGCTGAAGCGCAGCATCATGGCCGCGCTCATGATCGTGGCCAGTGGATTGGCGATACCTTGCCCGGCGATATCCGGAGCGCTGCCATGACTGGGTTCGTACAGACCCTGGTTGCTGGCATTCAGGCTGGCGGACGGCAACATGCCGATCGAGCCGGTCAGCATCGCAGCCTCGTCGCTGAGGATGTCGCCGAACATGTTGCCGGTGACCACCACGTCGAACTTCTTGGGCGCCTTGACCAGTTGCATGGCGGCGTTGTCAACATACATGTGGTCGAGCGTGACATCAGGGTATTGGAGGCCGACTTCTGTCACCACGTCTTTCCAGAACTGGAATGTTTCCAGTACGTTGGCCTTGTCCACGCTGGTGACCTTCTTGCCACGCTTGCGCGCTGCCTGAAAGGCCACATGTGCAATGCGTTCGATCTCCGGGCGCGAATACCGCATGGTGTCGAACGCCTCCTCGCTGCCGGGGAAATGCCCGTCGGTTGCTGTGCGCCGACCACGCGGCTGACCAAAATAGATGTCACCGGTCAGTTCGCGAATGATGAGCAGGTCCAGGCCCGCGATCAGTTCGGGTTTGAGGCTGGAAGCATCTACCAATGGCGCATGACAGATCGCCGGGCGCAGGTTGGCAAACAGGCCCAGGGCTTTGCGCAGCCCCAGGATGGCCTGTTCCGGGCGCAATGAGCGCTCGAGCCTGTCGTATTTCCAGTCGCCCACGGCGCCAAAAAGGATGGCATCGGATTGCTTGGCCAGATTCAGTGTCGATTCCGGCAGCGGGTGGCCATGCGCCTCGTACGCGGCGCCGCCCACCAAGGCAGTTTCTGTTTCGAATTTCAGGTCCAGTGCACCCAGCACCTTGACGGCCTGCGCAACTATTTCTGTGCCAATGCCGTCGCCCGGCAAGACTGCGATTTTCATGGGGATGTCAGGGCGTTGAATAATGGGGCAGCGCGCAAAGATCAGCGCATCTGGCGATTCATGATGTCTTCCTGTTGCTTCTGCAGGCTTTGCACCTTGAAGGTCTCGTCGAACTTGTAGAGTTCGGAGCACAGATAGCCGTTATACGCCGGCCTGCCAATGGCAGCCAGGCACAGTTCGCGCAAGGACGCGGCCGCCGGAGGTGTCGCCATCACGGCGCGCAATTCCGGTGGCATCTTGGCGAGTTGGGCTGCCTGCGCAGCTTGTTGGCACAGCGTCAGGTTGCGTTGCTTGTAAGCGATGTTCTCGCAGTTTTTGACCAAAGGGGCGAGCTCCGGCAGGCGACCCAGCAATGCCTGGATCGCTGGTACTGCCAGCAGATCTTCCAGTATTCCGCCCTGCGCCGTTTGAAACGCACTTCCGGCAGATAACAATATGGCAAACAGGAATCTATGCATGGTGGCTCCGCGTATCAAGGAAGGGTATTGGCCAACCAGGGTTTGGCGGCCAAACGTTCGGCTTCGAATGCCTTGATCTTCTCGGCATGACGCAAGGTCAGTCCGATGTCGTCGAAACCGTTGAGCAGACAGTATTTGCGAAAAGGCTGCACGTCAAAGGCGATCTCCTCGCCCTGCGACTGCACGATGACCTGGCGCTCTAGATCGACCGTCAGGCTATAGCCAGGATAAGCCGCAACCGCATCGAAAAGCGCGCCGATCCTGGCGTCGGACAGCACAATCGGCAGCAGACCGTTCTTGAAGCTGTTGTTGAAGAAGATATCTGCAAAACTCGGCGCCAGGATGGCGCGAAAGCCATACTGGTCCAGCGCCCATGGAGCGTGTTCCCGCGACGAACCGCAGCCGAAGTTCTTGCGGGCAAGCAAAATGGAAGCCCCGGCGTAGCGTGGCTGATTCAGAACGAAGTCGGGATTGGGCTTGCGGCTGGTCGGGTCCTGGCCCGGAAATCCCGGATCCAGATAGCGCCAGGCGTCGAACAGGTTCTCGCCAAATCCGGTCTTGCGAATCGACTTGAGGAACTGTTTGGGAATGATCGCGTCGGTGTCGACGTTCTCGCGATCCATTGGCGCGACCAGGCCCTTGTGCACGTCAAATTTCTGCATTATTTCTTCTTCATGGAGTTCTGTATCTGCTCGCCGGCCTGCTGCAGGTCTTGTCCCAAACCGTGCAATGTGTTTGAACCGGCACCTGCGACAGCCAGCGCTGGCGCGTTTGCAAAAGACGGGGAATTTTCATGGTTTGCTTACCCGCCCTCAGATGAACCTGCGGATATCGACGAAGTGGCCGTGCACCGCAGCCGCTGCCGCCATGGCAGGACTGACCAGGTGGGTCCGCCCACCGGCACCCTGGCGGCCTTCGAAGTTGCGATTGCTGGTCGAGGCGCAACGTTCTCCCGGTTCAAGCCGATCGGCGTTCATGGCCAGGCACATGGAGCATCCGGGCTCACGCCATTCGAAGCCGGCAGCCTTGAAAATTTCGTGCAGGCCCTCTTTTTCCGCCTGCTGCTTGACGAGCCCGGAGCCCGGAACCACCATGGCCAGCTTGACGTTCTTGGCCACTTTCTGGCCCATTTTCTTCACAATCGCTGCGGCTTCGCGCATGTCTTCAATACGGCTGTTGGTACACGAACCGATGAAGACCTTGTCGACATAGATGTCGTTCAAGGCTTTCCCGGGCTGCAGGTCCATATAGGTCAGCGCCCGTTCGATAGCGTCGCGTTTGCTGGCATCCTTTTCCTTGTCCGGGTCGGGTACGTGGCCATCAATGCCCAGCACCATCTCCGGCGAAGTGCCCCAGGTCACCTGTGGAACGAGAACAGCCGCATCGATTTCGACCACAGTGTCGAACCTGGCATCCGGGTCCGATTGCAACGTGTGCCAATACGCGGCCGCGTGGTCCCAGGCAACACCGGTGGGCGCCAATGGCCGACCCTTGACGTAGTCGATGGTCTTCTGGTCGACCGCTACCAGGCCCGCACGCGCGCCCGCCTCGATGGCCATGTTGCAGACCGTCATGCGGCCTTCCATGCTGAGCGCACGAATCGCAGCTCCGGAAAATTCGATGGTGTAGCCCGTGCCCCCGGCCGTGCCGATACGGCCGATGATGGCCAGCACGATGTCCTTGGCGACGCAGCCCGATGGCAGCACACCTTCGACCCGCACCAGCATGTTTTTGGCCTTCCTGGCCAGCAAGGTCTGCGTGGCCAGCACGTGTTCGACTTCACTGGTTCCGATGCCATGGGCGAGGGCACCAAAGGCGCCGTGTGTGGATGTGTGTGAATCGCCGCAGACCACGGTCATGCCGGGCAGAGTCGCGCCATTCTCGGGCCCGATCACATGCACGATGCCCTGGCGTTTGGACAGGAAGGGGAAATACGCGGCCGAACCGTATTGCTGGATATTGGCGTCCAGCGTGGTGACCTGCTCACGGCTGATCGGGTCGGTGATGCCGTCGTAACCGAGTTCCCAGCCCGTGGTAGGTGTGTTGTGGTCGGCCGTGGCGACCACGGAACTGACACGCCAGACCTTGCGGCCGGCCTGACGCAAACCCTCATAGGCTTGCGGGCTGGTGACTTCATGCACCAGGTGGCGGTCGATATAGAGGACGGATGTACCGTCTTCCTCGGTATGGACGACGTGCTCGTCCCAGATTTTGTCGTACAAAGTGCGGCTCATGGCTTCCATTCCGGTATGGAACAATTTTGCGTAGCCCCTCCTTGAGGGCGGGCGACGCCTTTCACTCAGCGAGTGGCCTCTTGGTTCAGCGTTTGCCGACGGGCACCACGTCACGTTGCGCCGAGCCGGTGAACAGCTGACGGGGGCGACCGATCTTGTAATCGGGATCGCCGATCATCTCGTCCAGCTGGGCGATCCATCCGACTGTGCGGGCCAACGCGAAGATAGCCGTGAACATCGAGGTCGGGATGCCGATTGCGCGCTGCACGATGCCGGAGTAGAAGTCAACGTTCGGGTAGAGCTTGCGTTGGACGAAATAGTCGTCTTCCAACGCAATCTTCTCGAGTGCCATGGCCAGTTTGAACAGAGGGTCGTTCTCCAGGCCCAGGGCGCTTAGCACTTCCTTGCAGGATTCCTGCATCAGCTTGGCGCGCGGATCGTAGTTCTTGTAGACCCTGTGGCCGAAACCCATCAATTTGATGCCGGAGTTCTTGTCTTTGACCTGGTTGATGAATTCACCGATCTTGTCGACGCCGCCCATGACCTGGATTTCTTCCAACATCTTCAGCGCCGCTTCATTCGCGCCCCCATGCGCTGGACCCCACAGGCAGGCAACGCCTGCGGCAATGGCCGCGAACGGGTTGGTGCCCGAACTGCCGCACAGGCGCACCGTGGACGTAGAGGCATTCTGCTCGTGGTCGGCGTGCAGTATGAAGATGCGGTCGAGCGCGCGCTCGATCACCGGATTGACGATGTACTCCTCGCATGGATTGGCGAACATCATGTGCAGCAGGTTGCTTGCATAGCTCAGGTTGTTGCGCGGGTACATGTACGGCTGGCCCGCGTTGTACTTGTAAGCCATTGCGACCAGCGTCGGCATCTTGGCAATCAGCCGGATTGCCGAGATCTTGCGATGCTCCGGATTGTGAATGTCGGTGCTGTCATGGTAGAAGGCCGACAAGGCGCCGACCAGACCGGTCAGGATGGCCATCGGGTGCGCATCGCGGCGGAAACCACGCACGAAAAAATGCATTTGTTCGTGCACCATCGTGTGCTTGGTGACCAGGTCGTTGAACTCGGTCTTGGCAGCCTGGTTGGGCAGGTCACCATACAGCAGCAGATAACAGGTTTCCATGAAGTCGCAGTTGGTCGCCAGCTGTTCGATCGGATAACCGCGATACAGCAGTTCGCCCTTGTCGCCATCGATATAAGTGATGGCCGACTCGCAAGCCGCAGTGGACATGAAACCCGGGTCATAGGTGAACATGCCGGTCTGCGCATACAGTTTGCGGATGTCGACCACATTGGGCCCGACGGTGCCGGAGTAGACGGGAAACTCGATTTTCGGAGAGCCGTCGCTGAACGACAGCGTCGCCTTGTTGTCAGCCAGTTTCATAGTTCACCCTTTCAGTTTGATTCTCTCAGCAAGGCCAGGACCTCGACAACGTCCGCGTGATCCAGCCTTGCATCCATATCTGCCAGTGCCCTGCGCCCGAGGTGCAGGTCGAGCAAGTCATTGTCACTCAGGTCCATTAACTCGGTCAGTGCCAGCCCGTGACGTTCGGTCAAGGCTTGCCCGTGACGGAGAAAGAACCGTTCCAGGAACAGATCGTTCTCCAGCATTCCACGTCGGCAGCGCCAACGCAGTTTGCTCAGTGCCCGTTCGTCCAGCAGGGGTTCCGGTGCAAGATGGTTCAAAATCGGACTCCTGATCACCAACGGCTCACACCGTCCGGTAAACCATCATTTCCTTGATCTTGCCGATCGCCCTGGTCGGATTCAGCCCTTTGGGGCAAACGTCGACGCAATTCATGATCGTGTGGCAGCGGAACAGGCGATAAGGGTCTTCGAGGTTGTCCAGTCGCTCGCCAGTCGCCTCGTCACGGCTGTCGGCGATGAAACGATATGCCTGCAGCAACCCGGCAGGCCCGACAAACTTGTCCGGGTTCCACCAGAAGCTGGGGCAGGCGGTCGAGCAGCTCGCGCACAGGATGCACTCATACAGACCGTTGAGTTCTTCCCGTTCCTGTGGACTCTGCAGTCGTTCCTTCTCTGGCGGCACGTTGTCGTTGATCAAGTAGGGCTTGATCGAGTTGTACTGTGTGAAGAACTGCGTCATGTCGACGATCAGATCGCGAATGACCGGCAGGCCAGGCAGGGGCTTGAGCGTGATCGCGCCAGGCAGGGTCAGCATGTTTGTCAGGCAGGCCAGGCCGTTCTTGCCGTTGATGTTCATGGCGTCGGAGCCGCAGACACCTTCACGGCAAGAGCGACGGAACGAGATGCTGGGGTCGACAGCCTTGAGCTTCATCAAGGCGTCCAGCAACATGCGCTCACTGCCGTCGAGTTCTACCTCGATGGTCTGCATGTAGGGCTTGGTGTCCTTGTCTGGATCGTAGCGATAGATCTTGAACGTACGTTTTTGCATGTTGAACTCCGGTCGGGTCGGCAGGTGACGAAATCACCTGCGCAATGGGGGTCACGATCAAATTCGTCGGCACGCTCAGAAAGTGCGAACCTTGGGCGGGACGGAGTCGACCGTCAGCGGCTTGAGTTGCACCGCCTTGTAACGTAACTCGTTGCCTTCGCGGTACCACAGGCTGTGTTTCATCCACTGCGCGTCGTTGCGACCGTTGGGATGTTCCGGCGTGTCGCCGTAGTCATCGACTGTATGAGCGCCACGGCTCTCGCGCCGTGCCGCTGCCGACACGATGGTGGCCTGGGCCGCCTCGATCAGGTTCTCGACCTCCAGTGCTTCGATACGCGCGGTGTTGAAAATCTTGGACTTGTCCTTGAGGTCGATGTTCGCGACGCGTTCGCGCAGTGCGGCAATCGCCGTAACGCCCTGGTCCAGTTTGGCCTGGGTTCGGAACACGCTGGCATGCTCCTGCATGGTGTCGCGAATGTCGTTGGCGACGTCTTGTGCGTATTCGCCGCCCCCGGCGCCATCGAGCCGGGCCAGGCGCACCTGCGTCTGGTCGGCGGCGCCGGCCGGTAGCGGTTTGTGCACATTTTTCTTGTTGTGGAACTCGACAATATGGTTGCCGGCCGCGCGGCCGAACACCAGCAGGTCGAGCAGGGAGTTGGTGCCAAGGCGGTTGGCCCCATGCACACTGACACAGGAGCATTCGCCCACGGCGTATAGACCCTGCACTGGCGTGTTGTCGTTGCCGTCTTTCTGCATCACCACCTGGCCATGGATATTGGTCGGGACTCCACCCATTTGATAGTGGATGGTGGGCACCACAGGGATGGCCTCGCGGGTGACGTCGACGTTGGCGAAGTTGACGCCGATCTCGTGAACCGAGGGCAGGCGCTTCATGATGGTGTCGGCGCCCAGGTGGTCGAGCTTGAGCAGCACGTAGTCCTTGTTTGGGCCACAGCCGCGGCCCTCCTTGATCTCCTGATCCATGCAGCGCGACACAAAGTCGCGTGGGGCCAGATCCTTGAGGGTCGGCGCATAACGCTCCATGAAACGTTCGCCGTTGCTATTGACCAGAATGGCACCCTCGCCACGGCAACCTTCGGTCAGAAGCACACCGGCGCCGGCAACGCCGGTTGGGTGGAACTGCCAGAACTCCATGTCCTCGAGAGCCAGGCCAGCACGTGCCGCCATGCCCAGGCCGTCGCCTGTGTTGATGAAGGCGTTGGTGGAGGCTGCGAAGATGCGGCCGGCACCGCCGGTCGCCAGCATCGTAGTCTTGGCTTCCAGAATGTGCAGTTCACCGGTTTCCATCTCCAGCGCCGTCACGCCGAGCACGTCGCCGTCGGCGTCGCGGATCAGGTCAAGCGCCATCCATTCGACGAAGAATGCGGTCTTGGCTTTGACGTTCTGCTGATAAAGCGTATGAAGCATGGCATGGCCAGTGCGGTCGGCTGCGGCGCAGGCGCGCTCGACGGCTTTCTCCCCATAGTTGGCGGTATGGCCACCAAACGGCCGCTGGTAAATCGTGCCGTCCGGATTGCGGTCAAAAGGCATGCCCATGTGCTCCAGGTCGTACACGACCTTGGGCGCCTCACGGCACATGAACTCGATCGCGTCCTGGTCACCCAGCCAGTCCGAGCCCTTGACGGTGTCGTAGAAGTGGTAGTGCCAGTTGTCCTCATTCATGTTGCCGAGCGAGGCGCCGATTCCGCCCTGTGCCGCCACGGTGTGTGAGCGTGTGGGAAATACCTTGGACAACACTGCCACATTGAGGCCGGCGCGGGCGAGTTGCAGCGATGCACGCATCCCGGACCCGCCGGCTCCGACGATGACAACATCGAATTTGCGTTTTGAGATGGTTTTGTTCATGAATGGGGTCGCAATGTAGTAGGTTTCGCCGCTTGCACCTCAAAGCCGCCAGAGCACCTGGATGGCCCAGCCGGCGCAGCCGACGAGCCAGGCAATCGAGACCACCTGCAGCAGCAGGCGCAAAGAAACGGACTGCACGTAATCCATCCAGATGTCCCGAATACCGACCCAGACGTGGTAGAGCAAGGCCAATATGACCACGAAGGTCAGGACTTTCATCCACTGGGCGGCGAAAATGCCGGCCCAACCGTCATATCCGAGTTCACCGCGGGTCAGCAGAACCTGTGCCAACACGACAAAGGTGAACACGGCCATCAGGCCGGCCGTGACGCGCTGGCTGAGCCAGTCTCGAAGGCCGTAGTGCGCGCCGACCACGATGCGGCGGGTACCGAAATTGACTGCCATGAGCTGTTTTCCTTTCAAGCGGGGGTGCCAGCGCATCTGCAGCGGACGGCACCCGGTAATACTGGGGATCTATGGCCGATCAATACAGGCCGAAGAGTTTGGCGCCCAGGACCACCGTCAGCAGAATACTGACGACCAGCGTCGTGGCAGCCGAAATACGGCCAAACTCCTTGCTGACGGCAGCATGGCTCATGTCCATCCACAGATGGCGCAGGCCTGCAATCAAGTGGTGCAGATAGGCCCAGATCAACGCCAGCGCAATCAGCTTCAGGAACCAACCGCTGCCGACGGCAGCAAAAGCGTGCATCAACCGTGCGTAGGATATTTCCGAAGACACCGACATGTCGAACATCCAGATGATGAACGGCAGCAGCAGGAACATCAGTGCACCGCTGATCCTGTGCAGGATGGAAACCAGGCCGGCCAAGGGCAGGCGGTAGGTCGGCAAATCCTTGAATGCGTTGATGTTGCGAAACACGGGGCGTGACGCGCGTGCGCTGGGGTCCAGTTCATTCATGGGTTTGTGTTCTCGTCGGATCTGCGGGTTTCATCTGATTGCGCCATGGGAAAAATTCTATTCGAACCCGAATCACTGACGCCTGGCTTGCGGCGAGCGTCCATGAGGCCGAATCGGGCTTTGCAGATCTTGATGCTTGCCTCATTGCAGCTCGTTACGATAGTAGTGCTTGTCGGTTCGGTACAGACCGCGGCGCATTTCCATCGGCTTGCCATCATAGGTGAAAGCCACACGCTCGACGCTCAAGAGCGCAGTGGCCGTTGTCACTTGCAGCAAGCGGGCCTGGTCTTCGTCCGGCAGAACAGCCCGGATCTGCTCCTGCGCCCTTACCATGCGCACGCCGAATTCGGTTTCAAACAAGGCGTACATCGGTCCGTCGTAGGCGGCAAGGCGCGATGCTGTCAGTCCCTTGAACGGAGCGCCCGGCAGCCATATGTCTTCCAGGATGGTGGGTTCATGCGCCAGAGACAACACCCGTCGAACCTGCAATACCGCGTCGCCTGTATGCAGGGCAAGCGCCCGCGCCACGTCAGCGCTGGCGCGCAGGCGCCGGCAATCAATGATCTCGCGTTCGGCGGGCCCCTCCTGGCCCACATCGCCGAAGTCCGGCACCAGCTTGAGAAATCGATACTGGACATGTTGCTCGGAATGTGTCGCGACAAAGGTTCCCTTGCCCTGGCGCCGTACGAGCAGGTTTTCGGAGGCCAGTTCGTCGATCGCCTTGCGCACCGTGCCCTGGCTGACGCGAAATCGCGCGGCCAGGTCCATCTCGCTCGGAATGGATTCGCCGGGTTTCCATTCGCCGGCCTGCAGGCTCTTGAGAATCAGCCCCTTGATCTGCCGATAAAGCGGACTGAACGACGGCGCGCCAACGCCGGCCGTATGGGACTGCAGGTCGTTGGCGGGGTCGATATGGGGTGGGGTCTGCATGGCAATCGGGCTTGCGCAGCCACCACAAAGCAGGGCGCGAAAGTCGGGTGAATCATATCTTATATAAGACATAAGACAAATTGACTGAGCGGGAAGTTCAAAGGTAAACTTGCCGGGTTTTACAGGTATGCAGGCGTCTTGCGTCGGCCTCCTGTTCCGGTTTCCTCACTTTTCTGGAGTCTTCATCATGAGTAAAGAGCCCGTTCGCGTTGCTGTCACAGGTGCCGCGGGTCAGATTGGATATGCGCTGCTGTTTCGTATTGCCAGTGGCGCCATGCTGGGGGCTGACCAGCCGGTGATCCTCCAGTTGCTGGAAATCCCGGACGAAAAGGCGCAAAACGCACTCAAGGGCGTGATGATGGAGCTTGAAGACTGCGCCTTCCCGCTGCTCGTCGGCATGCAGGCGCATGGTGACCCGATGACTGCATTCAAGGACACCGACTACGCCTTGCTGGTGGGTGCCCGTCCGCGCGGCCCGGGCATGGAGCGATCGGATCTGTTGGCCGCCAACGCCCAGATCTTTACGGCACAAGGCAAGGCACTCAACGCAGTTGCCAGCCGCAATGTCAAGGTGCTGGTGGTGGGCAACCCCGCCAACACGAATGCCTATATCGCCATGAAGAGCGCCCCCGATCTGCCGCGCCGCAATTTCACCGCCATGCTGCGCCTGGACCACAACCGGGCGCTCAGCCAGATCGCGGCCAAGACCGGCAAGGCCGTGTCCGATATCGAGAAACTGGTGGTGTGGGGGAATCACTCGCCGACCATGTACGCCGATTACCGTTTCGCCACTATCCAGGGGGCAATGGTCAAGGACACGATCAATGACCAGGAGTGGAACGCCAGCACCTTCCTGCCGACGGTGGGCAAGCGTGGCGCGGCCATCATCGCCGCACGGGGCGTGTCCTCGGCGGCATCGGCCGCCAATGCTGCCATCGACCACATGCACGACTGGGCGTTGGGCACCCAGGGCAAATGGGTGACCATGGGTATCGCATCCGACGGCCAGTACGGCATTCCGAAAGACACGATGTTCGGTTTTGCCGTCACCTGCGAGGGTGGCGAGTACAAGTTGGTCGAAGGCCTGGAGATCGATGCCTTCAGCCAGGAGTGCATCAACAAGACGCTCAAGGAGTTGCAGGAAGAGCAGGCCGGCGTCGCCCACTTGCTTTGATTTGTGCTGCACCCGCGCGACGTTCTGCTCGGCGCCCAGGCGACCACGGGCTTCCTGCCCGTGTGTGATCATTACAGCGGTGTTCCGTCGCGCATGCGCAAGAGCCTGGCATTGCAGGCTGAGCTTACACAGGAGTTCGGCGCCTGCGTGTTCGATGTCACACTCGATTGCGAAGACGGCGCGCCGGCAGGCGCAGAGCAGGAGCATGCCGAGTGTGTGGTCGAGCTGATCCGTGGGGCGGCAGGCCTTGATCGGCCTTTGGGCGATGGCAAGCGGCCCCGGGTGGCCGTGAGGGTTCATCCGGCCGATCATCCGGCGTTCGACGCGGACGTGTTGACCATTGCGCGCGGTGCGGGCGCATTGTTGAGCCACATGATGATCCCCAAGGTGGAGTCGGTAGCCGATGTCGACCGTGCCGTGCAGGCACTTGCGCAGGCGACGACCGATCCTCTTGCGCAGGCGCTGCCTTTGCATGTGCTGATTGAGTCGCCGGCAGCGGTGCACCGGGCGTTCGAAATTGCCGCGCACCCGCGTGTGCAGTCCATCAGTTTCGGACTGATGGACTTCGTGTCGGCACATGGCGGCGCGATACCGGCCGATGGCATGTCCGGCGACGGCCAGTTCACCCACCCGCTCGTGGTTCGCGCGAAGCTTGAGATTGCATCAGCCTGCCACGCCCATGGCAAGGCGCCAGCGCATTGTGTTGTGACCGAATTCCGCGACGCAGCAGTGATTGAAAAAGCGGCCCGAATCGCGTCCGCGCAGCTGGGGTTCACGCGGATGTGGAGCATCCACCCGGACCAGATCAGACCGATCTTGTCGGCCTTTGCGCCTCGCGCGAGTGACATCGCGTTGGCGGCCGAGATCATCGACCGGGCCCAGACGGCCCAATGGGCGCCCATTGCCTACCAGGGCCAGTTGCACGACAGGGCGAGTTATCGCCTGTTCTGGCATGTGCTGGAGCGTGCGTTTCGCACCGGCCAGCCTCTGCCAGACCTTGCAAGGCGACATTTTGGCGTGGCATTGCAATAATGCGGTTTTCCCAACTGCGAGGATTCCGGTCATGAATACATGTCTTGGCATGACAGCATCGTTGCTGCTTGCGTCCGGCGCGATGGCCCAGAACGCGGATTTCACCGCAGCGCATTTTGAAACCGCGCTCAAGGTTCAGGTTGGCACGTTGCCTTGCGAGTTGGGTCAGACCGTGGTGCTGGAGGCTGACCCCGCCGCGATCGGATTTTTCCATCTGCGCATCGGAAAGCTAAGGTACCGCCTGGCGCCGGAACTCACCACCACTGGTGCGATCAGGCTTGAAGACAAGGCTGCCGGTATCGTCTGGCTCCAGCTGGCCAACAAGTCGATGTTGATGAATCAGAAGCTGGGCCGGCGCGTGGCCGATGAATGCCAAAGTGCGGTCCAGTTGCAGGTAGCCGAGGAATTGCGCAGGACGCCGCAGGCCAGTGTGTTGGACGATGCGGCATCGACCGCAGTCGTCAAGAAGTGAATCGAGGGCCTGGCCGAGGGCCGGTCGCAGACTTTGCAGAATTTCGTTATGGATCAGGAGTGAAAAACATGTTGGAAAACTACCGCGCCCACGTTGCAGAGCGCGCTGCGTTGGGAATCCCGCCCTTGCCTTTGTCGGCCAAACAAGTGTCTGACTTGGTGGAGCAGCTCAAGAGTACACCCGCAGGCAACTCTTCCGGCGACGGAGCGGAGATGGTCGGGCTCTTGACGTATCGTGTGCCGGCAGGTGTAGACGATGCTGCCAAGGTCAAGGCGAGCTACCTGACGGCCGTGGCCCACGGCACTGAGAAATGCGCGCTGATCAGCCGTGAGAAAGCGACGGAACTGCTGGGCACCATGCTTGGCGGCTACAACATCAGCCCCTTGGTCGATCTGCTGGACGACGGCGAATTGGCTTCGGTGGCGGCGCAAGGCCTGAAGAATACGCTGCTGATGTTTGATCAGTTCCATGATGTGAAGGAAAAATCCGACAAGGGCAATGTGCATGCCAAAGCGGTACTGCAAAGCTGGGCTGACGGAGAGTGGTTCACCAGCCGACCGGAGGTGCCCAAAAGCATCACGGTCAGCATCTTCAAGGTGGTAGGCGAGATCAATACCGACGATCTGTCGCCGGCGCCCGATGCCTGGAGTCGGCCCGACATCCCGTTGCATGCCTTGGCCATGCACAAGAATCCGCGTCCCGGCGTCGAGCCCGAGCAGGAAGGAAAACGCGGCCCGGTCAAGTTCATCGAGGACCTGCGCGCGCGCGGGAACCAGGTGGCCTATGTCGGCGACGTGGTCGGTACCGGTTCAAGCCGCAAGTCGGCAACCAATTCGGTGCTGTGGTTCACAGGCCAGGACATTCCGTTTGTCCCGAACAAGCGCTTTGGGGGCGTTTGCCTGGGCGGCAAGATCGCTCCGATTTTTTACAACACGATGGAGGACTCGGGCGCGCTGCCGATCGAACTCGACGTGGATCAGATGGACATGGGCGACATGGTGGAACTGCGTCCATACGATGGCAAGGCGCTCAAGGACGGCAAGGTGATTGCCGAGTTTCAGCTCAAGAGCGAGGTGTTGTTCGACGAAGTGCGTGCCGGTGGCCGTATTCCACTGATCATCGGTCGCGGATTGACGGCCAAGGCGCGTGAGGCGCTGGGCCTGGCGCCGAGCACCTTGTTTCGCCTGCCGCGGAATCCTGCCGACAGCAAGGCGGGTTTCACGCTGGCGCAGAAGATGGTCGGTCGTGCGGTTGGCCTACCGAAGGGCCAGGGCGTGCGGCCCGGCACTTACTGCGAGCCCCGCATGACCTCGGTCGGCTCGCAAGATACCACCGGCCCGATGACGCGTGACGAACTCAAGGATCTGGCGTGCCTGGGTTTCAGTTCTGACCTGGTGATGCAGTCGTTCTGCCACACCGCGGCTTATCCGAAACCGGTCGACGTCAAGATGCACCACGAGTTGCCGGATTTCATCAGCAATCGCGGTGGCATCAGCTTGCGTCCGGGTGACGGCATCATCCATAGCTGGCTCAACCGGATGTTGTTGCCCGACACCGTAGGTACCGGCGGCGACAGCCATACGCGTTTCCCGATCGGCATCAGTTTTCCGGCCGGTTCCGGACTGGTGGCGTTCGGCGCTGCCACCGGTGTGATGCCGTTGGACATGCCTGAAAGTGTGCTGGTGCGGTTCAAGGGCGAGCTGCAGCCGGGCGTGACCCTGCGTGACCTGGTCAATGCCATCCCACTTTATGCTATTCGTGCAGGTCTGCTGACGGTTGCCAAGCAAGGCAAGAAGAACATCTTCTCCGGTCGTATCCTCGAAATCGAAGGTCTGCCCGATCTGAAAGTGGAGCAGGCGTTCGAACTCAGTGATGCGTCGGCAGAACGTTCGGCTGCCGGTTGCACGGTGCACCTGGACAAGGCGCCGATCATCGAATACATCACCAGCAATATCACCATGCTCAAGTGGATGATTGCCAATGGCTACTCGGATGTGCGCACCATCGAGCGCCGCATTCAGGCCATGCAAGCCTGGCTGGCCGCTCCGGAGCTTATGAAGGCCGATGCGGATGCTGAATATGCGGCAGTGATCGAGATCGATCTGGCCGATGTGCATGAACCGATCGTGGCTTGCCCGAACGACCCCGATGATGTCAAGACTCTTTGCGAGGTCGCTGGCGCGACCATCGACGAGGTGTTCATCGGCAGTTGCATGACCAACATCGGTCACTTCCGTGCGGCTTCCAAGCTGCTGGAAAACAAGCGCGACATTCCGGTGAAGCTCTGGATGGCGCCGCCGACCAAGATGGATGCGCAGCAACTCACCGAGGAGGGCCACTACGGCGTGCTCGGTAGTGCGGGTGCCCGCATGGAAATGCCCGGCTGCAGTTTGTGCATGGGCAACCAGGCACAGGTCAAGGAAGGTGCGACGGTGTTCAGCACATCCACGCGCAACTTCCCCAATCGCCTGGGCAAGAACTCCAATGTGTACCTGGGTTCGGCTGAGCTGGCCGCGATCTGCTCAAAGCTTGGTCGTATTCCGACCAAGGCGGAGTACATGGTCGACATGGGTGTGTTGACTGCGGCCAGCGACACGATCTACCAGTACCTGAACTTTGACCGTATCGGAACGTTCACCGACGCTGCAGCTGGCGTCAAGGAAACGTCCACCGCGAGTTGACGGCTGTGAGGGCCTCAGATCCGGTGGCGACACTGCATGCCGGGACTGGCGGCGTCATCCATCGCATCCGCTAGCGTGCACACGTCAGGCTGAGTGCTGCCGCGCAGCGGGCAGCCAGCGCGCAGGGTGTGGCTGGCGGTCATCATCCCGAACCTGATGGGCAGGCCTGCTGTTGTCGGCGGCTTCGTTCCGGTTTCAAGTTGACAATTCACCCCATGAAAAACAAGTCTCTTGCGACCTTGCTCGCCTTGCTCGGCGGGCCATTGGGCCTGCACCGGTTTTACCTTTACGGCTGGCGCGATGTCTGGGGTTGGCTGCTACCCCTTCCAACGCTGGCAGGTGCGGTCGGTGTACTGCGGACCCGGCAGTTGGGTGTAGATGACCAGATCGCCTGGTTGTTGACGCCGGTGCTGGGTTTCGTTTTTGCTGCCTGCGCGTTGACAGCCATAGTCTACGGTCTGACGTCGGTCGAACGCTGGAACCGGCGTTTCAATCCGGCGGGTGAACCGCAGGCGCCAGCAGGTGCGACCCGATGGTTCACGATCTGCATGGTGGTTGTGGCGATGTTGCTGGGCACGACGGCGCTGGTGTCTGCATTGGCCTATAGCTTCCAGCACGTTTTCGAGTATCAGACGCTGAATCCCTGAACGGTGCGCGGGCTCCGGTAGCTGTGGCCTGGTGCCTGCGTGGTGTTCGACGGCATCTTGTCGCGCAATTGTTCCAGCGCCAAACACATTGCCCATATAATGGAAAGCTTTTCAGCGTGTTGCTGGCCGGGTGGCCATGTTACGTGTCTCAACGCCGAAATACTGGTGGAAAGTGATTTCCGCCGCCCCCCGAAGGAATAATCATGGTCGTCATTCGACTCTCCCGTGGTGGTGCCAAGGCACGCCCGTTTTTCAATATCGTTGTCGCCGACAAGCGTACGCGCCGTGACGGACGTTTCATCGAGCGTATCGGCTTTTACAACCCGATCGCCACAGCCAATGAAGAAAGTATTCGCATCGCCCAGGACCGCATGACATACTGGAAGGGTGTTGGCGCCCAGGCTTCCCCTACGGTCGAGCGATTGCTGCAGCAAGCAGCCAAGAAGGCGGCCTGATCCGTTCTTCCGCTGGTGACCTGACCCCTGCGGTCAGGACCAGCAAACCGATGTTCCCCCCATTCGAATCCGTTGCGCTGCCGGCAGATGCTGTGGAGGTCGGGCGGATTGGTGACGCATGGGGCGTCAAGGGCTGGTTCAAGGTGCTGGCCTTCAGCGGCCAGCCCGAAGCGCTTTTCTCATCGCGGCAATGGTTCTTGCAGCCACCCGACCGGGGAGCGAAAACGTTTGACGGAACCCGGGTCATGCGCGTGCGCGAATCCAAGGATCATTCCGGCACCGTGGTAGCGAGTGCCCACGATGTCGATGACCGTAGCGCCGCGGAGTTTTTGCGTGGTACCCGGGTATTTGTCCGCCGTTCCAGCTTTCCCAGTACCAAGGCCGAAGAGTTCTATTGGGTCGACCTGATCGGCCTTGAGGTGGTCAATCGCGAAGGCGAGTCCCTCGGACACGTCAGCGAACTGATCCAGAATGCCGCCCAGGCTGTGTTGGTCATGAAGTACACGGTCGATGACAAGGTGGTTGAGCGCATGATTCCCTTTGTTGCGGCCCACGTCGACGGTGTCGACCTTCAGGGCCGGCGTATCACGGTGGACTGGCATACAGACTACTGATCGCGCCATGCGATTTGACGTCATCACCCTGTTTCCGGAGTTGTTTGCGCCGATGCTCAAAGTCGGCGTGACACGTCGAGCCTTTGAGTCGTCGACCCCCGACGTGCATTTCTGCAATCCACGTGACTTCGCGCAGGGCAACTACAACCGGGTCGACGATCGGCCCTTTGGTGGTGGACCGGGCATGGTGATGTTGGCCGAACCCCTGCACAAGAGCCTGCTGCATGTACGGTCCCAGCGCACGGACGATGCGCCCGTGGTGTTGTTTTCGCCGCAGGGCAAACCTCTGGACCATGCGGCAGTACAGCGCTGGTCGACCAGTCAGGGGGCGATCCTTTTGTGCGGGCGTTATGAGGGCATGGACCAGCGCTTCATCGATGCCCATGTCGACGAACAGATCAGCCTGGGTGACTTCGTTCTGTCGGGCGGGGAGATTGCTGCGATGGCCTTGCTCGACGCAATCGCAAGGTTGCAGCCTGGCGTGCTGGGCGATGCGCAAAGTCACCAGCAAGACAGCTTCAATCCGCAACTCGATGGCCTGCTCGACTGCCCGCACTACACCCGACCGGAGTCTTGGCAGGGCAGGTCAGTGCCCGATGTGCTGATGTCGGGCCACCATGTGAACATTGACCGGTGGCGGCGTGACCGAAGCCTGCAACTGACGCACGCGCTGCGCCCCGACCTTCTGGAGCAGGCGCTTGTGGGCGGCCTTTTGAGCCCGCGCGACCACCAGGCCCTTGACGCGTCTCCTGTTCCGGCATCACAGACAAGCCTGGTCAAGTCGGCAAAAGCCGGGCTATAATCCAAGGCTTTTCGATCCTCTGTCCGGCCGCAACCCATGGTTTAAAGGGTTGCCTTCAAAGGTTGCTTATAGCGTCATGTCGACGCTGGCGCGAACAAGATCCATCAAGGAAATCATGAACCTCATCCAAACTCTCGAGCAGGAAGAAATCACCCGCCTGGGCAAGACCATTCCCAATTTCGCCCCTGGTGACACCGTTGTCGTCAGCGTGAAGGTTGTCGAAGGTACGCGCAAACGTCTGCAAGCCTATGAAGGCGTGGTGATTGCCAAGCGCAACCGCGGCTTGAACAGCGCGTTCATCGTGCGCAAGATCTCCAGTGGCGAAGGCGTGGAGCGCAGCTTCCAGACCTACAGCCCGTTGATTGCCGGCATCGAAGTCAAGCGCCGCGGCGATGTGCGCCGCGCCAAGCTGTACTACCTGCGTGATCGCAGCGGCCGTTCGGCACGTATCAAGGAAAAACTGGCTCCGAAGAAGGTCGCACCGACTGCCGCATAAGCCGCATCGAGATCCGTTACCAGACCGCCTCCTGCCATCGCGCGAGGCGGTTTTTTCGTTTATGGAGCCCTTGCTCTTGTCGTTGCCGCCGCACATTGCCACGTTGTCCAGCTTGCCGAACTTCGATCCGCGCAAAGTGCCGGTCTTGCGTGTCGACACGCATTTGCCTGCCATCGATCCTGCCGAGCTGGAGGCTGCGGCGTTGCAGCAGCGGTTCATTGCGCCGCGGCTCTGGGTGCCGGAGTTTGTCGAGGAGCCCCGTTTTTCAGATCGCACGCCGACGCAGGCGTCCGTATTGGTGGCGGTCGTGCTGCGCGACGAGCCCATGGTGTTGCTGACACAGCGCACCGCACATCTGTCCAGCCATTCCGGCCAGATTGCTTTTCCCGGCGGCAAACAGGACCCCACCGATCCGGATTTGACCAGTACCGCCTTGCGCGAGGCTCAGGAAGAAATCGGGTTAGATGCGGTCTATGTAGATGTGCTCGGAACCCTGCCGGTGTACCGCACTGGTAGCGCCTACATCGTGACACCGGTCGTGGCCTTGCTGCGCGACGGTTTCACGTTCCGGCGCAACGAACATGAAGTCGACGACATATTCGAGGTGCCATTGGCCTACCTGATGAACCCGGCCAATCATCGGCATCATGTGGTGGACTTCCAGGGCACACCGCGTGAATGGCTTTCCATGCCCTATCAGCAAGGTGGGACCGAGCGCTTCATCTGGGGCGCAACCGCCAGCATGTTGCGCAATTTCTACCGATTTCTGTCGGCTTGACGCCACGGCGGATGCCCGGCTCGCGGTCGTGCCGGTATTTCCAATGATCGCAGCACGTATCATTCCGCCATGAGCTTCATTGCCATCCTGATTGCCTTGCTGCTGGAACAAGCGCGACCGGTCGGCAGCGGCAATTCTGTACATTCGTCCATGCGGGCCTGGGTCGGCTGGTGCGGGCGCAGTTTCGACGCCGGCAAGTCGCACCATGCGGGTCTGGCCTGGAGCGTCGCCGTGTTGCTGCCGGCACTGGTGGTGCTGGCTGTGTATTGGTTGCTCGCAAGTCTGACGACCTGGCCCCTGGCGGTGCTGTGGAACATCCTCATTCTCTACCACTGTCTGGGCTTTCGGCAGTTCAGCCACCATTTCACGGAGATCCGCGACGCACTGGAGGCAGGCGACGAGTCGCTCGCGCGCGAACGGCTGGCGCGTTGGCAACAGGTGGACGCCAGCGGCCTGCCCAGAAGCGAGATCGTGCGCCATGTCGTCGAGCATTCGGTCATTGCGGCACATCGCCATGTGTTTGGCGTGCTGGCCTGGTTTTCGGTGCTGGCGGCGTTCGGCCTCGGCCCGATGGGCGCCGTGGCTTATCGACTGGCCGAGTTTGTGCCGCGGTATTGGGCGCGCGAGAAGGCGACCCGGGTTCGACCGGTGAGCGAGGCTGCGCAACAAGTTGCCGACGGCGCCTGGCATGTGCTGGACTGGCTGCCGGCGCGCATCACCGCCATTGGCTTCGCTGTGACAGGTGGGTTCGAGGAGGCCATCGACAACTGGCGCAATTACGAGCGCCGGGAGCGGGTGACCAACGACGGCGTGATCCTGGCGTCGACCGCGGGAGCGATCAATTTGCGCATGGGGCCAGTGCCCGACATGGCCTCGAGCGATGGAAGCGCGACGATGGGCACTCAGACGCTGACGGCGGGCATGGCGCCCGAAATCGGACACCTTCGGACGGTGGTGGGCCTGGTCTGGCGAACTGTCGTCATGTGGATGGTGTTGCTCGCCTTGCTGAGCCTGGCGCGTCTGCTGGGTTGAGCGCAGCCCGGCAAGGACCGGTCAGTAACGCGACTGTGACAACTCGGCGAACAACTCGGCGTAGATACGATAGCGGTCGGCACTGATGGGCTCGCCGTTTATCTGGGTTTGCTCCTTCACCGCGGCCATCACCGCACATCCGGGTTCATGCAGATGGGTGCAGTTGTAGAAGCGACAGTGGTCCGCATGGGCTGACAGATCGGGCATGTAGCGGGCCAGGCGCATCGCATCGATGTGGCGCAACCCGAACTCCTGAAAACCCGGCGAGTCGATCAAAGCCGATGTGTGGCTGTCGTCGATCCAGTACCAGGTGGTGCTGGTTGTTGTATGTTTGCCGGCGCGCAGCGCCTGGGACAACTCTCCGGTCAAAATGTCCAGACCCGGAACGAGCTTGTTGATCAAGGTGCTCTTGCCCGCGCCCGACGGGCCCAGCACCAGGCTGGTCTTGCCCGTCAACTGCGCGTGCAGGGCCTGCAGCGCTTCACACCGGGCCGTGCGCAGCGAAATCGGCAAAACAGCGTAACCCATGGCCCGGTAGGGCGCAAGTCTTTCCCATGCCCGATTGAATGGTTCGGTCAGGTCGCTCTTGTTGAGCACGATCAGCGGGTTGATGCCTTGTGCCTCGGCAGCGATCAGTGAGCGCGATAGCTGGTTATTGGAAAAGACCGGCTCGGCCGCGACCAATACCAGAACCTGGTCAAGATTCGCAGCAAACGACTTGGTGCGAACGTCGTCCTGACGATAAAAGAGGTTGCGCCGGGTTTCGATTCTTTCAATCGTCCCTTCGTCCTGCGACGCCTGCCACATCACCCTGTCGCCGACTACCCCCTGGCTCTTCTTGCCACGCGAATGGCAGATTACCCTGCGACCGTCCTCGGCTTCTACCAAAAAATGCCGCCCGTAGTTGGCGACGATCAACCCGCCTTGCAATGCGTTTGCGTCGCTCAAGTTGCGGCCCGTTCCGTGCAATTCAGGCCAATAATGCGTCTGCAGCGGTGGCGCACTGGAAGTCCGTCTCCGAGATGCCTTGGACATCATGGGTATTGAACCGTACCACGCAGCGGTTGTAGCTCACGGCCAGTTCAGGATGGTGGTCGGACACATGGGCGACAAAGGCCAGCGCATTGACAAAAGCAATAGTCTCGTAATAGTTGGCGAACTTGTAGGACTTCTCGATGGCAACGTCTGCGCCTTCTCCGCACAAGGTCCAGCCTTCGAGTTGCGCCAGTTTGGTGACAATTTGCGTGGCCGTCAACGCGCGCCGTGCGACGCTTGACCAGTCCACGCGTTTGATCATGCTGTTCATGACGTTTCCCAGTGTTTTTCAGTCCGTCATCCGCGCCAGTCGCTCAACGGCCGGCGGATGCGAGTAGTAGAACTTGACGTACACCGGGTCCGGCGTCAACGTCGAGGCGTTGTCCTCGTATAGCTTGAGAAGGGCGGTGGACAGATCCAAGCTGCTGGTTTGCGCCACGGCAAAGGCATCGGCCTCAAACTCGTGCTTGCGCGATATTTGTGTAAAGACGGGCGAGACGAACTGCGTGAATACCGGCACCACCAGCAAGAAGAGCAGCAGTGCCAGCGCGTCGTTGGGGGCGCCGGCCATCAGGTTCGGGCGCACGCCCAGTGCAGTGTAAAACCAGGTCTGACCCGCGAGGTAGCCCAGCAAGGCAAATCCGACCAGGCTCAGCGCAAACATCGAAACGATCCGTTTGACGATATGGCGGTGCTTGAAATGCCCCAACTCATGGGCCAGCACGGCGTCGACCTCTTCGGGTGACAACTTGGCCAGCAAGGTGTCGTAGAAAACGACCCGTTTCGCGGCGCCGAAGCCAGTGAAGTAGGCATTGGCGTGCGCGCTGCGCTTGCTGCCGTCCATGACGAAAAGCCCCTTGGCTGCAAAACCGCATTTGGTCATCAAGGCGGTGACGCGGGACTTGAGCGACTCATCGTCGAGGGGCTTGAAATTGTTGAACAGCGGGGCGATGAAGGTCGGATAGACCATCAGCAACAGCAGGTTGAACCCCATCCACGCAGCCCAGGCCCACAACCACCACAGGGAGCCGGCCGCGGCCATCAGCCACAGGATCAGGGCTGCAATTGGCAGTCCGATGAGCGCGCCCACCATTGTCGACTTGACCAGGTCGGCCAACCACAACCGTGGGGTCATTTTGTTGAAGCCGAAGCGGTCTTCGATGACAAACGTCTGGTACAGCGTGAAAGGCAACTCGATCAGACCGCCGATAAGCGCAAATGTGGTCAGCAAGGCGAGCTGCTGGGTCATGCCGGGGCCGACGATGCCCATCAGCGTCAGGTTGAGGGCCTCGATACCACCCAGCAAGGTCCAGCCGAGCAACATGGCGCCAGTCAGCGCCAGTTCGATCAGGCCAAAGCGTGTCTTGGCCACGGTGTAGTCGGCGGCCTTGCGGTGGGCTTGCAGCGAGACTTTCTCCGCAAATGTGCTGGGGACCGTGTCGCGGTGTCGCCCGACATACCGGATCTGGCGCGACGCCAGCCAAGACTTGAGTAATATGCCGGCGACCAGCACAGCGACAAAGGCCGGCGTGAGCCAAGGATCGGGGGAAACAACGCCGTCAAACACGGCTCGAAGACAGGGTAGGAGACATGACCGGGAGTTTAGGTGCAAACCAAAGGCCCGGTCGGCATGGGCGACAATCGCGACCATGGAAGAAACTGCTGTGCCACTGGAAAAGTCCGACCAGAACCTGGTCTGGATCGATTGCGAGATGTCCGGCCTGGAGCCAAACAAGGAGCGGCTGCTGGAAATAGCCGTCATTGTCACCGGCCCGTCTCTGGAGCCGCGTATCGAGGGCCCGGTGCTGGTGATTCATCAAAGCGATGCTCTGCTCGATGAGATGGATGCCTGGAACAAGGGTACCCATGGCAGGAGCGGGTTGATCGACAAAGTCCGGGCTGCGACCTTGGGCGAAGCCGAGGCCGAGCAGCAGATCCTGGACTTTCTGGCGCAGTATGTGCCCAAGAACTGTTCGCCCCTGTGTGGCAACACCATCAGCCAGGACCGGCGTTTCCTGGCGAACTACATGCCGCGGCTGGAGGCGTATGTCCACTACCGAAACATCGATGTCAGCACGCTCAAGGAATTGGCCAAACGCTGGCGTCCGACGTTGGCTGCCGGGTTCAAGAAGCAACAAAGTCACACGGCGCTTGCCGACGTGCACGAGTCGATCGATGAGTTGGTTTACTACCGCGAACACTTCATTCGCAAGTTTGATTAGGTAGAAACCCGCATCCATGCCATAATCGCAGGCTTCGCTGCCACACGGCAGTGTTTTAGTGCATCTCCCCTCACACATCGGGCCACTTGAATAGGCCCCTCAAGAGTGCAGCCCATGGCTGCCGCCACTTTGGATGGCGCTGAGTTTCGTTTGATGGTTGATGTTTTTTTGACCATGAACGACGAGTCCGTACCCTGTGTGCGGATGGGATCGTGTGAGATCTAACAATGAACGACGCATTTGATGTGCACGGCGCGCTTTCGCCCGAGCAAAACCTTTCCACCGAATCCGGCAGCACGGCCATGACCGCTGCACAGCCCGAATTCACCGAGCCGTCCGAGGTTCTGGTCGATGACACCATGACGCCCGAAGAACCCAACGGTTTCCAGAAAATGGGACTGGCGCCCGAGTTGATCCAGGCCGTGCGAGATCTGGGCTTCACACAGCCCACCGCTGTGCAGGAAAAATGCATCCCGACGGCGATGCAAACCCTTTCCGACGACGGCAAGGCCGCAAAATTCACCGACCTGATGGTGTCCAGTCAGACCGGTAGCGGCAAAACCGCCGCCTTCCTGCTGCCAATGCTGCATACCTTGCTGGACCAGCAAGCCAAGGCCGTTATCGCAGAGCGTGAGGAGTTCCAGCGCGCCTGCGACCAGGCCGAGGCTCGCGGTGAAGCCGCCCCGAAGCGTCCGCGCCGCAAAGACCCGACCAGCAGCCGCAACTTCAAGGCCGCCACTCCCGGCGCCCTGATTCTGTGCCCGACGCGCGAACTCGCGCAGCAGGTGGCCCAGGACGCCATCGACCTGGTGCGCCATTGCCGCGGCCTGCGAATCGCCAACGTCGTCGGCGGTATTCCTTACCAGTTGCAGATCGCGCGTTTGCAGAATGCAGACCTCGTCGTCGCCACCCCCGGACGTCTGCTCGACCTGCAGCGTTCCATGCAGATCAAGCTTGATCAGGTGCAATTCCTGGTGGTGGACGAAGCCGATCGCATGCTCGACCTGGGCTTTGCCGATGATCTGGCCGAGCTCAATCAGCTGACCATCGAGCGCAAGCAGACCATGATGTTCAGTGCCACATTGGCACCCCGTATCCAGCAACTGGCGGCCCGCGTGATGCGCGAACCCCAGCGCGTGCAGATCGATTCGCCGCAGGAGCGCCATCAGAACATCAAGCAGGTGCTGTTCTGGGCCGACAATGCGTTTCACAAGCGCAAGCTGCTAGACCACTGGCTGCGCGACACCACGATCAACCAGGCCATCGTGTTCGCGAGCACCCAGATCGAGTGCGACGGACTGGCCGCCGACCTGCAGCAGGCGGGCTTCAGCGCCGTCGCCTTGCACGGTGCCCTGAACCAGGGCATGCGCAATCGGCGCCTGAACGCGCTGCGCGAAGGGCAAGTGCAGATTCTGGTGGCGACCGATGTCGCGGCTCGCGGTATCGACGTTCCGACCATCACCCACGTGTTCAACTTCGGCCTTCCGATGAAAGCCGAGGACTATACCCACCGCATCGGCCGCACCGGCCGTGCCGGTCGCGATGGTCTTGCCGTGACCATGGCCGAGTTCCGCGATCGCCGCAAGATTTTCGACATCGAGGCTTTTACCCGCCAGCAATTCACGGCCGAGGTTATTCCGGGCCTGGAGCCCCAGCAGCGCATGCCCGATTCGCGGCCGCGTTCGAACTTCGGCGGTCGTGACAACAGCCGCGGCGGTTTCAATGCGCCGTCGCGTGCCCGTAACTTCGGCCCTCCGGGAGCTGCCGGGCGTCCCCGTGATGGCGGCGGACACGCCCCGCACAATGACTTCGCACCCCGAGGCAAGCCCGGATTTGGTGGCGGAAGCAAGCCGGCATTTGGCCAGCAGCAGCGGCCGTCCCATGCACCTTCGGGTGGATACGGCGACCGTGCCAGCGCTGGCGCCGGTTTCGGCCCGCGCGACGGTGCACGCCGTCCGGCTCGCCCGGCACGCCCCGCTCGCGGTTGATCTCAAGGGCCATGCCCACCTGAAAGCCTGCCGGTCGCGAGACCGGCAGGCTTTTTCACGCCATGGCACCGGTGGGCTGGTCTGTCGTCAAGTGACCCCGATTGGTGGTCAGTCGGTAAGGCGGCCGCCGCGTGTCAGCCGCGTGCCTTCCACACGACGATCAGCGCATCGGCAACCGCCTTCACGTTGCCCGCGTTCAGACCGCAAACACACATACGGCCCGATCGCACCAGGTAGATGCCATGCTTGTCGCGTAGCGTGTCGACCTCGGTCGCCGTCAGGCCGGTGTAACTGAACATGCCGTGTTGCTCGGTCAGAAAATCCACCGACATACCGGGCAGACCAGCCGTCAGGTTTTGTGCCAGTAACACGCGCATGCGCAAGATGCGTTCACGCATTTCCCGCACCTCTTCGATCCAGCGTTGGTTCAGGGCTGGCGTGTCGAGCACGGTCGCCACCAGCTGCTCGCCATGCAGTGGCGGGCTGGAATAGACCCGGCGAATTCCAGCCTTGAGTTGACCGAGCACACGGTCAGCCTCTTCGGCGGTAGGGCAGACAACGGACAGGCCGCCGCAGCGTTCGCCGTAAAGCGAAAAGTTTTTGGAGAACGAATTGGTCACGAGCGGGCACAGGCCGGCGTCCACCATGGCCCGGACTGCCCAGGCGTCTTCTTCGACACCGCTGCCGAATCCTTGATAAGCCATGTCGAGAAATGGAACCAGGCTGTTTTTCTTCATGACCTCAATGACCCCGGCCCACTGTTCGTGGGACAGGTCGATACCGGTCGGGTTGTGGCAGCAAGGCTGCATCAACACCACGCTGCCAGACGTGAGGTTACCGAAGAACGCGAGCATTTCGTCATAACGCAGGCCATTGCTTTTGGCGTCGTAGTACGGATACCGACCGACCTTGAGTCCGGCTCCCTGCATCAGCGACTCGTGGTTGTCCCAGGTCGGATCGCTGATCCAGACTTCGCTGCCGGGCATGAAGTTTTTGATGAAGTCTGCGCCGATACGGATCGCGCCGGACCCGCCGACACCCTGGATGGTGGCGATGCGACCCTGCGAAATCGCGGGATGGTCGGCGCCGAACACCAGTCGCTGTACTGCCGCTCGGTAGGCCGGCGCACCTTCGATCGGCAAGTAGCCGCTGGGGCGTTCCTGTTCGCGCAGTTTCAGGTCGGCCTGTCGCACACAGTCAAGCACTGGCAAGCGGCCGTGCTCGTCGAAGTACAAACCTATGCTGAGGCTCACCTTGTTGACACGCGGGTCTGCCAGGAACGCTTCGTGCAGCGACAGGATCGGGTCTCCTGCATAAACCGGGAGATGGTGATACATGAATCGTCCGTACTTGAAGGGAAAGGCGTGAATGATAAGGGAGCCGCAGTGTGGCACCCCGTCAAGCCGGGCGGCGATGGACTTGTCAGTGGCTGGACTTTTGCCGGCGGCGGAACGTGGCGTGGCAGCCTTGGTCAGGCGCCTCATGGTCTTCTTCGGTGAAACCCAACATCTGCATGGCGCGAATCAGTCGTACTGTCTCACCGACCCCTTGCACCTGAACCAGGCGATAAATATGCCCATTGGCATTGCGGATGCCCATCGGGCAGGCGCCACCGCCAAAGCCATCGCTGTGCGTGCCGAGGTCAAGCTTGTGCACGATGGCCTGGTCATCCGCGAGCGGGTCGATGTTTTCCAGTAGTCTGGTCAGCATGGGTTCCTCCGGTTGAGAACACAGGGAGAATGACTATAGGAGCATGGTCGCGCAGTTGCAACCACTTTGGCCACGGACATTCGCGGACTCTGCGAGCGGGCTAACCCCTGACCCCTACGCCCGATGCCGGGGCCGCGCCCTGGTGATGCAGCAGTAACCCGAGGCGGCGACGGTCATGGTGCTTTTCACGATTGCAGAGTTGATCGAAGCCAGGTCCCTCGAACGGGCGCGCATCGCCAGCAAGGGCCAGATGCAGCTGGCCCCTGACTTGGCCACCGTTCGACAGCCCGACCCATCGTGGCAGGAAGTCGACGCCAAGTCGGTCCCCGTAGGGGCATTGGTTCGCATCAAGCCTGGCGAGCGCATCGGGTTCGATGGCGCCATTTTCACGGGCCGCTCCACGGTGGATCAAGCACCCATCACGGGTGTAAGCCTGCCGGTGGACAAGATGGAAGGCGACCCGGTGATTGCCAGCACGATCAATGGCGCTGGTTCCTTCGCATACCAGATCAGCGCAGCTGCCCACAACACAACATTTCGCACGCATCATCCATGCAGTCGAAGCGGCCCAGGGAAGCAAGGCTCCAACGCAGCGTTTTGTCGACCAGTTCGCCCGGGTTTACACGCCGGTCGTGCCCGGCGTTGGCTCGCGCCACCATCGGCTTTGCGATGGGCGCCCTGGGGACGGATGCGGCGATCAAGACGGCGGATGTGGCGCTGATAGACGACGATCTGCGAAAGATCCCGGCATTCATTCGCCTGTCCAGAGCCACCCATGCAGTGCTGGTGCAGAACCTCGCGTTGGCGCTGGGCATTCAAGGTCGTGTTCCTGCTGCTGGCCCTGGCGGGTCTGGGAACCATGTGGATGGCGGTTTTTGCCGATGTGGGTGCCAGTCTTTTGGTGGTCGCCAACGGATTGCGCTTGTTGAGAAAATAGCCGGTGAGCTCCTCAGACGAATGCACGCGCGACCCAGGCCCTGTCAAATGCAGTCGATTCAGATTGTGCAACTTGTCTTGCCGACCTCGCATTGACCGGTGTGTTGGACCCGTGACGCGGTAACCGCCGCGGCCGGATCCAACCCTCGGATGTGTCATGCCGGCAATCGCTGCCGGGTGGCTAAAGCGCTTTTATCGGAAAGATCTTTTCATGTGTGTCGACGTCGACTGCAAACAGCCAAGCATCGGCTGAATGGCCAGCGCGAACGCGAAGCCATGATTCGCCGGGTAGATCTCAAGGCGAATCCCGCAGGGCGCAGCAGGGAGGGCCGTCCCGTGGGTAGCTTAATAGAAACTTGCTGGCCTGTGCCGGGGGTGGTCTGGCGGAACTCAGGATGGGTCTTTGCCTCGTGTCTTGCTGACGGCGCTGAAGATGCCAATTCCGAGCAGGATCAGAGCACCGATTCCAATGTAGAGCTCGGGAATGCCCGCAACTACGGCTGCCCAGGCCAGACCACCGAGGAAGATGGCGAACCCCACCATATAAAGCGCAAATGACATGACCAACTCCTGTGCAGATAGGATGCAAGTGTCGGTGTAGCAACGCAGTCCCGCCATCGGACCCTTGCCCGTTGCCGTGTCAGCGCAAGCCTACCCGGATCCGGTTGTTTGGCGAGAGTCGGCAGCTCAATAACGGCGCGCGTTGCCGTTTGCGACGATCACACGGTCACCGACCCGAATGTCGGCGGCCGATCCCTGTATCACGGTGATGTTGTTTCCATCTTGCAGACGTACAACCAACTGCACCGCGTCAGCTTGTGGCTGGCGATTGCCCTTTTCGATCTGGTGTCCCGCGTAGGCGCCGCCGGCGGCGCCGAGCACGGTGGCGGCTTTGTTTCCATCACCCTTGCCAACCTGGTTGCCCAACACACCACCGACGACTGCTCCGACGATGGTGCCAGCACCAATGCTGCTATTGGATTCCTGGCGTACGACATTGATCGATTGCACGACGCCGTAACGCGCTGACGAGTTGCTGCTGGTGGCCGGATAACCAGATTGCGTCGTGTTGGCCGGCGAGTTAACCTGGGAGCTGGTGGTGCCGCAGGCGGCAAGGGACAAGGCAGCGGCGATGCTGGCAGCGGCGGTGAAGGTGCGTAGATGGATCATGGTGTTCTCCGTTCAATAGCGCACTGGACATCGGATGTGCCCAGTGGCGTACGGCGCATTGTCCGGAGCGATGCCCGATTTGCCAATGGAAGAAGCGCCAGTCATGCCGTCGGACAGTGGCGCGCTAGGTGATGGCATAGTCTCCTACGCGTGTAACGCCTCGGCATCGGTGGGCCGCGTCGAGTCAGGCCTGGCCCCTCAAAGCGGGCACGTAAAGCAGTCGCACGCTGTCGTCCTACAGCCATTTGCGGTGCCCGACGGCAGTGGCGTCGGGCCATGCGGCGTAGGCTGTGTGCTGACGAAAACCAATCTTTGTTAGTTAGCGCACCGTATCCGAATGCGCCAAATCTGGGGATTTATCATGACGAATTCAGCCAATCCATCCACGTTGTACGACGCAGAACCTAATCGAGACCCGATCACCGGGACCCCGGGCGCGCATCCGGTTGGCACGGGTCTAGGCGCCGCGCTCGGCGGTGCAGCAGCGGGTGCTTTGACTGGCTCCGCCGTCGGGCCGATCGGCACTCTGATTGGCACTGCCTTGGGTGCTATCGTCGGCGGATTGGCTGGCAAAAGTGTTGCCGAGACCATCGACCCCACGATCGAGGTCGACTACTGGCGGGACAATTTCAACGACCGGCCGTATGCGACGCAGACTCCGCACTTCAACGTCTTCGAGCCGGCGTTTCGCTATGGCATCACGGAATATGCCCGTTACCCAGGGCGGCGTTTTGACGACGTCGAGGTGGAGCTTGCGCACGGCTGGACTGACGCACGTGGTGCCTCGTCCAAACTTGAGTGGCAGAACGCACGATTGGCTGCCCGTGATGCATGGCAAAGGCTGGCGCAACGGCACGATCAAAAATAGGCCAACATGGAAGGCACTGCCGTCAAAAACCCGGCGGGTACCGATTTAGGAGACACCAAGGATTAGATGATCGACCTGTCAACGCCCCGCGTTGCGTATGCCGTGGTGTCTTTTCACCGGAATTCGGGCGTCCCGCAATGGCCGAAGTGTTCGCTGCATGGCCGGTGCTTGCCGGACTTCAATCAAGCGACGGAGGGCGGTCAGAGGGTTCCATAACCTATCCTTGGCGTCATGACGCCTTCCACCGACGACCCGCCGGTTCAACTGCTCCTGTTCAACAAACCCTATGGTGTACTCAGCCAGTTCACTCCTGAAGGACGCTGGCGTGGCTTGAAGGATTTCATTGATGTACCGGGCGTCTACGTCGCGGGGCGGCTGGACGCGGACAGCGAAGGTTTGCTGCTGCTCACTGGCGATGGCAAGCTCCAGGCACGCATCACCGACCCACGATTCAAGATGGAAAAAACCTATTGGGTGCAGGTCGAGGGTGTGCCCGACGAAGCCGCACTGCAAGTATTGCGTCAGGGCGTGACGCTGAACGACGGACCGACCCGCCCGGCCCGCGTGCGCTTGCTTGAGCCTGCTCCGGCGCTGAGGCCACGCGAGCCGCCAATCCGGGTGCGCCACGCTATTCCTACCGCCTGGCTGGAACTGGTCATCCGCGAGGGTCGCAACCGCCAGGTACGCCGCATGACGGCAGCCGTGAGACTGCCCACGTTGCGCCTGGTACGCGTCGCCATCGGGCCCTATGCGCTGGACGGACTGGCGAGTGGCGCCTGGCGCATTGTTGCCGCGGTGCCGATGGGAGGCTCAGGGTGATCACCGGATGGTTACCTTTGGCAAAACTATCGTGCGACTGGCAATCCCTGCCCCTGGGGCGAGCGATCATGTCCTCGCGGATTCGGTACCGGAGGCCAGGCCGCCGACATCCATGCCACCGCACGCTACCATTGTCCGGCGCGGTCCATCCTCAGAGGGTTCCAGGGTCGCGTTTGGCGACCTCACGGAACGGGAGACATCCATGGTAGAACGACACGACCCGCAGTGGTATGACAGTATGTACAACAACCGCGCACTGGTGCCCGATTTTGCGCACTACATGTCTACCTGGAAGGTGGGTTCCATCGTGGCGCGTCAGTTGCCGGGTACCCATCTGGACATTCCCTACGGTCTGGGGGAGGGCGAAACACTCGATGTCTTTCGTCCGCGCGCCGAAGCCAAGGAAGCTGTCGGCAAGGCGCCGGTGCTGGTGTTTCTGCACGGTGGTTACTGGCGTTCGCTCGACAAGTCCGATCACTCGTTTGTGGCGCCGGAATTCACCGACGCAGGCGCCTGTGTCGTGGTGCCGAACTACGCCCTGTGCCCCGGTACCGATAAACATCCGGTGACGGTGCCGCATATCGCGCTGCAGATGGTCAAGGCATTGGTCTGGACCTGGCGCAACATTGCACAATACGGAGGGGACGCGACGCGCATCACCGTGGTGGGGCATTCCGCTGGCGGACATCTGGCCGTCATGGTGTTGGCTTGCATGTGGAAGGCGGTGGCAGCGGATCTGCCACACGATCTGGTCAAGAATGCGCTGTCGATTTCCGGTCTGCATGAGCTCGATGCGATCCGCCTTACACCGCTCCTGCAGGAGTCGTTGCGCCTCACGCCCGAAGACGCCATCAAGGCCAGCCCAGCATGGATGCCACGCCCTGCCCAAGGAGTGCTGCATAGCGTGTGTGGCGGCGAAGAGAGCGCGGAATTCATCCGCCAGAACCGGCTGATTCAGCAGTCATGGGGACACCAGGCGGTGCCGGTGTGCGAGGTACTGCCAGGGCTGAACCATTTCAGTGTGCTGGGCAGCCTGGTCGATTGCGACAGCCGGTTGCACCACATGTGCACCGAACTGCTCGGCGTCTGAAACAGGCAGCAGATGGGTGGCGCGGCACGGCAGCCGCGCCAGCTCTGCGTCACATCAGCAGGTGTTCACCGGCGTTGTCTCCGCCCAGCGTGACGTAGTTGACCTTGCGCACATCCATCAGCTTGCGCCCGCCGGCATAGCTGATGGAACTCTGGATGTCCTGCTCCATCTCGATCAGGGTTTCAAGCAACTTGCCCTTGATCGGTTCGAGGATACGTTTGCCTTCGACGTGTTTGTATTCGCCCTTGTTGAAGTCACTGGCGGAGCCGTAGTACTCCTTGAACAGGCGGCCGTCCACCTCCACCGTCTGGCCCGGGCTTTCCTCGTGGCCGGCCAGCAAGGAGCCGATCATGACCATGCTGGCACCGAAGCGGATGCTCTTGGCGATGTCGCCATGATCGCGGATGCCGCCGTCGGCGATGATGGGTTTGGTCGCTACCCGGGCGCACCACTTGAGCGCTGACAACTGCCAGCCACCAGTGCCAAAGCCGGTCTTGAGCTTGGTGATGCAGACCTTGCCCGGGCCGATGCCGACCTTGGTTGCATCGGCGCCCCAATTCTCCAGATCGATCACGGCTTCGGGCGTGCCGACGTTGCCGGCAATCACGAATGCCGACGGCAACTTGGCCTTGAGGCATTCGATCATGTTCTTCACGCTGTCGGCATGGCCGTGCGCGATATCGATCGTGATGTAGTCGGGGGTGAGGCCCATGGCCAGGAACTGGTCGACCGTGTCGTAGTCGGATTTCTTCACGCCCAGTGAAATTGACGCGTACAGGCCTTGGGCATTCATGGACTTCACGAAGGCGACGTTGTCCAGGTCGAATCGGTGCATCACATAGAAGTAGCCGTTTTGTGCCAACCAGACGCAGATGCGCTCGTCGACGACGGTCTTCATGTTGGCCGGAACAACCGGGATGCGAAAGCTGCGGCCACCCAGTTCGGTGCTGGCGTCACATTCCGAGCGACTCTGCACGCGGCATTTGCGCGGCAGCAGCAGAATGTTCTCGTAGTCAAATATTTCCATGATGGCTCCAAGCGTGAGGATGCTGTTGTAGGGAACAGGTGAGCGCTTGGATTGGAGCCCGGTCAGGGTCGTGGCCCCGCAGGACGCACAAAACGAAACCGGGCCACAAATGCTTGGGCCCGGTGATTGAGTTTAGCAGCATGTCTGCGGGCGTCGTGGTTCCTACAATCGCGCCATGGTTACTGATTCAAACATCGTTGGCAAACTGCTGGACCACCTCAACCCCGAGCAGCGCGCTGCAGTCACCTTGCCCGCGGAACACGCACTGATCCTGGCCGGTGCGGGCTCGGGCAAGACGCGGGTGCTCACGACGCGCATCGCGTGGTTGCTGCAGACCGGTCAGGTATCACCGGCCGGGGTGTTGGCGGTGACCTTCACCAACAAGGCCGCCAAGGAGATGATGACGCGTCTGTCGAGCATGTTGCCGGTGAATGTGCGCGGCATGTGGATCGGCACCTTCCACGGTTTGTGCAACCGCTTTCTGCGCGCGCATTACCGCATGGCCAATCTGCCGCAGGCATTCCAGATCCTGGATACGCAAGACCAGTTGTCGGCGATCAAGCGGCTGATGAAGCAGTTCAGCATCGATGATGAGCGTTTTCCACCCAAACAGACGCTGTGGTTCATTGCCGGATGCAAAGAGGACGGGCTGCGCCCCAGCATGGTCGACGCGCGGGATGCCGACACGCGCAAGAAGATCGACCTGTACCAGCTGTACGAGGAGCAGTGCCAGCGCGAAGGTGTGGTCGACTTCGGCGAACTGATGCTGCGCAGTTTCGAACTGCTGCGCGATAACGACCCGATCCGCGAGCATTACCAGCGGCGCTTTCGCCATATCCTGATCGACGAATTCCAGGACACCAACAAGCTGCAATACGCCTGGATCAAGATGCTGGCCGGCTCGGGCGCCGGCGCGACGGTTTCAAGCGATCCGGCCTTTAACCCGCATGGCAGTGTGCTGGCCGTGGGCGACGATGACCAGAGCATCTATGCATTCCGTGGCGCGCGGGTCGGCAACATGGCCGACTTCGTGCGCGAGTTTCATGTCCAGCACCAGATCAAGCTCGAGCAGAACTACCGCAGTTACAGCAACATCCTGGACAGCGCGAATGCGCTCATCAGCCACAACGCCAAGCGCCTGGGCAAGAATCTGCGCACCGACCAGGGGCCGGGCGAGCCGGTGCGGGTGTACGAGTCGCCGAGCGACCTTGCCGAGGCACAGTGGATGGTGGAGGAGATGCGCCAGTTGGTGCGTGACGGCATCGGGCACAAGGAAATCGCGGTGCTGTACCGCAGCAATGCGCAAAGCCGGGTTATCGAGACCGCCTTGTTCAACGCCAGCATGCCCTACCGGGTGTATGGTGGCCTGCGCTTTTTCGAGCGCGCCGAGATCAAGCACGCGCTGGCCTACCTTCGCTTGCTCGAGAACCCCGGTGACGACACCAGTTTTTTGCGGGTGGTCAATTTTCCGCCGCGTGGCATTGGTGCACGAAGCCTGGAGCAGTTGCAGGATGCGGCGCGCAGCTCGGGCAAGTCCCTGCATGACGCCACCAGCGCGGTGTCTGGGAAGGCTGGCGCCAATCTGGGCGCGTTTGTCGCACGTATTGACGTGTTGCGCGAGCAGACCCAGGGGCTGTCTCTGCGCGAAATCATCGAGCTGGTGCTCCAGCATAGCGATCTGGTCACGCACTACCAGGGCGAACGCGAAGGCGCTGACCGGATCGAGAACCTGGAAGAACTGGTCAACGCGGCCGAGAGTTTTGTTACCCAGGAGGGATTCGGGCGTGACGCCGTGGCCTTGCCGATCGATGAACTTGCACCGCCACCGGACGCCGAAACCGGTGAGACCTTGTCGCCGCTGGCCGCTTTCCTGACCCACGCCGCGCTCGAGTCGGGCGACAACCAGGCACAGGCTGGGCAGGATGCGGTGCAGTTGATGACGGTGCACGCGAGCAAGGGGCTGGAATTCGATTGCGTCTTCATCGGGGGCATGGAGGAGGGCCTGTTCCCGCACGAGAACTCGATGAGCGACCATGACGGACTGGAGGAGGAGCGCCGCCTGATGTATGTGGCGATCACCCGTGCACGCCAGCGCCTGTACTTGAGCCATTCGCAGACCCGCATGTTGCATGGACAGACGCGTTACAACATGCGCAGCCGCTTCTTTGACGAATTGCCCGAGGCTGCGCTCAAGTGGATCACGCCCAAACGCAGCGGCTTTGGCGACTTTGCCGGCGCTACCAGTGGGGCGGGCTCGTCGGGCTGGTCAGCCGGTGGCGCCAGTCGCGGTATCCCGTCGCACCAGGTGTCTACATCCATGGGGCGGGCTTCAGAGGGTGGACACGGGCTGCGCGTGAACATGAAGGTGTTTCACGCAAAATTCGGCGAAGGGACGGTGTTGCTGCTCGAAGGCGCGGGCGACGATGCCCGGGCGCAGATCAACTTCCCGCGCCATGGCATCAAATGGCTGGCCTTGTCGGTGGCCAAGCTCACACCCGTCCCCTGAGTCTGCGCGTATGGCCCAAATTTCAAGATGGATGGAACTGGCAGATACCGACGGCTCTCCAACCTGCTTTTCCGGAGACACTGCATGAACACCCGAATCGCCACCTTGTTGTTTTGCACGCTGTTATCGGGCGTCGCTGTGCAGGCGGCGGACACAGGGCCCGTGTCCACCTTGCCGGGCGCCAGCGAACGTATCAAGCTGGCGCGCGAGGCAATACAGGGCAAGGACTGGAAAGGCGCCTTGACCCAGCTCAACCTCGCCGTGCGGGACGAACCGCGCAACGCGGATATCCACAATCTGCTCGGCTACAGCTACCGCAAGCAGGCCAATCCCGACCTCGCCAAGGCGTTTCAGCACTACAAGACGGCTATCCGGCTTGACCCGCGCCACAAAGGGGCCCACGAGTACATCGGCGAGGCTTATCTGATGGATAAAAAACCTGTCGAAGCACAAAAGCACCTGGAGACACTGGCGCAAATTTGTGGCAACACGACCTGCGAGGAATACGCAGACCTGGCGCAGGCGATCGCAGAGTACAAGGACCGCAACTGAGCCGGCAGGCCGCCGGCGCCGTTGCTCAGCGGCGCGGCATCTGCAGTGGATGCGGCTCTGTCGACTTCATGTCGATGTAGCCACGGCCATCGCGTTGGCCTTTGCGCCCATTGATCTGCCATGCGGTGCGTTCTCCGGCGAGTCGGGCCAGCACTTCCATCTCTTCGTCGGTATGGTTGATCGCGCCGGCCGGAGTCAGCATACGACCGTTGCGGGGCTCGGTTTCGGCCCAGAAGCTCTGGTGGTATTCCGACTGGCTGGTCACCGAGTCGCCTGTGGCGGTCAGGTCGACCGTGCCATAACAATTGCAGAAATAGCTGCGCCCGCGGTCCTTGGTCGACACCTCGGTGTAGACGCCCGTGCCTCGGATGCCGGCAGTGAGTGTGGGGGTGACCACCAAACGCCGTTCGCCCCGACCCCAGGCGCTGGCCACGGCTCCCGCGAACAGGCGCAGGATGCTGATGGCATTGATCGAGTCGCCGCGCTCCACCGCCATCTGGGTATTTTGCCGCACCTGGAATGCAGCGTTGCCGACAACGAAGACCAGCGTGGCGTTGGGTCCGGTGGACAACTGATCGCCACTCTGGATTGTTTGCTGCGCCAGCAACCGCCTGCCGTTGAGCTGGACGTCCCCTTGCAGTTCGACGATGTTGCTGCGCAACTGGGCCTGCGCTGCGGTGAACCCTCCGGTGGCGGTCCAGGCAGCAGCGGCGGCCAGGAAACTGCGGCGCTGGTGCCAGGACACCTCCAGGTCGGATCGGTCAAGCAGGGAGTGTCGGTTCATGGCGGTCCTCGGTGGTCTGAAAACAATCGCGAAACGTGAAATAGGTCGACGTCATGATCATCGCAGTGATCATCAGCGTACCCGGCACGAACACCATGCCGGCGAGCGGCGGACTGCCGATCGGTCCGGCCAGCAGGTAGACCACCTGGACCAGCAGCACCATCAAACCCATCCAGGACAGTCCGAACAATGTGAACGCCCAGAAGTTGCGAAGACAGGCAATCAGGCTGAAAAACAGACTTTTCAGTGGCGGAACCTGGTGCCAGTGCACGAGGGCCGGTGCGTGCCAGAACATCAGTGACAGCGGCAGTTGCAGCGCAAGAAAGGTGAACATGCCGCTCCACAGTTCGGTGTCGCGCGCAATATCGACCGGCGACGTGGTGCCTGCGATATAGCCGCTGGCGAATTTGCCGCCATCGACCAGGCTGGTGGCGCCAATGATCAGCCACAGACCTGCGCCATACATCACACCCAGGATCAGCATCGAGCGCAATTGCTGACGACCGGCCCGGAAGGCGCTGAGAAACACCATGGGCATCGGGAACTTACCGGCCTCTGCCTCCTTGGTGGCCGCCATGAAACCCAGGGTGCATGCGGGCAGCAATGCCATGGTCAGCGCCAGTCCGATCACCGGCACCAGATTGGCCAACGACATGATCGCCAGGAACATGAAGAAAAGGCCGGACAAGGCCAGCGGCTGGCGGAAAAAGGTGCGGATACCCAGACGGACCCACAGGACTCCGGTGCGGGCAGGGACGATATTGAGCTTCATGGTGTGATGGGCCAGTCTGAAATGGGGCGGCGCATCAGGTGCCGCAAATGACCAATGGGGCTTGAACCCGCTCGCGCAGCACACGTTCGAAATGCTCGGGATCGTGCGCCTTGAGCATCGAGGCTTCGCGCGGCAAGTGCAGGTCCCACAAGCGCGAGATCCAGAAGCGCAGGGCCCCTGCCCGCGCCATGGCCGGCAGCAGCGTGCGCTCGGCGTGGCTCAGTGGCCGCACTTTGCCATAGGCCTCAAGCAGGCTGGCCGCGCGCGCTGGATCGCCGGCGCCGCTGGCAAGGTCGATGCACCAGTCGTTCATGCACACCGCAATATCGAACAACCAGCTGTCGATCCCGGCGAAGTAGAAATCGAAAAATCCGCTGAGTACCGGCGGAGCAGCGGTTTCGCCCGCGTCAGCGCCGGATTCGAACAACACGTTGTCGCGGAACAGGTCGGCGTGGATCGGGCCACGCGGCAAGGCCTTGTATGCCGACGACTTCGCCACGTGATTCTGGTACGCCAATTCGCCTTGCAGCAATGCAGCCTGGCCGTCGTCCACAAACGGCAGCACAATCGGCACGGTCTCGTTCCACCATGCCAAGCCGCGCAAGTTGGGTTGGCCGGGTTCGAAGTCGCATGCAGCCAGGTGCATGCGTGCCAACATGTCGCCGACCGCGGCGCAATGTGCAACACCGGGGGCCAGTGCGCTTTTGCCCGGCAGCTTGTTGACCACCGTCGCCGGCTTGTCCTTGAGCTGGTGCAGATAGATGCCCCTGGCGTCCTGGGCAGGGTCGGGCACCGGGATGCCCCGGCCGGCCAGGTGCTTCATCAGCGCCAGGTAGAACGGCAGCTGCTCGGAGCTCAGCCGCTCAAACAAGGTCAGCACGTATTCACCCCGGTCGGTGCTGACGAAGTAGTTGGTGTTTTCGATGCCGCCCGCGCACCCTTGCAGGCCATGCAGTTGTCCGAGTCCGAGGCTATGGATCAGGTCCCCTGCCTCTGCGGGCGCGACCTCTGTATAGACCGCCATGAATCAGTGCTGGATCAGAATCCCAGTACCTTCCAGACCCGCGTGCCACCCGTATTGCCAGTGCTGCTGCGCTCGCCGCGCGTCAGCTGGCTGTTGCCACGCTCGGGCACGACGTCGTAGGCGGGCATGCCGCCTTTGGGGGAGACCTGAATACTTTGGGTTTCACCGCCGACGCGCAATTCGTCGATGCGAGAACCGGCGTCTTCGATGCGAATGCGCTCGATAAGTTGATCGGGTCGTTGCGCCGCTGTCGGCGCAACGGTTTCGGCAGGAGGTGTCTGGGCCATGGACTGACCGGTAGTGACCATGGCCAAGGCCAGCAGGAACGTGGTGACGGGGCGTGGGAGGAACATGGCGCGATTGTAGAACCACCGAGCCGTTCGCGTGGCAGGCAAAATGCACGCAGGCATTGCCGGATCCATTCCCGGCCCAAGACACGGCGCAAATTTGCCCCAAGGAACCCCATGAGCGAGAAACAAGCCACTGTCAACATACCAACTCAACCTCGGCAGCAACGCCGGTTGCTGCTGGTGGACGGATCGAGTTATCTGTACCGGGCCTTCCACGCCATGCCCGATCTGCGGGCAGTGCCCGACGATCCGACCAGCGCGGCGACCGGCGCCATCCGCGGCATGGTCAACATGATGCAGAGCCTGCGCAAGGAGGTGCCTGCCGACTTCGCGGCCTGTGTGTTCGATGCCAAGGGACCGACCTTTCGCGACGCGATCTACCCAGAGTACAAAGCGCAGCGCAGCCCCATGCCCGACGATCTTCGCGCCCAGATCCCGCCCATCCACAAGGTCGTGCGCCTGCTCGGTTGGGCCGTGCTCGATGTGCCGGGCGTTGAAGCCGATGACGTGATCGGCACGCTGGCCGTGATGGCCGCAGCGCAGGGCATCGAAGTCATCATCTCCAGCGGCGACAAGGATCTGGCGCAACTGGTCGACGAGCACATCACGATTGTCGACACGATGAACGGCAAACGGCGCGATCTGGCCGGTGTGGAGGCGGAGTTTGGCGTGCCGGCGCGGCTGATGGTCGACTACCAGACCCTGGTGGGCGATACGGTCGACAACGTGCCTGGGGTCGAAAAAGTCGGCCCGAAGACTGCTGCCAAGTGGTTGCAGGAATACGGCTCGCTCGACGCGCTGGTTGCCAATGCCCATGCCATCAAGGGCGTGGCAGGGCAAAACCTGCGCCAGGCCCTGGACTGGCTGCCTACCGGGCGCAGCCTGCTGACGGTGAAGACCGATTGCGATCTGGCCCAGTGGGTGGACGGCTTGCCGGCGCTCGATGCCATCAGCGTCGGTGCGCAGGACATGGATGGGCTGCGGCAGTTTTATGAAACCTATGGTTTCAAGGGCCTGGTGCGTTCGCTGAGCGAGGCTCCTGAGGCGAGCGCCAAGGCGGTCGGTGATGACGCTACCCATGCGGCACTGGCGGCCGATGCACAGCCCCCGGCGCCGCGCACCAGCACCGTGTCATACGAAACCATTCTTGACTGGGCGGCGCTTGATCGCTGGCTGGAGCGCCTGCGCGGGGCCGGGTTGGCCGCGGTGGACACGGAAACCACATCGCTCGATGCCATGCGGGCCGAGATCGTGGGCGTGAGTTTTTGCATCATCCCGGGCGAAGCGGCCTACGTGCCGGTGGCACACAACTACCCCGGCGCGCCCGAACAACTGCCGCGCGATGAAGTGCTCGCCCGGCTCAAGCCCTGGCTGGAAGACGCGGCATGTCGCAAGCTCGGTCAGCACGTCAAGTACGACCGCCATGTGTTTGCCAACCACGGTATCGAGGTGCACGGTTATGTGCACGACACCATGCTGCAGAGTTACGTGCTCGAAGTACATCGGCCCCACGGACTGGCAAGCCTGGCCGAGCGCCATTTGGGGCGCAGCGGCATCAGCTACGAGGATTTGTGTGGCAAGGGTGTGCACCAGATCGGGTTTGACCAGGTCGACATCGCGCGGGCCGCCGAATATTCGTGTGAAGACTCCGACCAGACGCTGGATGTACACCAGGTGTTGTGGCCACGCATAGAGGCCGACGAAAAACTCTCTTTCATCTATCAGCTGGAGATGGACAGCAGCGAAGCCCTGTACCGGATCGAGCGCAATGGCGTGTTGATCGACGCACCGACGCTGGCGGCGCAAAGCCACGCGCTGGGCCAGCGCATCATGCAGCTGGAGACCGAGGCACATGAACTCGCCGGTCAGCCGTTCAATCTGGGCAGCCCGAAACAGATCGGCGAAATCTTCTTTGGCAAGCTTGGCCTGCCGGTGGTCAAGAAAACCGCCACCGGCGCACCGAGCACCGACGAAGAGGTGCTGGAGAAGCTGGCGGAAGATTTTCCGCTGCCGGCCAAGATCCTGGAACACCGGGGCCTGGCCAAGCTCAAAGGCACCTATACCGACAAGCTGGCGCAACTGGCCTTGCCGCGCACGGGCAGGGTGCACACCCATTACGCGCAGGCAGTGGCGGTGACCGGCCGCTTGTCGAGCAACGACCCGAATTTGCAGAACATCCCGATCCGCACCGCCGAAGGGCGGCGCGTGCGCGAGGCCTTCGTTGCGCCCAGCGGGTATGTGATCGCCAGCGCCGACTACAGCCAGATCGAGCTGCGCATCATGGCGCACATCAGCCAGGACGAGGCCCTGGTCAAGGCGTTTGCCGAAGGCATGGACGTGCACCGCGCCACAGCGGCAGAGGTGTTTGGTCTCACGCCCGAGCAGGTCAGCAGCGAGCAGCGGCGTTATGCCAAGGTCATCAACTTCGGCCTGATCTACGGCATGAGCGCATTCGGGCTGGCGCGCAGCCTGTCGATCGACAACACCGCGGCCAAGAACTACATCGAGCGTTACTTTCAGCGTTATCCGGGCGTCAAGCGCTACATGGACGAAACCCGTGAGTCGGCGCGCGAGAACGGTTATGTCGAGACCGTATTCGGCCGGCGCCTGTACCTGCCCGAGATCCGTTCGCCGAATGGTCCGCGTCGCAGCGGCGCCGAGCGCCAGGCCATCAATGCGCCCATGCAGGGAACTGCGGCTGACCTGATCAAGCTGAGCATGGTCAAGGTGCAGCAAGTGCTCGACGCTCAGGACCGGGGCACGAAGGTCATCATGCAGGTGCACGACGAGCTGGTGTTCGAGGTGCCGCAGGGCGAGGTCGAATGGCTGCGCGGCGAGATTCCAGCCCTGATGGCGTCGGTGGCAACACTGCGCGTACCGCTTCTGGCGGAGATCGGCGTTGGGGCCAACTGGGATCAGGCGCATTGAAATCTGCGACACTTCCCCGTCCTTTGACCGATCGAGGCCAGGCTCCGGGACGCACAGGGGCGGGGCCGCCCGGATCGGCCAGCTGATCCAGGCATCGACCAGATCCAGGTTCGCTTGATACGGACCCACCCATCAACGAGTTTTTTTCCATGACCCTGGGCGCAATCCTGCTCGGTACCTTGGCCGCGGGCATCGGCAGTGTCTGGCTGGCCGCTTTTCTGAGCTTTGGCGCCTTGGCGCGCTACACGCAGCACATGCTCAGCCTGGCCGCCGGTGCCTTGATGGCCACGGCGTTTTTGCACCTGCTGCCCGAAGCGTTTGAGAGCGATGTCGCGGTGAACCGCCTGTTCATGGTGCTGCTGTTTGGCCTGGTGTTCTTTTTCCTGCTCGACAAGGCCGAGTTATGGCACCACGGCCATGAACACCATCACCATGGTTCGGGCACGGATCACGACCACCGGCATGACGTGGCACATGCACACGGAGACGACGATGGTTTTGCCCATGACCATGGCGCGACACCGGTTGCGCAACCGGGGGGCAGCTGGGCGGTGCTGGCCGGTGATTCGGTCCATTGCTTCGGCGACGGGATCCTGATCGCTTCCGCTTTCATTGCCGACATGCGGCTCGGGCTGATCGCCGCATTGGCCGTGCTGGCCCACGAAGTACCGCATCACATGGGCGATCTGGTGGTGCTGCGTGCGGGTTCCAACAGCCGGCGCGCGGCACTGGTCAAGGTGTCGCTGGCCGGCGCCGTCACCATGCTCGGTGGCCTGGTCGGCTATGCACTGGTAGGGCCGCTGCACGATCTGCTGCCGTATTTCCTGGTCGTCGCCAGCAGCAGCTTCATCTACGTGGCGCTGGCAGACCTGATACCCCAGCTGCAAACCCGACTCAGCGCGCGCCAGACCGCGGCCCAGATCGCCTGGTTACTGGGTGGAATGGCTTTGGTCAGTGGCGTCAGCAGCCTGGTCCACGTGCATTGACGCGGTAGCCGCCAGGGCCAGCGTACGCTGGCTACGAAACGTCCGCACTTGCCCGTTCAAAGGGTCGATGAAGCGGATGGCGCGTGCCAGCAACTGCAGCGGCGTATCCGGGATCGTCTTGCTCTCGGTTGTCAGCACGGGGTAGATGCCATCGCTGACGATGGGAATGCCGAGCGCTGCCATGTGTACGCGCAACTGGTGCTGGTGACCGGTCACCGGGCGCAACTGGTAAAGCGCCCGACCGTCGCTCAGTCGGCGCAGCAACGCGACATGGGTTGTGGTGTTGGGTTCGCCCGGCGCTTCGCACTGCTGCAGAAAATGGGTTCCCTGCGTGATGCGGCTTTGCCGTATCAAAGGCAACGCCAGATCGGCACGCCAGGGTGCCACGGCCTCGTAGGTCTTTTCCACCTGACGCATGCGAAACAGTGCATGGTAGGCATCACGGCTGCGCGGCTGCAGTGAGAACATCACCAGTCCGGCGGTATCGCGGTCGATCCGGTGAATCGGCACAATGTCGTCCAGACCCAGCGCGCGTTTGAGACGTACCAGCACGGTCTCCTGCAGGTATCGGCCCGACGGTGCGACGGGCAGGAAATGCGGCTTGTCGACCACCAGCAGGTCATGGTCGCGGTACATCACGGTCGCCTCGAACGGGATCGGTGTTTCCACCTCGCAGTCGCGGTAGTAGAAGACGCGGCAGTGGCCCCGGTACGGCTGGCCCGGGCCGACCGGTTCGCCCTGATCGTTCAGTACCAGGCCCTGGACCATGCGCGCATGCCAGATGGCGCGGGGCTGGGCCGGAAACCGCTGCACCAGGAAATCCAGCACGGTATCCCAGTGACCGACAGGCAATCCGACACAACTGGGCCCCACGCCGTTGCGGTGGGGAGGTTTGCGATTGGCTTGCATCGAACCCATGGGCAAGGCGGGCAATTCCTGTGGCGGGCGATCAGACCCGGTGAAAAACCAGATCCCAGACACCGTGACCGAGACGCACGCCACGCTGTTCGAACTTGGTCAGCGGCCGGTAGTGGGGTCTTGGTGCATAACCGGCCAGATCGGCATGGTCCTGTCGGTTGCGGTTGACCAGCAAAGGTTCGGCCTGCATCACCTCCAGCATCTGCTCGGCGTACGGCTGCCAGTCGGTAGCGCAATGCAGGTAGGCGCCGGCCTTTAACCGGCGCGCCAGACGCTGCACGAGCGCCGGCTGGATCAGCCGGCGCTTGTTGTGGCGCGTCTTGTGCCAGGGGTCTGGGAAAAAAATGTGCACGCCGTCCAGGCCACGCGCCGGTTGTGCGGCGTTCCAGGTCGGCAACATCTGGTCGATCACTTCGACCGCGTCATGCGCCAGGATGCGGATGTTGCGCAGGTCCTGTTCGCCGATGCGCTTGAGCAGGGCACCAACGCCGGGTTCATGCACCTCGCAGCACAGGAAGTCGGTCTGCGGAAGGGTTTGAGCGATATGGGCACTGGCCTCGCCCATGCCAAAACCGATCTCCATGACCAGCGGCCGCAGCGAACGCAATGCGACGCCAGTGGCCAATTGCGGATAGAGCGCAGCCAGCGGCTCGAGCGAGTTCTGGTAGGCGATCAGGTATTGAGGCCCCAGGTCCTTCAGCGCACGGGTCTGCCCGGCGGTGGTGCGGCCAGCGCGGCGCACGAAGCTGCGGATCGTCTTGGGATGGGCAACATCGGCCGGTGCACGGCCAGTGGCGGATTCGGCAGGGGGATCGTTGGCGGAGTTCACTGCGCCGGATTGTAGAGAGCACGCCAGGCAGCGACCCAGAATGCCAGCGCATCACCCACCGGCCCGGCGTGCTCTGGCAGACGCAGTACGGCAGCGGCCGGGCCCAGTGCCGCCATAGGCTGGCGCGTGTCGACGGCTTGCGCGCCGTTTTGTTTGGACAACTTCTGTCCGTCGTAGCCCGTCACCAGCGGCGTGTGCAGATAACGCGGCGTGGGCAGGCCCAGCGCGCGCTGCAACAGCACTTGGCGTGCTGTGTTGTCGGCCAGGTCGGAGCCGCGCACCACGTGGCTGACCAGTTGCGCTGCATCGTCGACGACGACGGCCAACTGGTAAGCGAAAGGCCCGTCGGCCCGTTGCAGCACGAAGTCGCCGACTTCGGTCGCAACATCCTGCTCCAGGGGACCCAGACATCGGTCGGTCCAGCACACCAGGGCGCCGCTGTTGTCGGCCATTTGCGCCGAACCGTGGGACGCGGCTGGCGCAGGTTCCGTCACGCGAAAGCGCCATGACAGCGCCGGCTTGCCGTGTAATCCGTCGCGGCACGTACCCGGGTAAATCCGCTCGCCATGGCGGGGCCGTGTGATGCCCTGCGCCTGCAGCGCTGTTTCGATGTCCTTGCGTGAGCAGCTGCACGCGTAAGCGCGTCCCATACGTGCCAAGTCGGCCAATGCCAGCGCATACCGGTCGCGCCGCTGCGTCTGGTAGATGGGGGGTTCGTCTGGCACCAGTGTGCAGTCGTGAAGCTGGCGCAGGATGGTGTCAGCGGCGCCATCCGGACAACGCGTCGTGTCCAGGTCCTCGATGCGAACCAGCCAGCGTCCGCTTGTTCCACGGTTCCAGGCGCGCGCATCCAACCAGCTGGCAAGTGCCGCGACCATCGACCCGGCATGCAGTGGCCCGGTAGGTGAGGGGGCGAAGCGGCCGACATAGCGATCCGATGCCCGTTCGGGCATGCGGGTGAGTGGCTGAACGGCGACTTTCAGACCGCTGCCAGCGCCATTTCCAGGCCGGACACGAAGGCGTCCTCGACCCGGTGTCCGATACACCAGTCACCACAGACGCCCAGCCCGGTCTTGGCGTTCCACAGGTGGCTCTGACCCAGCGGCTTTTCGGTCTTGGCATAAAGCCAGCGGTGCACCTGGGCATGTGTGGGTTCCGCCCGGATGCCGGTGACTTCGGCGAATGCGCGTTGCAGTTTGGCCTGAACGCGTGCCGGATCGTCGTGCAGGTGTTCGCGCGACCAGTCGGCGCTGGCCTGCACGGTCCATCGCTCTATCACCGAGCGCTGCGGCTTGGACGACTCTCGTGCCAGCCAGGCAATGCGATGATGCGTGCTGCGCGCGGCGTTCCATTGCGGGCCCAGTGTGCTGAGACCCGGTTGCATCGCCTGCGGAAACGCCAGCATCAGCGTCCAGCACGGTGCGACCTGCACGGCTTCGATGCGTGTCACCCAGTCGTTGGCCTGGTCGGAGTTCTCCAGCAGCTCGTGCGCCTGGTGCGACGGCAGCGCCAGCACCACCGCGTCAAATCCATCGACCGTATGGCGCTCGTGCTGGCCACCGACATCCGGCCCGACGGCATGCACGGTCCAGGGCGCCCTGGCATCCGTCTGCTGTTGGATCCGCGTGACCCGATTGTGGGTGCGCACCATGGCGTGCTCGAGCAGTGGCTGCGCCCAATGCCTGGGCAGATCGTTCATGCCCGGCGTTGCGACCCAATGGGGCTCCTGCGAAGGCAGACCGGCCGCCACTGTGTGGCCATGCGCGTCAAGTACCCTGACAGTGTTGGCACTCCACGGCTTGCAAACACCGGGAACGGTTTTCAGCGCCAACTCAAAGCGGGGATCGCGCACGGTGAAGTACTGCGCGCCATGGTCAAAACCTCCGAACGGGCTGCTCCGCGTGGCCATGCGGCCGCCGGCACGCCCGCTCTTGTCGAACACCGTGACCCTGTGGCCAGCCTGCACCAGCGTACGTGCGCAGCTCAGACCTGCGATACCGGCACCGATGACGGCGAAGTGGCGGGCTTGGGGCATGGGGTGTCTCCGATAGGTGTTATGGGTTGAATGTACACGGCCGGGTAGCCCGCAAGGCGTGGCGCGCGCGGCCCGACAGGCCCGGCGCGCTCAGGCATGCCGGTGACGTTTCAGCAAGGCCTCGCGTGTGACCGGGCTTTCGAGATGCTTGAGCCACCATTGCAGCGCACGCCCCTGCTGCTGGCGCGGCGCGCTGCGCCAGGCATAGTGCAGGCGCGAGACACGCTGCGCGCGTTCGGTCTGGCGCACGACCAGGCGTCCGGTTTCGACGAATACGCAGGCCATGGGTTCGGGTACGAAACCGGCTCCGATGCCGCGCAACTGGGCGTCGAGTTTGGCATGCATGGATGCGACCGTGAACACATCCTGGCCGCCGAGCAGGCCGACCGTCAATCCGTTGCCGCGTGTCACCGAGTCGGCCACGGCCACCGCCCGGTGCTGGCGCAGCATCGCATCGGTCACCGGTTCCGGCGCATGGGCCAATGGGTGATGGGGCGCCACGGCCAATACAAAACGCACGTCACCCAGCAGTTTTCCGTGGATGTCGGCGTGCGTGGTGGGCTCGACCACCCCGATCGCCAGGTCGGCCTGGCCGGAGGTGAGCGCCTGCAGCGTCCCCTGCATGGTTTCGTCGCGCAGGCGCAAGCGTGTCGGTGGCGCCAGCGCCAGAAATGCCTGGCTCAACTCCATCATGACCGGACGCGAAATGATGCCATCGACCGCGATGGTCAGCTGCGCCTCCCATCCGGTGGCCACCCGCTTGACCCGGTTCGCGATCGCGTCCACCTCGTCGAGCAGCCGGCTTCCCTCGCGCAGCAACTCTGCGCCGGCCGGCGTGAGGCGGGCCTGGCGGCTGCGCCGGTCGAACAGCAGCACGTCCAGCGCGTCCTCGATCTGTCGTACCCGGTAGGTCAGGGCGCTGGGCACCAGGTCCAGCGCCCGCGCCGCGGCGGCAAAGCTGCCACTGGCGGCAATCGACTGCAGCATGGCCAAGGCATCGGGGGTCAACGCGGTCCGCGGGTCGGCCATGGGTAACTTTGCATTCAAATAATTTGAATGATGCCATCAAACGGGACGCACCGTCGGAACGGATGTGGGTCCTACCGTCCTTCCCATACCCGCAATAACTTCATCAGGAGTCCATATGCTGAAACTTCGCAAATCCAACGAACGGGGCGTGGCCGACCATGGCTGGCTGCAATCGCGACACAGCTTTTCGTTTGCCGACTACCACGACCCGCAGCACATGGGCTGGGGCAATCTGCGGGTGATCAACGAGGACCGCATTGCCCCGGGCAAGGGTTTCGGCACCCATGGTCACCGGGACATGGAAATCATCAGCTATGTGCTCAGCGGCGCCTTGGCGCACAAGGACACCATGGGCAACGTCAAGGGCATTCCGCCAGGCGACGTGCAGCGCATGACGGCAGGCACCGGCGTGCAGCACAGCGAGTTCAATCACGCGCCCGACGCGACAACACATTTTCTGCAGATCTGGATTGAGCCGGACCGCCGCGGAGTGCAACCGGGGTATGCGCAAAAAAGTTTCCCGGATGCAGACAAACGCGGCAAGTTGCGACTGGTGGCCTCGCGTGACGGCGCCCAGGGGTCGGTGCGCATGCAGGCCGATGCGGCCATGTTTGCCGGGTTGTTCGACGCCGGCGAACAGGCCTCGCTGGATCTGGCGCCGGGGCGCAAGGCCTATGTGCATCTGGTGCGAGGCGACCTGCAGGTCAACGGTCAGTCTCTGCACGGCGGCGATGCGCTGATGCTCGACGGCGTGAACAGGCTGACGCTCGATCAAGGGCAGGACGCCGAGGTGCTGGTGTTCGATCTGGCCGCTTGACGGCCCGCAAGGTCAGATCGTTATTCTTGTTGGCTGTTTTTCCCTTCCATTGTTCAAGGAGATTTTCATGAATGCATCATTGCAGAACCCGCTGGCTCTGGTCAGCCGACTCCTGTTGGCCTTGCTTTTTCTGCCGGCGGGCCTGAGCAAGATCGGCGACTTTTCCGGCACCGTCAGCTATATCGGCTCGGCCGGGTTGCCATTGCCCGAGGTGGCCGCGGTGCTGGCCATCGCGGTCGAGGTGGGTGGCGCGGTGGCGCTGATCGTGGGCCTGGGCACCCGCTTTGCCGCGCTGGCACTGGCCTTGTTCACGCTGGTGGCCACCTTCGCATTCCACAACTACTGGGCTATGCCTGCCGAGCAGGTCATGATGCAGCAGCAGATGTTCTTCAAGAACATCGCCGTGGTGGGCGGTTTGTTCGCGCTGGTCGCATTTGGCGCAGGCAAGCTGAGCCTGGATGCACGCCGGGGCGCGGCCTGATCGCGACACTTGCGGCCCTTGTCGGGCCGCATGGCACGACTTTTCTTTCAACCGACTTCAGGAAAGACACACATGAGCCAGGTAATAGTGGTATTTCATTCAGGCTACGGCCATACGTTGCGCATGGCGCAAGCCGTCGCACAGGGCGCTGATGCCGAGTTGCTGGCGATCGACGCCGAGGGCAACCTGCCCGAAGGGGGCTGGGAACTGCTGGCGCAGGCCAAGGCCATCATCTTTGGCTCGCCCACCTATATGGGCAACGTCAGCTGGCAATTCAAGAAGTTCGCCGACGCATCCAGCAAACCCTGGTACGCCCAGGCCTGGAAAGACAAGCTGGCCGCCGGCTTCACCAACAGCGCGGGTTTGAACGGTGACAAGCTGTCCACGTTGCACGCCATGTTCACACTGGCCATGCAGCACAGCATGTTGTGGGTCAGTCAGGGACTGATGCCAGCCAATGCCAAGGCCAGCACGCGCAAGGACATCAACAATCTGGTGTCGTACAGTGGCGCGATGGCGCAGTCGCCGTCCGATGGTGGCGCAGCCGATATGTCGGATGGCGATCTTGAGACGGCGCGGTTGTTCGGCAAGCGGGTGGCCGAACAGGTGGCCCGGCTGCGCGACTGAGGGACTTGTTCAGCGTTGCCCTCCAGTTTTTTGGTCAAGACCCGAATTCCACAGGAGCATGACATGGCCATACAACAACGCATCCGCGGGCAACCGCGGGATCTGGGCGGCGGATACGTCGTGCAACGGGTGTTGCCGTCGGCGTTGCGCCAGGCGGTCGGGCCTTTCCTGTTCATGGACCATTTCGGACCGGTCACGGTGCAGGTGGATGCCGCCCACGATGTGCGGCCCCATCCGCATATCGGTCTGGCGACGGCCACCTACTTGCTGGAGGGCGCGGTCATGCATCGCGACAGTGTCGGCTCGGCGCAGGAAATTCTTCCCGGCGCGATCAATTGGATGACCGCTGGCAGCGGTATCGTGCACAGTGAACGCCGGCCGCAGCGATTGAATCGCCAGGCCTATGTCAACCATGGGTTTCAACTATGGGCGGCGCTGCCGGTGCAGGATGAGGAATGCGCCCCGGTGTTCACCCACACGCCGGCGTCGGACATCCCGGTATGTGACGTGAAAGATGGGCAGTGGCGGGTGCTGGTGGGCGAAGCATTCGGAGTGCGTTCACCGGTACGTTGCGCCAGTCCGACCATTTTGCTCGATGTGCAGATGCTCGCGAGCGGCACATTGCGTCTGCCGCCTCTGGCGTCGGAACTGGCCTTGTATCCGATCGATGCAGACCTGGAAGTAGACGGCGAGGAGATCCAGCGCCACACCTTGAATCTGCTGCCCTCTGGGCAGGAGGTCACCTTGCAGGCAACGCAGGCGACACGGTTACTGGTGCTGGGAGGTGAGCCCCTCGGCCCCCGCTTCATGCAATGGAATTTTGTGTCCAGCCGCAAGGAGCGACTGGCGCAGGCAGCGCGGGACTGGCATGCGCAAATCATGCCGAAGGTGCCGGGCGAGACCGAACGCATTGAGCTGCCGGCCGCCATGGTGCCGAAATAGTCAGGCGCCGCGAATCTGCGACAGGTCTTGCGCGCCGGTCACCAGCATCCCGTCGAGACGGCGTTTCCAGCTCGCCACCACGGCCGGATCAGAGGCGAGCGGGTAGGCCTTTTCGGGCGAGAAAAGCGTAAGCGCCTTGCCGCTGCTCAACTGCAGTTGCAGGAAATAGCGCAGCGCATGCTGCGAGCGGGTTTGCAGGCAGGCCACCTCAACGCGCTGCACTTGTTCGAACGCCACCGTTTCCGTGCGGCTGCCGATGAGTCGCCGGTCCAGGATACGGATCTCGCGCGCGATGCCGTCAACCTGCACCGTCTGACTGCCGCCGGCAAACAAGGTGGCGATGCCCAGGCCCAACAGCACCACGCCGAACAAAAAACCTGCCTGGCGGTTCGAGCCGGTCGCCCCGTAGTCGTGCAAGGAGACGGCCAACAGGGCACCGACGATCAGGCAGACCGTCGAGATCGCGATTTGCTGGCGGTTGTTGCTGCGGGTTTCCCAGATGTCCATTCGACGGGTCTCATGCATGGCCACCTCGGCCTGGCGACCGTGATTGTCGCCGGGCCAAGGGTGGCTGCGAAAACTACAATGGGACGATGTTTGTTCACCTGCGCCTGCACAGCGAGTTCTCCGTCGTCGACGGCACCAACCGCATCGACGACACCGTGGCCGCGGCTGCGGCCGACGGTCAGCCTGCACTGGCCATCACCGACCTGGGCAACCTGTTTGGCGCCATCAAGTTCTACAAGGCGGCGCGTGGCGCCGGCGTCAAGCCGCTCATCGGCGCGGAGATCCTGCTCGATGGCCTGGGCGCCGATCCGACAGCCCAGTCCCGGCTGGTGTTGCTGGTGCAGAACAGTGCCGGATACCTCAACCTTTGCGAGCTGCTGGCGCGCGCCCACACCCAGAACACCGGTCGCAGTCAGCCGGTGGTGAAATGGGCCTGGCTCGTTGAACTGGCCGAAGGACTGATCGCGTTGTCCGGTGCGCAGGCCGGTGCCGTCGGACAGGCCTTGCTGCAAGGCGATACGTCGCGCGCGCACAGGGCAGCTTTGCAATTGGCCGCGCTGTTTGTGCATCGTTTCTATCTGGAACTGCAGCGCGCAGGCCGCGCGGACGATGCGCGCCATGTGACGGCGGCAGTGCAGCTTGCAGCGCACCTGCATCTGCCCGTGGTGGCGACCCATCCGGTGCAGTTCACGGCCCCCGACGACTACGAGGCGCACGAGGCTCGCGTCTGTATCTCCGACGGCGAGATGCTGGGCAATCCGCGCCGTGTGCGGCGCTTCACCCGCGATCAGTATTTCAAGTCTGCAGCGCAGATGGAGCAGCTGTTTGCCGATCTGCCTTCGGCCGTGGCGAACACGCTGGAGATCGCGCGGCGCTGCAGCCTGTCGCTGGTGCTGGGCAAGCCCCGTCTGCCGGACTTTCCGATCCCGCTGGTCGATGGCCGGCAGATGGAACCCGAAGAATATTTCCGCCACGTATCGCACGAGGGTTTGCGGGTCCGTCTGGCGCACCTGTATCCGGATCCGTCGGAGCGCGAACAGCAGCAGGCGCGTTATGTCCAGCGGCTGGAATTCGAGATGAACACCATCGTGAAGATGGGCTTCCCGGGCTACTTCCTGATCGTGGGAGACTTCATCAACTGGGCCAAGAACAACGGCTGCCCGGTGGGGCCGGGCCGGGGTTCCGGCGCGGGCTCTCTGGTAGCCTATGCGCAAGGCATCACCGACCTCGATCCACTGCGCTACAACCTGCTGTTCGAGCGCTTCCTGAACCCGGAGCGGGTGTCGATGCCCGACTTCGACATTGACTTCTGCCAGGCCAACCGCGACCGGGTCATCGACTACGTCAAGCAGAAATACGGCAAGAACGCAGTCAGCCAGATCGCCACCTTCGGCACCATGGCCGCACGCGCGGCGATCCGTGACGTGGGGCGGGTGCTGGACATGAGCTACACCTTTTGTGACGGCATCAGCAAGCTGATACCGAACAAGCCCGGCACCCACATCACGATCGATGGCGCGATCAAGGCCGAACCCATCCTGGCCGATCGGCTCGAGAAGGAAGAGGACGTTCGCACGCTGCTGGCGCTGGCGCAAAAGTTGGAGGGTATGACACGCAACGTCGGCATGCACGCCGGTGGCGTGTTGATCGCGCCGGGCAAGCTGACCGATTTTTGCCCGCTTTACCAGCAACCCGGCAGCGATTCGGCGGTCAGCCAGTATGACAAGGATGACGTGGAGGCCATCGGCCTGGTCAAGTTCGACTTTCTTGGCCTGGCGACTCTGACCATCCTGGAGATTGCCAAGGAGCTGATCCGCAGCCGCCACAAGGGCCAGGAAAATTTTGCATTCGAGAACCTGCCGCTGGACGATGCCCGGGTCTACAAGCTGTTTGCCGATGGCCTGACCGAAGCCGTGTTCCAGTTTGAATCGCGCGGCATGCAGGGCATGCTGCGCGATGCCAAGCCGACCCGGCTGGAAGACCTGATTGCACTCAACGCCTTGTACCGGCCCGGCCCGATGGACCTGATCCCGTCGTTCGTCGCGCGCAAGCACGGGCGTGAGGTGGTCGAGTACCCGCACCCTCTGGTGGCCGACATGTTGTCAGAGACCTACGGCATCATGGTCTACCAGGAGCAGGTGATGCAGACGGCGCAGATCCTGGGCGGCTACTCCCTGGGCGGTGCCGACATGCTGCGCCGCGCGATGGGCAAGAAGAAGGCCGAGGAGATGGCCGAACACCGCCAGATCTTCCGCGATGGCGCCGCCAGGAACCACATCGGTCAGGACAAGGCCGACGAAGTGTTCGACCTGATGGAGAAGTTCGCCGGCTACGGTTTCAACAAATCGCACGCCGCCGCCTACTCGTTGCTGGCCTATCACACCGGTTGGCTCAAGGTGCATTACACGGCCGAGTTTTTTTGCGCCAACATGACGGTGGAGATGGACAACACCGACAAGCTGCGCCTGTTGTTCGAAGATGCGATCAAGATGAGCATGGCGTTCGAGGCGCCGGACGTCAACCGGGGCCGACACCGCTTCGAGCCGGTGTCGGACAAGGTGATTCGTTACGGACTGGGCGCCGTCAAGGGTACGGGTCAGTTGGCGATCGACTCGGTAGTCGCCGCGCGTGAGTCCGGCGGCCCGTTCACCAGCCTGTTCGATTTCTGCCAGCGTGTCGATCGCACCCGCCTCAACAAACGCTGCCTCGAAGCGCTGATCAAGGCCGGTGCATTCGACAACCTGCATCGCAATCGCGCGTCGTTGATCGCCACCATCGACCTGGCGTTCGAGTTTGCCAACACCTGCGACGCCAATGCCAACCAGGGCGGCCTGTTCGACATGGGAGATGACGACCACGGATCGGGTTCGCAGCCACCTGACCTGGTCGATGGTTTGCCCTGGGGCATCAAGGAACAACTCACGCAGGAAAAGACGGCCATCGGTTTCTACTTGTCGGGCCACCTGTTCGATGAGGTGGCGCTCGAGGTACGTCGTTTTGCCAAGCGACAGATCGACGACCTGATCGACACACGCGAGCCGCAGTTGCTGGCCGGCATCGTCAGTGATCTTCGCTTCATCAATGGCCAGCGTGGCAAGCTGGCATTGTTCAAGCTGGACGACAAGTCAGGTGTGATCGAGGCGCGCGCCGATGAGGCCTTGATCAGTGCACACCGCGAGCTGTTAAAGGACGACCAGTTGATCATCGTCATGGGCAAGGTGCAACCCGATCGTTTCAGCGGTGGCATTCAGCTCACCGTCAACCAGATCTGGGACCTGGACCAGGCGCGTTGCCGCTTCGGCAAATTTTTGCGCGTCCCGGTCAATGGCCAACCACCTGACGTGGCAATGCTGTTGCAGGAGTTCCCGGCCCGCACCGAACAGACCGAGCACGGCGAACTGGTGCGCGGGCTTTGTGTGCGATTGATGGTGACGCGCCAAGGCGCGCAGGGTGGCGCAAGTGCCGAGTTGCAGTTGTCCGACGCGATGCGGTTTTACCCCACCGATGCGGCGCTGGCGCATTGGCGCGCCCAGTCGGATCAGGGGCAGGCGGTCATCGTCTACGAGTGACGCAGACGCTGGTCGCGGCGGGATCGGTCGGCGCTCGCTCCATGTGACGCCGAGGGTCGAACCTGTCAGTCACGCCGGCGGAAGTTGATATCCAGCAGTGGCGGTACGGTGCCGTCGACGTCGCGCGGCAAAACCGCGGTCTTGTCGATGGCCTTGAGCACAGCGTCGTCCCAGGCCTTGTTGCCACTGCTCTTTTTCAGTTTGCGTCCGACGATGGTGCCATCCGGTGCGACACGGACCTCGACCAGCGCTTCCGGGTTTTCGCGTGTGTCGTCGATGAACACAATGTTGGGTTTGACGATGGCGCTGACGCGGCTGCCATAGCTGCCTGACGGTCCGCTGGCGCGTTGCGCCGTTCCACCCGATGCCCCGCCACCGGTGGCGCCCGCCAGGCCGGCCATGCGCTGCAGGTTGTCCTTGCGCAGGATCTCCAGCTTGATCGATTCCTGCTTCTCCAGCGCCACCTCCTGCTGGGCCTTGATCGCATCCTGTCTGGACTTCAACGCGAGCGCGCGTTTTTTCTCATCTTCTTCGCGCCGTCCGGATTCTTCCGCTTGCGCCTTTTTCTCTTGCGCCAGCTTCAGGTCCTGCTGGCGCTTTTTCTCTATTGCCAGCTTCTTCTCTTGTTCGCGCTTGTCCCTGGCAAGTTTTTCCTGCGCCTGCTTTTCCGCTGCCAGTCGCTTTTCCTGCGCCAGTTGCTTTTGTTTCTCGCGTTCCAGCGCGATGTCGGCGTCGGGCGTCTTGACCACAGGCGTCGGTGGCGGGGGCTTGGTGATAGGTGCCGGCGCCGGTGGCGGCGGGGGCGCGGCCTGGACCAGTCTGGGTGCGGCCGCCTGGGGCACGGCCGACCACAATTCCGCCTCGATCGTGGTGGCCGGAGCATCGCGCTTCCACTGCACACCCAGGGTCAGGGCCGCCACCAGCACCAGATGGGCAACAATCGCCAGCGCGAAAGCGCGTCCCAGCCCTTTGGCCTTGGGCGGCGCAAAATCGAGCCAGTCTGCGGTCGCGTTCATGTCAGAACCGAATGGAGTGAGCGTGGGGGCCGTCGCATGTCATGGACTGGCCAGTTGCACAGACAGACCCACCCGGCCGATGCCATTTCGCTGCAAGGTATCCATGACCTGGACCACGACTTCATAGCGCACATTGCGGTCGGCACTGATGACCACGGCCGGATCGGTCTTGCCCTGCTGCGCCAGGCGCACGGCGCCGGCGATCTCGCGCAGTCCGAGCTGCGTGGTTTTTTCCCCGTTCTTGAGGTTGAGCAGGCCGTCTTTGTCGATGACGATCTGCAGCACCTGATCGGGTTGCCGCGCCGCCTTCCCAATGCTGGGCAGATCGATCACGCTGGGCGCGATCAGCGGGGCCGTCACCATGAAAATGATCAGCAGCACCAGCATGACGTCGATGAACGGCACCATGTTGATCTCGTTGATGGTGCGCCGGCCGCGGCCGCGTTGCATGGTCGATGCCATCCGGACCTCCGAGTCTCAGTGCCCGGGCGCCGACTGCGCGCCCACGTTGCGATGCAGGATGTTGGAGAACTCCTCCATGAAGGTCTCCAGCCGGATCGCGATGCGATCAATGTCACGGGCGAATCGGTTGTAGGCCACAACGGCCGGAATCGCGGCAAACAGACCGATGGCCGTAGCCACCAGCGCTTCGGCAATGCCGGGTGCCACCGTGGCCAGCGTCACCGTCTGCATGTTGGCCAGGCCGGTGAAGGCGTGCATGATGCCCCAGACGGTGCCGAACAAGCCGACATACGGCGACACCGAACCGACCGACGCCAGGAAGGACAGGTTGGATTCGGCCTCGTCCATCTCGCGCTGGAAGCTGGCCCGCATGGCACGGCGTGCACCGTCCATCAGGCTGACGGTATCGGCGATGCGGCGCTCGCGCAGCTTCTGGTATTCGCGCATGCCGCTGGCGAAGATACGCTCCATCGGGCCTGCCTGGCGCGCATTTTGTGCAGCCGCGGCAAACAGGTCATTGAGGCTGGTGCCGGACCAGAATTCGCGTTCGAACGTTTCGTTGAGTGCCTTCACGCGGATCAGTCCGAACATTTTTCGGAATATCGCCGCCCAGCTGGCGACGGAGACCACCAGCAGCAGCAGCATGACAAGCTGCACCACCACACTGGCTCCGAGTACCAGATGCAGGATCGACATGTCTTGGTTCATGAGAGGGCTTTCACGATCGAGGTAGGGATTCTTGCGGGTTTGAAACTGTGGCTGTCGACCCATCCGATGCGGATTGTCGCGTCGCACAACACGTCGCCATCGGCTTGCGGGCCACGCCGGGCTTGTTGTCCGATTGTCATGCAGGCGCGGCCTGCCTCCTGCATCCAAGTCGTAACCAGGAGTTGATCGTCCAGCCGGGCCGGTCGATGGTATTTCAGGGCGGTGTCGGTCACCACAAACATGCCGCCTATCGATTCGCGCAAGGTCTGTTGCTCAAATCCGGCGGCGCGCAGCCACTCGGACCGCGCGCGCTCAAAAAATTTCAGGTAGTTGGCATAAAACACCACACCGCCGGCATCCGTGTCTTCCCAGTACACCCGCAGCGGCCAACTGAACACGACCCCGCTCGGTGTGCCATCTGTCGTGGCCGGATGCAGCGCGTGTCGCGTCATCCCAATAGGGTGTGCATGCGCGCCACTGCCGTCTGCAACTTTGACATCGAACTGGCGCTGGAAAAACGGATGAAGCGGGCGGTCTCGGCCTGACCGAAATCGCGTCCCGGCGTGACGGCCACATGGGCCTGATTCATCAGAGCAAACGCCAGCTCCCAGCTGTCGGCAACGCCGAGTCGCTCACAGGCCTGGCTGCAATCGGCCCAGGCGTAGAAGGCGCCGTCGGGCATCACCGGTACCTGCAGGCCGATGGCGTTCAGCGCCGGCACCAGGAAATCGCGGCGCTGGCGGAAGGCCTCGCGCCGGCGCTCATACTCGGCGATGCTGTCGTCCTCGAAACAGGCCATCGCGGCATGCTGGGCGATGGTGCTGGGGCAGATGAACAGGTTCTGTGCCAGGCGTTCGATCGGTGCGACCAGTTCCCTGGGAACCACCATCCAGCCCAGCCGCCAGCCGGTCATGCTGAAGTATTTGCTGAAGCTGTTGACGCTGATGACCGATTCGTCGATCGCCAGCGCGCTGTGGCCGTACCGGGCATCGAAGCCCAGGCCCAGGTAGATCTCGTCGACGATGGTCACCCCACCGCGCTCGGCCACCAGCGCATGGATGCGGCGCAATTCGTCCGGATGGATCGAGGTTCCCGTGGGGTTGGACGGCGAGGCCAGCAACACGCCCCGGGTAATGCCCGGCTTCCAGTGCGCTGCCACCGAGGCTGCGCTGAGCTGGAATCGCTCGGCTGCCGACGCAGGAATCAGCACCGGCCTGCCGTCCGCCGCAATGACGAACTGGCGGTTGCACGGGTAACTGGGGTCGGGCATCAGGATCTCGTCACCCGCATCGATCAGCGCCAGGCACGCCAGCTGCAGCGCGGCCGAAGCGCCGGCCGTGATGACGATGCGTTCGGCATCGATGCCCAGGCCGAACCGGCTCAGGTACCAGTGACTGATGCGCTCGCGCAGCGCGGCAATGCCGGTAGCGGCGGTGTACTGGGTCACGCCGTCACGGATCGCCTTCTCGGCGGCTTGCTGCACCAGCGCAGGCGCCGTGAAATCGGGCTCGCCGATATTCAGGTAGACCATCGGCCGGTCCGACTGCGCCGAGGCCTGGCCGAGCAGGGCGGCCGCCTTGGCGATCTCCATCACATGGAACGGCTCGATACGTTGCGCCCGACCGGAGATGCGTATCGGTGCCACCATCAGGGCCGATCCTTGCGGCCCCTGTCGCTGGCGACTTCTTGTGTGCGCAGTTCCGGCGCCACGCCGTTGAGTACGGCATTGACGTATTTGTGGCCGTCGGTGCCGCCGAATTCCTTGGCCAGTTCGATGCATTCGTTGAGCACCACGCGCCATGGCACGTCCAGGCAATGCTGGAACTCGTAGACGCCGATCCACATCACCGCACGTTCGATGGGCGAAATTTCGTCCAGCTTGCGATCCAGCCGCGGAACAATCCATTGGTCCAGCGCCTGCGCCTGCGAGATGCAGCCGTGCAGGAGCGCATCGAAATGGACCCGGTCGCATTTGCCGAAGCCTGCCAGGTCGCGCGTGAAAGTGTCGATGTCCTGCACCGGATTGCGCCCCACCAGATGCTGGTACAGGCCTTGCAATGCGAATTCGCGGGCACGTGTTCGGGCCGACTTGCTGCCGGCCTTGCGCGCACCGGTGCTGGTCACGCCGGTGCGGCTTTGTTTTGGCGGGCGGGTGCCTGCGGGCACGACCTTGTCGTCATTCATCCGATATCTTCCATCAAGTTCGCCATTTCAACCGCGACCCTGGCAGCATCGCGCCCCTTGTCGCTCTGGCGCGCAATGGCTTGCTCCAGGTTTTCGGTCGTGATGATCGCGTTGGCGATCGGGATCTGGTAGTCCAGCGAGATTCGGCTGACGCCTGCACCAGATTCGTTGGCCACCAGTTCGAAGTGGTAAGTCTCGCCGCGGATGATGCAACCCAGCGCGATCAGCGCGTCATATTGCGCGCTCTCGGCCAGCGCCTGCAAGGCCACTGGCACTTCGAGTGCGCCGGGCACCTGTACCCGCACGGTGTGTTCGGGTAACACGCCCAGCGCGTGCAATTCGGTTTCGCAAGCTTCGGCCAGGGCTTTGGTGATGGCCTCGTTGAAACGTGCCTGGACCAAACCGATGCGCAACTTTTTGCCACTGAGCCGCTTGTCGGAGGATTCCAGTTTTCCCTTGTCTGCGCCAAACATGATGTGTTCCTGCCCCGGTTCGGGGCTTATGGGGTGATGTATCCGGTGATCTCGAGGCCGTAACCCGCCATGCTGGGCATGCGCCGCGGGTTGCCCATCAGCGCCATCTTGTGCACACCGCAGTCGCGCAGGATCTGGGCCCCCACACCGTAGGTACGCAAGTCCATTCGGCCGCGTTCGGGTCCGTGGCTGGAGCGGGCGGTGCCGGCAAACTGGGCCAGCAACTGCTCGGCCGTTTCCCCGCAATTGAGCAGTACGACGACACCCTGGTCCTTATGCGCAATATGCGCCATGCAGGTGTCCAGGCTCCAGGAGTGCATCGACCGGTTGACTTCCAGCGCATCAAGTACGGACAAGGGTTCGTGCACGCGCACGGCCACGGTGGCATCTGCATTCCATTGGCCGCGCACCAGAGCCAGGTGCACACCGCCGCCCGGCTTGTCGCGGTACGCGCGTGCCGTGAACCTGCCAAACGTGGTGTCGATCTCACGCTCGCCGGCTTTTTCCAGCAAGGACTCGACGCGGCTGCGGTATTCGATCAGGCTGGCGATGGTGCCGATCTTCAGAACGTGTTCGGCGGCAAACAACTGCAGATCCGGCAACCGTGCCATCGTGCCGTCGTCTTTCATGATCTCGCAGATCACCGCAGACGGGCTGCAGCCGGCCAGCATGGCCAGATCGCAACCCGCTTCGGTATGACCGGCCCGCATCAGCACACCCCCGTCGACGGCCTGCAGCGGGAAGATGTGGCCGGGTTGCACCAGGTCAGCGGATACCGCGCCCCGCGCCACCGCAGCCTGGACCGTGCGCGCACGGTCGGCCGCCGAGATGCCGGTGGTTACGCCTTCGGCCGCCTCGATCGAAACCGTGAACGCCGTACCCTTTTTGTCGCCATTGCGCGCCGTCATCGGCGGCAACTCCAGCCGCGCGCAGCGCTCGCGTGTCAGCGTCAGACAGATCAGCCCGCGCCCGTAACGCGCCATGAAGTTGATGGCAGCGGCGTCGACATGGTCAGACGCCAGGATCAGGTCGCCTTCGTTCTCCCTGTCCTCCTCGTCGATCAGGATGACCATGCGACCGGCCGCCAGGTCGGCAATGATGTCTTCGATCGGCGACACCGGTGCGACTGGGCATTCTGTTGCTGTCATGGCTTACCTGCGCCCGACCGGTCACCCAGCATGCGCTCCACGTAACGTGCGATCAAGTCGATCTCCAGATTGACCCGAGCACCGGCGACCAGAGCGCCCAGTGCGGTGTTGTATACCGTATGCGGAATCAGGTTGATGCAGATCTCGCATCCCGTGGGCAGGTCGGTGACCTGGTTGACGGTCAGACTGACGCCATTGACTGTGATGGAGCCCTTGAACGCCATGAATCGCCCCAACGCCTGCGGCGCCAGAATGCGCAATTCCCAGCTTTCGCCGACCTGAGCCAGGCGCAACACGCTGCCCACGCCATCGACATGGCCGGCCACGATATGGCCGCCCAGGCGGTCATGGGCGCGCAAGGCCTTTTCGAGATTGACGGGACCGATCTGGTCGAGCCCGGCCGTCTTGTCCAGCGACTCGGCCGACACATCCAGTGCGAAGCTGCCGGCAGCCCGGTCGATGCGGGTGGCGGTCATGCAGGCACCATTGATCGCGATGCTGTCGCCGATGCCGACGTCGTCCAGGTAACCCGATGGGCAGCAGACGGTCAGGCGTCTGCCATGGGATAAAGAGCTGCCGAGGGCGTCGACGGCGCTGATGCGCCCGATGCCGGTGATGATTCCGGTGAACATCGGGCTATTTTAGTTGCGGTGCCGACCTCCAACGAAGTGTGGGAGCCAGAGCAAAAATTGCTGCGCTTGTTTC